>Ga0172366_10002150_pt1 | contig 15409 bp, 12 predicted proteins | sample LakKivSesite69cm_FD_114533 | JGI IMG/M metagenome (GOLD analysis project Ga0172366, IMG submission 114533) | Sediment microbial communities from Lake Kivu, Rwanda - Sediment site 69cm | ecosystem: Environmental > Aquatic > Freshwater > Lake > Sediment | place: Rwanda: Western Province, Lake... | reverse complement strand
GCTTTCTTCGATTTGAGTCTTAGCGCTTCTAAGCAAGCAAATTATGTGATAATAATCAGTAGAATATGTTCCTCTATAGCCATAGATGCCACGCATACCAGGATGGAGTTTTCTGCGGCCAATATATCTTTCACCTTTTTCTATTGTTTTTCGACAAGCTGAACAGATGTATTGCGTTTTTGCTCTTCTCTCCCACCATGTTGGGGTACCATCCAGTGCAGGAGAGCCGTGAAGTTGAGTGCGCTTCAAGTTTAGCAGATCTAGGAAGTAGTCTTGTGGATAAGTTGAGACTGATCTTTTCAACTTTGGCGCATGGACAATCGACGATTGTCTTGGCTTGCCTGGAAGCGCCACTCCATGGCCACCAGTTAATAATCCAGCAACTCTCAATGCGTTCTCCAAAGAGCCAAACGCTTTGACGGCTGCGGTTATCAATTCCTCGAGGCCTGGTTCATCAGATTTCGGCAATCTCCCAGTCTCAGAAACGAAATCCAGTAGTTGCTGAACTACTTCTTCAGATGACATATTAGCTAATAACCCGCTTCTTCTAGATGGGCTTTACGTATGACTTGAGTGAAGTAAATATATGTGTTTAGGAGAATGGTTTTCAAGTCCGATGCAAATACACGCTCTTAATTGGGCGGCGTTTGTTTTGTCTGCTCTAATCCTTGTGGCATTCCCAAAGGCAAGTGCAGGATCTGGTCTTGCATGAAATCCTTCAAATTTTTCAAAATATCCAAGACAAGAGCTGGATTCACGGTACGAGAATGGAATCGAGGATAATAGAGTTGACTGATATCTGCTAATTCCCTGTACATTTCCTCATAATTGCAGCTAGGATCAAAATGCCCAAATGCTCTTCCAAGCAAGAAGGATAAACGCTTCTCGTCAATGTTTCCGTGCCTTTCGACGTCAAAGTAATACTCGGATCCCTTGCCGATATATTTATAGTAGTAGTTTGTCTTTCGCGCCAATGTATCAAGTCTGCTCATCAATGCTGAGGCAGGCGACTCGCCTCTGCTAACTGTTCTAAGTTTTTCTTCAATCTTTACCAAACCATACTTCTTGAGACAGTTAAGCATCCTCTGAAAGACTTCGGCAAGAACTTTCTTGTTTGTTTCGCTGTTCAAGCGGATCGCTGATGACGGAGAAGCGCTTGCCAAAAGTATTAGAGAAAGTGTTGCCAGTTTCTCATTCCATTGCAGGTTTGTCTGTTCAACTGTATTAAACCTCTCGTCTGCTAATTCCAAGAATTCTGCGAACTGTCTATCCAATCGTTTATCATATTTCATCTCTATGCATCGAGCAATTCCTCCAAAGGTCAGCGCATATTTCTCGCCTTCTTCTGAGACGATTTTTTGCACCAATCCTTGTTCTAGTAATACATTGGCGACTTCGGGAGCAATGTAAATTGCACTGTCACGGAACTTCTTCGATTTGGTGTTCTCGGTCATTCCATAAATCTCAAAAATAAGCCTTGACGATACATCTTCTCTTTTGATTCTTTTAGACCGCTCCATCGCGTCTATTAAAGCGTCAAACAATTTCATCATTTCTGAATCAGGGTTTACTTGTCCCGTTTTAAACCCCATCCCTTTATCCTAGTCATCTCAGAAGAGGGTCTGACGAGAACAGCAAGCAGAAGAGACCCTTCGTCAAGCTTGCTCTTCAAAGTGTTCTTTACATCTTCTAGGTTCTGCGGATCCAATTCAGAGATCTCATCAATTAACACAATCTTCTTCTTGCTTGGATCCATTTTCCTGAAACTTCCAGTGAGAGATGTTATCTTACTTTGTCCTTGTGACAGATTATCTATGTGGATTTGCCTATCATCTGTCGTTATGAAAACGTTTCTTTCAATGTCAAAGAATTTGACGTTGTGAATTTTATAGTCGAAGGGTATCGGTTCAAATTGGCTGCCCAAGTACTCTCCGACAGCTCTGACAAATTTTTGGTAATCGGCTAGCCCAAATCCAATTTTCTCTTCTTCAGAAGTGAATTGTCTGCCAGCCAATTCGGGGTTATCAAGAATCTGGGTCCATTGGATAACATTTTCGCGTAATTTCGAAATTGTCTCATAAAGAACCCGCAATTTTCCCTCTTTTTCTACATACTTCGGCGTTGCTGTGGAGTTTTCCCGTAGTATTCTAAGATTCTCTTCATATCTGCTTTTCATGGTTTCTTGCGTTCGGATCGACACTTCCAGATCATTTAGTTGACTTTGAATGGTCACAGGATCTCCATCGACCAAGCTGAGCTCACGCCACTTAGACAGCAAATCAGTTCTGTCCTGGCTCTGGGCAACCTGCAAAGCCAGGTATTTTTCCTCCGCTTTGATATATGCACCTTGAATCTCTTCTATTTCTTTCAAGTCTTTGCCTTTCTGAGACAGAGCGCATATCTTGTTTTGTATCTTGTCGAATTCGAGGGTTGCACTCTTCTTCTGTGCCATAGTATTGTTGAGGGCAGTAAGCAATGCGAAGACACGATCGGCAGCAAGTCGTGCTTTTAACTTTAACAGCTCACTCAGGGTTTCGTGCACGGGTTTGTTAACTAGGGGCACAATGTCGCTCTCTAGATAATGGCCGAAAAGAACTATCAAGTCGTCTATCATTCTTAGTTTTACTGTCTCTTCTCTTTTCTTAGGCTGCATTTGTTGGTTCAATTGATTGAGTTCTGCATAGTCGCCTTTCAACAGCTTTTCAGTGTGAAGGGGAATACTATAATGTGCTAGCGAATCACATATCTGAGTGATCCCAGCATCGATTTTCTTTAGCTCATCATTTACTCTGTTGAGGTTCAATCTTTCTCTGTACAAGCTACGAATGATATCAGTGTCTTTCTTGTCTTTTGTCTGATCATATTTCTTCTTCAAGTTGTTATATTCTGAAGTGATTTGCTTTTCATTGTTGAGAAGTTCAAGTTTTCCTTTGACATCGTTCTTCTGTTGCACTTGTTTTAGTTTTTGCGTAAGCTTTGCATGGTCACTTCTCTTATTATCGATGTCTTTGCGAAAACCCTCGATCTCTTTGATCATGTTGTTTTCTTTCTTTTTGAACTCGTGAAACTCGGCAATGTCTAGCAAGTTTCTGTTAATCGAACTCTGAATGAAGACTAGCCCTTTTTCGAGTTCGTTGAAGTATTTTGATAGTTTCCCGAGACTAGCATTCACAACTTTCTTCGGATCGTCTTCCGTGAGAAAAACGATGTCAAACTTTCTATTGATAGTGTCCAAGTCTACGGCTTTCGAGTTTAACCAGCATTTTGACTTCTGCCCCTTGGCCCTTTCAATTTTCAAGTCGATAGGGTCAGGTTTGTCACAACATATCCGAAAGAAGTACTCAAGCGTGTTATTCTTGTCTAGATCCTGCAATTTCCGCCGTAACGCAGGTTTTGTTTCCAAGTCTTTTTCATGATCAAGATAGCCAGCAGCAAGTGCCAGGCAATTGAGTAGAGTAGTCTTACCTGTGCCGTTCCGACCTTCAATTTCGATTAGATTAGCATTTATCCTATCATCGACGCCTTCAGGAGGAAAGAGAAAAGGTCGATCTCCAGGCCTGTGATATCCTGATTCAAGGTAACTCATCCTGAACTCAAACAACGTCATTTCTCCTTTAACAAAGAATCGATCTTCTGGTCGATGCTGAGCTCGTCATCCCAAACTGCTTCGAGTATTCCGAGTTCTTTTTCTGTTACAAGTTTTTTCAAAAGCTCTTTGGCATACAGTTTTGATTTCAAGTTTTCACCCCCATAAGCGAGATCGGGAATTTCACGAATCTGACCTGCGGTAAGGCGACACTCGATATTGCTGCAAATCCATTTTCTAATGATGACAACTCGATCGAGAAGTCTTTGATGTCGAACTTGCGGCCAACATTTCCAAGAGATCTGAAGAAGATTCTTGTATTAACGATAGACGTAAGTCCATTTGGGAGATCCTCAGGGTTTTGCGATGCAAAGATGACACCTATTCTTTCAGATCTACCCATTCTCGCGATCGCATTCAACTCTTCCAATGCTTGCACCGAAGCACTTGACCCATAGAACTGATGAACCTCATCTATCACTATAAGGACTGGCAGATCCGAATATTGTCCCAACACAGCTTTGGATTCGTAGATCCTTGATAAGAGATGGCGAAGCAAGACAGCCCCAAATATGATCGTGTCCTTGTTCGAAAGATCTATGACTGAGAGCTTGCCTGGAACCATTATGTGATCTTCACGTATAGCGAGACAGTCAGCCTCTTGGCTATCGAAAAAGTCGATTGCGCTTTCTAGTGATCTCAAGATAGCTGTGCAAGTGCCTGGGTGCAATGGGATTGCGCTTTCTTCGCCTGCTTGAGAGATTGTGGGAAATATGTACAGATTCTCTTTTGTCGCTCTATTCCTAAACCAGGATATGAAATTACGGAAAGTGATTTCTTCTCTCACCCTCTCCTTCCAGTATCTAAATATGCTAGGCAGAGCTTCTGCTGCACGGTCTGTAATGTTCTGAAGTACTCCTAGAAGAGAATTGGGCTCAAGGTCTCGTGTCCTAAGGGTTATTGATCGTACTTTGTCTCGATTAACGCCTTCCTTATGTTTCTGCTTAGAAGCAGGAACGTAAATGCTGAACTCTCCGATATTATCTTTTGAGAACCGTAAGGCGTCCCACTCTTCTTGAGTCTGCTTCTTCAGTTTCTCCTTTTTGATAGTTGTAGGTTGATCCATTGTCAACAAGTCGATACTCTTGACATTTATTGCCAGAACTGCTCCCTTTTCATGCTCAAGAAACTGCTCAATCAAGTATTTCATGGCAACTGTTTTTCCAGAGCCTGTTTGACCGCAAATCATTGTCTGTAAGTAAAGTGAGTCAAAAGGTATCCTTACATAGATAAGTCGACCAGAATCATCTTTGAGTGATGAGTTCTGAGTAAGGAAGCTTGTAGCTAAAAAAACTCGATAGCCTTCTTTTGAAGTGAATACCTCGTCAATTTCCTCCTGTGTTGTACGTCGCGCAGTGTCATTGGGCTTAATGAAGTTGAACATGCCGTCTGATCGTAGTGGGAATTGTCTGATTTCTCGCGCCAAAATAATGTTTTTGCATTCTTGATCTTGCTTTAGCAATGGAAGCTCTGCATCAACAATCAATGGAGAGGGCTCAAAAAGAGACTTCTGATAGGATTTTTCTACAAACAATATGTGCTTTACCTTTATGTCGTCGGTTACTGTTAAGTAGGATCCCACAGGTAAGATGGCATCCACTTTTTTGGACGAAACCAGTTTTATAAGATCATGCTCGGTTCCTGTCACAATCCACATATTCTCACCCAAAACGGATTTGATTTATTGTAGGACGAAAGCCCAGCCTACCTAGGAGTGCAGGGATGTTCAAGATCCTTATGCCTTCCCTTGCATATTTTTCTGCAATAGCAATTGGACGCACTTGAGGGTTGGAGCGGTCTCCTTGCGCGACATACAAGTAGGTCAGCAAGTTCATGATTTGTGGTACAAGCGAACGGTATTTTTCATAGGTTAAAGTGTGCATTTCAACTCTCTCTGGAAAACCATAGAGCGCCTTAATATAAGAAAATACCTTAGAGTTCTTACTACCTGGCCTTTCCTCAGTATATCTGAAAAATGGAGATCGGGCCCCGACCGCTAGCCGACAAGCTGCCCAATGAAAATCGCTATTGAACTCACTCATAAGTCTTGGATTGATCTTCTTCATGCCGTCTATAACCAATCTGCTGTCAGAATTCTTTACAAAATACAAAGGTATGCAATCTTTCTTCCTCAACTCCTCGTCCATGCCTACAACATAGAAGGAGGCATTTCCTCCAATCAAAGGTCCATCAATTAGCACAATCGAATGTGGTTCAACACTTCCAAGGACAGAGTCTTTTTTTGAAGTTATTAGAATCCGGTTGCGTTCTTCTGCAACGTTTTCAGCGAAGTGAATGTCTTCATCACTGGCACCTTTGAACTTTCTCATGGAGGTCAAAAAATATGGCAAAACAGATAGATTAAACCTATACTCATCCTCAATTTTGATCGTCGAAGAACTGCAGAATAGGAGATCGCCTTCTAAGGCTCTGTAATTTTGGACACTTTCATCATAAGCATAAATGTTCCATTCTTTCATTAGATTATTGCATTCTGGTTCTATCGGATACTCTGAGTCCAGGCTCTCTAGGCAGCTCATTGTAGGGCTCATATAGAATTCTTGCATTTTTATTGTTATGTCGGAAGGTGCAAAAGACACAAATTTTGTGGCTTTCTTGCTTATGTTTTCTAGTTTAATTTTGATTCTACTCAGATCCACTTTACTCAGCAATAGATCATATCCCTGCGCGTCTACTTTCAACTGCAACTTGAAGCTATTTATTCTTTATCGCCTTGAAATCAATAAAGCAAGGCCATATATGACCGGAGCACTACCTATAGAGAGTGAAATGCTATGAAAAGAGTCGAAAGCCCTTTGAGATACCCTGGCGGAAAGACTAGAGCACTAAGCAAGATTTTGCGATTCATCCCCAATCATTTTTCAGAGTATAGGGAACCTTTTCTGGGTGGCGGGTCCGTTTTTATAGCTGTGAAGCAACTTCATCCAAACGCCGCGTACAAGCTCAATGATCTAAATCATGACCTATACTGCTTCTGGAGTGTCGTCCAGAGAAATGTTGATGAACTGATCAACGAAGTACTTCGAATCAGGAATACATGCAAAGACGGAAGAGAACTCTATGTAAGATCTGCTCGTTCAAAGAATACCGATGATTTTCATAGGGCAGTGAGATTCTACATACTAAATCGAATAACCTACTCAGGAACCGTTGATTCTGGCGGCTATTCTACTGAGGCCTTCGCAAAGAGATTCACTCTTTCTTGCATTGAGAAACTGAAACCTCTTTCAAATCTGCTGCGGGGTGTCGAGATAACAAATAAGAGCTATGAAAATCTACTCTTCGAAAAAGGAAAAGATGTTTTTATTTACTTGGATCCACCTTATTGGAGATCGAAGAAATCAAAACTATATGGTAAAAATGGTGATTTGCACAAATCATTTGACCATAAACAGTTTGCGAAAAATGTTAAAAAATGTGGGCACAAATGGCTTGTTACTTGTGACGATTCAGATGTAATGCGCGAATTGTTTAGATTTGCGAATACGCATATCTATCCATGGGAAATGCAATACGGAATGAACAATGTTAAAAAGCAAAGAGCAAGCAAGGGTAAAGAGCTCTTCATCACAAATCATTTTAGTAGCGCGTGGAGACGAGATTTTCCTCAGCTCCAAATGAGCGACGGCAACATGGTTTCTAATGTCCCATGAAATCGCTCACTGCCTTGTAGATTTCGACTCCTCTTTTGTAACAATATCTTGCCCTGAAGTCCATAACAGAATCATTTTTGGAAGGTCACGCGAGACAACTCTGCAATAATACAGGAATCGTGTTTTGTCTATCGCTCATTCTTCCATTGCAGCATGATTGCCCGTTTTCAACGGCGCATGCTAATATGGGTGTTCATCTACGAACTTGGCTATTCATCTATTACTGTTCTAACTAATCTAACAGAGGGTTCATTACCCAGATGACTGGTCTGCAACAGCCTATGGTTTCAATCAGTATTCTCAAAAAACTGAAAGAATTCTTGGAAAAGGAAATTTGGCATTTGCCACCCAAGAGTGAGCACGTTTTGGAGCCGGAAGGGCGCAAAGGGACTAAATATCAAAAGACAGGTTGATCTAAGTCAAAATTGGCTTGATCGACCAATGAATTTGCGTGCCTACTTGAATTCTCCACTCTTGAATCTCTTCCAATCACTAGGTTTTCCAAAAATCTTTAGATGATTCTCTTCACTTGAAATGAAGCGTCCGTCAATCTGTGGGTAACCTTGATGAGCTGCCTGTCGCAAAGCATAATGAAGAGCTATTATGAACGCGCGGGTTCTTTTGTGAACCTCCAAGCATGTGTATCTCAGAACATCCTCATGAAACGGATATAGTGTTGGTTTCGCACTCCTCTCCATTCTGTACTCCTGAAGGTAGTATTCTGCAAGCTTGATTGATGCGTCTGGTTCAAATGACGGCAATTTAACCATTGTTTGATCATTTATTGGGGCAAGCTCTTCTATGTATCTGCCCGCAGCTGCCGCAAGTATTTTTTCAGCTTCAGGGTGTAGTGACACCACTAATGTTATCCTGTTTTGAGTTGCTCTCAGAAGATCGTTTATCTCGTTTCCTAGTCTGTCTAGCATTGCATATCCATAATGCGTGCGCACGAACTCCTCGAACTGATCAATGAATATTGTTGGTCTTCTTAAGCCACACTCGATCATTAAGGCCGTGAGATACCCAAACACCTCAGTGGCAGAGAATGTCAGCAGAGATCTTCGAATATTAGCGAATTTCTTTGCTGTCTCATCAGGGGACGTTTGAAGAATTCTGGCCAGTGCACCGACCAATCCTGGTATTGGCCTGAATTGTGTACTCAACATGTCGAAAATCCTGTCATAAGAGATCTCCCCGATTTTTCTTTTCATCCGGTCAATGATTCCTTCGGTGAGCATTGAATCAACAACTCGGCCGAGCGTTGGTGAAGTTGCAATCCCGCCCGTTGCTTCGGCCCAAATAGGATTTTCCTCCTCTTCGCATAGTTTCCAGTAAGCGGCAGCCATCACGGCTGATTTTCCTGTGCCAAGAACAGAAATAGGCGAGTACACAAAGATCATATTGTGCTCTTCAGAAATAAGTGCCATCAACTTCTTGAACTCTTTTGAAACTATTTCTTGGCAAAATAGCCTCCCATTGATTCTCTTATCATTTGAAAGGACGTTGATAATCGGACTCGCCACGAAAGGATTATCTTTCAGATCATAGTTACGCCAGTCAATTTGCATATTGCTGATTCCTCCTTCTCAACCTAATATATGTTGCAAAGACTGCTTTATCTATTTCAATCACGTTGACTGCTTTTATTAATAACCCACTAGATCTTCTTGGCGAGATTCTTCCTTGACTGAGCTCTATATCCAGAGGAATCCTCTTGTCTTTGTAAACCTCTAGCAACTTTCTGTTGAATTGTGTATCGCTCAACCTCAATTCTTGGCAAACCAGATCTCTAAGTTCAAGCAGATCCACTATTACTCCAAAATCGTTTCCAGAAAGTGAAAGATAGTGCTTCTCTAAGGTGTCAATGAATGTTGTGCTTGTTATACGCTTGTTGTAGAACAAGTCGCATTGATCAAGGTGAACTTTGTCTAGATATGACATCTCAGGTTTGGTTCCTTTGTCTACTAGTTGACCTGCAAGGTATATTTCTTCAATTGAATCAGTAGGCATGATTCTCCAGTTTACCAGACCAAAATCATAAAGCAGATCTCTGATTGTGAAAAAAGAAGCTATGTCAGTGGCAAACCCTTCAGAATTCAAAAACTCTCTCATGCCACTTGCTACAGTCCGCTTTCGATATCTCTGCGGAATGCTCAATATACCACCAAGTCTCTGAAGGTTGGCAAGAAAGCACACATAGGCTTTGTATTTTGAGTCAAGAACGAGGGGCAAAAGGATTTTGTCTAGTTCCTCTAGTTTTTCACTTAGTCGCTTAGAGAATATCTTTGATTCTTCCGAACATTTGATCTGTCCATTCAATATTGAGAAAATGCTAGTGCCTTTCGCAAATGCTATGGTATCTTGAACAAGAGGGGAGTAAGTCTTACTGTATTGATCACCATATTGCTCCAATGCTCTTCTCCAACCTGTCTGAGTGATTTGCATTCGTATTGTTTCCCTTTGTGCCCGGTTTTCCTCGATGATCTGCTTGATGTCCGAGTCCATCAGATGAGAACCATCGTGCACTGAGGCGAATTTTATCAGACTTGCTATCTGTGATTTGAATCTGATCTTTCTTACCGACCCCCATTTCTTGTTTGACAGAATCAAATCCAGACATCTCATTAGAGGTGTCTCCTAACATCTTGTTTCACGTTCAGTTCCTCAAATTTCTTTTTCACCGGAACTATTCCCAGCGAACCCAGACCACGCTTAGCAATCACCCTCTCCGCTTCTTTGGACACTAGAATCGATTTGCATCTTTGTTTTGTCTTTTTTCTTCCGAGCAACACATCTTTGAAAATCTGTCTAATATTAGGATCTCTAAAAGAATAACCGATTATTATGCAACCAGTGCAGGATAAAAGATTCTGTTTTAGGAGATTTAGCAATTCAAGTTGGGGTTCGCGAGTTGCATACCTGTACGTACCTGGGTAGATCAGATCGAAAAAGGCGGGTTTTCCCGATATCTGTAGGTCTCCTCCTGGAAAAAGAGGCATGAGTCTAAGTTCGCCATTTGTAAGTCGAACATATGTTACAGTTCCATGTAATTTGTAAAGCCGCAGTAGTTTTTGTGAATCTGCATAGCAGTCCTTGTCAAACACGTAGGTGCCTCTACTGCTACCCACCACTTCTCTATAGCCATCACAGTAGGTCATGCCATTAGCAAAACAGTATTCCTCAATGACGTTATCGTAGTTCGTTGTGAACACATCTATAGGTGGACAAGGTTCGTTGCCTGCGGGATCGCAGTTAGCCAGGCTAAAGGCATCGTGCAGCTCCTTGAAGAATCGGGTGTATTTTTGCTTGATGTCGTAGATCTTCGATGGATCGTTGATGAAACATTCTTTGACTATGATCTCTTTCGCTCTTTTAGAGACATTCAGGTCGCTTGGGTGTTTTCTGAACGAATTTATGGATTTACGGTTTGATACTTCTACGAAGAAGGCTCCAGTTTCATCAATGGCAGTTTTAGGGTTTGTCCAGAATTCTAGGACAGAAAGCAATGCTTCAACATCAAATGAGAATCCGAAACCTTGAATTCTGTTCTTGATTGTATTAATTCTGTTCGAATACTCTGGAGACTCCTGCTCGATTATAGAAGCGAGTTTTCTAGAATCAGGGATGCCAACAGAAGCGGATGCTCCTGCACCAAGAAAGACTACAAGCCTCTTCCTCTTTCGTGGCATCAGTTACTACCCAAACCTTATTTATGTTTCTCCTAAGAACTTATTAGGTATTCGCAAACAAGAACACTTGACAAAATACTAGCGCGCTTAGGCAGTATATATCAAAAAGATATCAATTTAACTTGTTTCACTCAAAAAGAGTAAAATTGTGACTCGATTGAAGTCACAATTGAAAGCGAGGGATATATTCGCGTTAAGTTTATCTGTAGAAATGCTAACTCAACTTCATGTCACCCAAAGATTACGACTTATTGATGGAGCATATTCAGGAAATTCAAGACGAAACAAGCCTCAAGGACTATCACGCTTTTGTCTACTGGTTTATTGACACAGTCTTCGGACTCGAAAAGAAGGACATACTAAATTCGATATGTGACGGTATGCACGATAAGGGGATAGACGCCGTGTGGATAGACCCCATCGAACAACACGTTATAATCATTCAATCAAAGTTTGAGCACCAAGGAGAACAAAGACAGATTAGGGAATCTGAGGTCAAGCAATTTGCTGCAGTCAGAGATTACTTTAAATCGAGGAAGGCACTTCAAGCCGCAACTGCCAAGGCAAACCAAGCAGCAAGGAGACTCTTAGACAAAGCTTTTGATGATATCCATGGAAAGCATTTCACATGGGAGCTTATCTTCATTACTACTCACAAGGAGGCCCCAGAGACTGAAGACCTTGTTTACAAAACTCTTTCGTTCAACGTCAATGAGTTCAGGATTTATGACTACAATAGAATGGTTCAACTGCTAAGAGACAAGATGCGCGACTTTACGCCACTAATTGCTCCTTATTCTTTACCATACAAGGACGAGGATAAGACGATCGTAAGAGTCTCGCCAAATCGTTCATGGGGCTTGACCGTGCTGACGGAGCAGATCCGTCTGATGGTAAACAAATATCAGGACAAACTCTTCAGAAAGAACGTGAGAAATTTCTTGGGCAAAAGCACCTGCAACAAGGCAATCCAAGAAACTTTGAAAACTGACCCAGGTAACTTCTGGTATTATAACAACGGCATTACTATTCTTTGTGATGAAGCCAGTCTGAACGTTGAGAAGAGATACATTCGTCTTGTTAATCCTCAAATCGTTAATGGTTGCCAAACAGCGAGGAGCATTGAGAAATTTCAGGGTGACGACTCACAAGCAGAGGTTTTTGTCAGAGTAATAGAAAGTAAGAGTCATGCATTCATCAACTCGATAACTTTGTACCAGAATAGCTCAAACCCAGTGAAAATGCGGGATTTCAAATCAAATGACCCCACCCAAGTCCGGCTCAAACACGAGTTTGGCAGACGTGGGTACTACTATGAAATCAAACGTGGGGAAGAATATAAGACTTTAAAACAGAAGTATCCAGCATTTAAACAAGAATATCCTCATGCTGAAGACTGGGGAAGCATAAGCAACGAGACAGTGGCCAAAGTTTTGGCAGTGGTCAAACTGAGTCCAGCTACGGCCACTGCAAAAGGAAGTGAAACGTTTTTTGACGACAAGGATAACGTATACAGCAGCCTCTTTCCTGAGAAAATATCTACCTACAACTGTCTTTGCCCGTACTTGCTGTATGACTTTTTTGTCAGAGAGACTTATCGTGGTGAAAAGGGAAAATTCCACAAACTGCCAAAATCCTGGCCTTTCAAAAACAGAGCCTCGTTCTACGTTCTCAAATTTTTTTATGACGCGATGAAAGCAATAAAAGATTGGGAAAAGGGATTTGTGTTGTTCTTTGAAAATTCTACAGACGACGAGTACTCGAAGTGCTACTGCAGGCTTGAGAAAATAATCAACCGATACTTCGAGTTAATATATACTGAGTGGCAGTCTAACCCAGACAAAGATGATTATAATGCCTATCTCCAAAACTCTTCAACTCCTAAGGAAATAATGAAGAAAAACACCAAGAAGCTAGAAGTCCTAGCCAAAAAGACTCAGAGAATATTTGCAGACTTTTTGGACTAGAGAATACGACGTTGAGAAACTGCTATAATGCTTACTATGGATGTTGTGAGAGATACCCATTTCTTGGACTATCTGGAACTACTCAAAAAGGACTTTGATGCGCTAAAGCAGGTGCATGAAATTTTGAACAAAGAATAGATATTAAGAAAGACGAAACCTAAAAGGTATCTACAAGAGGATGGATATTCTTTTCGGAGGCGTCGAGGTTGTTATCGCATGGCCGAAGATTTCTACACGCCAAAACAAGTAGATTCAAACAAATCTATGAATTGGTGAAGACATGCTTGAGCAAAACTTGACGGCGCTGTTAGAGTTAGGATTCCAACATGTTGGAGATTTTTTCCTCGAGCGAAACAAAGTGCGATTTTCCTTAAACAACTGCAAAGACGATATAGGAAGCTATGCGTTTGTTGTTGATCAAACCGTTAAGTATGTAGGAGCAACTAAAAATACTCTATATGCTCGCATGAACGGATACAAGAACCCCGAACCTTCGCAGGAAACAAATAAGAGAATCAATCCAAAGATTGTTAAAGCTGGCAGAGTCCAGATTTACTTTCTTCCAGAATCCGATATTGCCAAGTTTGTAACGATGATTCGACGGAATGAAATTGAAAAACAAATTCCCACAGACATGAGCATGTTCGAGCGCTTCTTGATATCAATGTTTAAACCTGAATGGAATCGAAGTTGACGGGTTATTAACGCGCATAGTGGAAGCATATTTTTACCGGTAAAGTTGGGTGGGGGTCCCACCCCCCGCACTTGAAATTAAAGCCTATTGTGAGCTTATTTCAGCCAAATAAACCCGATTTAGGACGTTGTGTAAGCCTTGTGCGGGGGTTAAGAATTGAACACACGTTTACCGGTAAATGCGCACTATACTACTCGAAGAATTATGATCTAACCCTTCTCAAATTTCCTTCCACAGAGATTAATGTTCTGACAGCCTCTACAAAGTCGCATGTAATCAATTCCGACTTTGAAAAGCTTTTAAAGTATGTTAGATCAGAATTTAGTCTGGATCTTTATGTCCGAAAATGAGAGATCGTTTGGCATAAATGCTTTCCACATTCTCGGGAGTGATAAGGAACTAGGGAAATATGTCGTTGATAAAATGAAAGAAGGAAGAGCACTTGAGAAATTCTTGGATGAGCACGCGCGACCTGAAGGACTTAAGTCGAAGGATGCACGAGCAAGGGGAGTGAAAATGGATGGTGCATATGTGATCGGGGGCATGATTGGTAGTACTATCCGAATGGGTGTGATTCCTACTGTTGGTTCATGGGATCTTTCGGAAGAGCCCATCTGCATAAGCTTTCAAAATTGCCCAATATCGTTTGCTGTATTCTACTCCTCAGGGAGAATGCTTTACCATATGGAAGATACGTACAACACAGGTGGTTCTATGTTGGAACTGCTCGTCAAACCAAAGACAAAGGGGCTTATCCACAAAGAGGTGATTGGCGTGGAGATCGGAGGATCCGATAATGCCCTTCAGAGCCCAGCAAAGAAAGGCTTGGAAAATGATCAGACGGTGATGAGACTATTGTTCGAGCTGTTGAAAGAACAAGAACTATACAATGTAGCTTCATCGGGTAATGAAAAACTCAAAATAGACATATGGGGTGACGGTCATATTGACATTGAAGGCAACATGGGTTCCCATGCAGAGCCAGAAGTCGTGACGAAAATCTTTCAATGCATGTTAGCCATAGCATCAGCAATACGATCTAGTGTTCTCTAAACCTATGATCACAACGTCTCGCCTGTAGGTGTTGTAGATTATGGATTCGTCAACTTTTGTGGCAGCGAGTGTGGTCACAGGAACAATAATTGCTGTCTTACAGCTTCGAAACTTTGTCATAAACAGGCAGCTCAACTTAGATGATGTTTAAAATCTTCTGGTTCTTCTCCAGCCTTAAAGACTTCCAACTTGAAAGAATCTATGTTTCTTTTCAACAGATCTCTTAGGAACACTGTGCTATAAGCGAAGTCGAGTCGGCCACTGACTTTTCCAACAGCCGAGCCAAATCCCTCAAGCATTACTTTGGGATGTCTTATTAGCACTTTCTGATTCGGTCTATCGACTAGGACCAGTGGGTTTTTCTTTTCCGATAGTGCATCTCTCTTAAGCGTCATAGATTTCGCCAAAGCACCAAATATCTGGTATAATTCGCCTTTCATCGGCCTTGATTGTTTGAACTCGAGCATATACAATTCAACGTCGCCAGCTTCCTTTTCATGCGTCTCGATCTGTTGCACAATGTTCTTCTTAATGTATTCGAGCCATGGAATCCTCCAAGCTGATAGTTCATTACTGTTGGCGCCCCTAAAATGGGAGCATGAAGCAGCGATTCCAGAGGCAGATCCTTCTGGTCGGATCGTTACTTCAGAAGCTTGCGGGTTCTTGAATCGAACAGGTGGATGTGC
>Ga0172366_10002149_pt1 | contig 15409 bp, 10 predicted proteins | sample LakKivSesite69cm_FD_114533 | JGI IMG/M metagenome (GOLD analysis project Ga0172366, IMG submission 114533) | Sediment microbial communities from Lake Kivu, Rwanda - Sediment site 69cm | ecosystem: Environmental > Aquatic > Freshwater > Lake > Sediment | place: Rwanda: Western Province, Lake... | reverse complement strand
GCGCCCGGCTGGCGAGGCGCGAGGAGGAGGAATACTCGACGTATTGCGACGACGAGCAACGACGCCAGCCGGGATGGATCGGCCGTCCAAATTCGCACAGATATCTTCGAGCGGGTCCTAACCACAGAGAACACAAAGAACACGGAGGCCGGAAGAGAAAGGGCTTTCGGGAGCTAGATCCGAGCCTTTCCTCTTCTCATCCGTGTCTGTGGCCTCTGTGCTCTCTGTGGTGAAACGAACCGCCCGACGCCTTGGTGCCCAACCACAGAGAACACAAAGAACACGGAGGCCGGAAGAGAAAGGGCTTTCGGGAGCTAGATCCGAGCCTTTCCTCTTCTCATCCGTCTCTGTGGCCTCTGTGCTCTCTGTGGTGAAACGAACCGGCCGACGCCCTAGTGCCCGCCGCAGCCGGTGCAGCCGCCGCAAGCGTGGGAGTCGAAGTCGGGTCCGTGCAGGTCCTGGGGCGTGGCCGCGCGCACCGAGACGACGGCCACGTCGAAATTCAAGGTCGCACCCGCCAGGGGATGGTTGCCGTCGACGGTGACCGTGTCTTGGTCAAGAGCCACGACGGTGAGCACCCGCCCGCCGTGCGGCCCGTGGGCGCGGAAGTGCATGCCGATTTCCAGGTCGCCGGCGGGAAACTGGTCGCGCGGCACTTTCTCGACCAGGCTCTCCTGGCGCTGGCCATAGCCGGCCTCGGGCGGAAGTGACACCTTGACTCGATCCCCCTCCGACTTGCCGAACAGCGCGGCTTCGAGACCGGGAACGATCATGCCGGCCCCTTGCAGGTACGAGAGGGGCTCGCCGTTCTCGTCCTCCTGCGAGGAATCGAGGACCTTTCCTTCGCTGTCGGTGAGGGTGTAGTGGATGGTGACCACGGTCTTGTCGGCTATCTGCATGCGCCCTCCTTGTTGGGAGATGCGCTTCTTATCACGAGCCCGGCCTCGGCGCTTCGTGATTCGGCTCGGCCGAAACCAGCAGAGGAAACCTCGCGCACAGAGATGGGCCCTGCAGAAAACTGCCCGGCCGGGCAGCACCGCTCGCCAAAGGCGCGCCCCGGAGTCTGCCCCGTGCCAGGTTCAACCTGACCGCCGGGCCAGCCCCGGCTGCGAGCGCACCCCTATAGGTCTCGCTGGCTCGACGCGCCCAACAAGCCCCCAAGCACCGCACCGACCCCTGCCCCGAGCACGGCCACCGCCACCGCGACCTCCTTGCCGTGTACGGTTCCTATGATGCCGAAGAGAGCTGCACTCACGAGAGCGCCCGTGAGCGCCGCCAGGGGGTGCTCGGCCATGCGCCCGAACACTCCCTTCTTTCTCAGGTTCATGCCGTTTGCCATCGCATGCCTCCGTCCGTTGCCCTGTCGAATGTCCGAACTTCCACGCGCCCAGGACGAGCCGCGTCCACGGCCGGCCCTGACGCCTCACCCGCTTCACATACCCCCGGTAGCAATGGCGTGCAACCTCGGACCGGGATTCCAATCTTCTACTTCCGAGATCTTTCGCATGGCGCGACGATTTCTTCAGCAGCGGCGTCAAGAGGCGGGAAGCTCCGGCCTAAAGGCTGCAGGCTCCCGTGCAGGGCCATGAAAAACGCGATCGTGGCCACCCACCGATCAATTTGCAGCCTCCCGAATCCCAGAACCTCGGAGAACAGGGTGGCGCAGCCGGGGAAACGCTGCGGGTCAGGGGAGAGCCGTGCCCGCGAAAACGTTCCGCGCCGCGTCTACCACCGCCGCCCCGGAAGCAGCCGCCGCCGCGTAGAGGTCATTGCCAGCGTTGACGGAGGGAAGCCACGCGGACGAATCACGGCGCAATCGCACGCAGACCACATGCCCCCGCCGCAAGCCGCAAACGCGCGAAGTCAGGGACCTGGCGCGGTTGCTTCGGACTTCGCGCTCTCCATCTTGCCGAATCCGAAGAGCGGGATCTCCTTGCGCGGCTCGGTTCGATCGTTGCTCAGGACGACAAGCGTGCCCACGGCGCCTCGGCCGTCCTGCTTGACCCGTTCTTCGCGGACCTTCACATCGACGCGGTAGCTGCCATCTGCAGAAGGCCCCTCGACCGAAGCTGCGAACGGTCCCTCGACCACGGTCGCGCCGCGTACCTCGAAGCCCGGCTGCGAGCTGCGAATCGTGATGGGCACCACCTTGGGACCTGGGACCTTCATGTTGAAGTAGGGATTGGTCGGAAAGACCTCCAGCGTGCCCTTCACCTTGCAGGCATAGGGCATGGCGATTTCCTTGGGACTTGGCAGACCGGTCGAAACAAAGAGATTGCCCGAGTGCGTCCCTACCTTCTTGCCCTTGCACAGGATGCGGTACCCCTCGATCCAACCCTTGGGGCCGGGCAAAGGCGTGATGCTCGAGTCTTCTCCGACCGCCGATCGCTTGAGGCGGACGGCGGCTTTGCCGACCATGGTGCCCACCAGCCGCACCTCCTGCGACCGCTCTTCTCCGAATCGCATCTCGAGGTCCACCACCGAGGCGTCGAAGGCCAGGCGCGGCGTCACCGTGGCGAGGATCTCGATGGGAATCTTCTCGGCCGAGGGATCGTTGGTATGGAGGAGCAAGACCTCGCGCAGAGGACCGTAGAGATCCGAACGACAGGTCACCTCGAGCTGGCCGCGCGCCCCGGGCGCGATGATCTTCGGGTTGATGCTCGCCGAGCAGAATCGGCTTGCCTCGATCGCTTTGATCTCGAGCGGGAGCGAGCCCTTGTTGGCCAGCGAAATGAGACGTTGCACGGGCTCGTCCTGCACGACCGGCCCCAGCTCGAAGCGTCCCTCGGCAAGCTTGAGGTGCGGGGCGGCGCCGCTTCCTGTCGGCACCTCCGCCTTGCCCGGACCTCGACGGCAGGCGGCAGGGGCAAGGGTCAGTGCCACAAGCACCGGCCACACGGGGCAGGGAGACCTCTTCGTTAGAAGTACCGTCAAGTCATCACGACCATCGTTGTGAATCTCTGCGCCTTCGTCAGCGCCTGCTTTCTCTTACACCGAACCTCGCGTGGGTCAGGAGCGCTAGAACACCGAACGGGTTGAATCTGTTGTGAAATCAAGCAGACCGCGTGGTTCTGAGAGAACTTGGTGTTCTGGCGGGACTAGCCACAGAGAACACAGAGGCCCGAAAAGAAAGGCGTTGTGGGGCTTCTATCTGCACCCTTTCCTCTCCATCCGTCTCTGTGGGTGCCCTCCGTGGTGAACTTGAACTATCCGAGAATCGACCGTTTTTCAACCCGTTCGGTGCTCTAGGGTCATTTCGGCCGTTTGAAGATGTAGAAGCTACTCGTATCGTACTGGGATAGCTCCCACCCGTCCGCACCGAATGCGTTCAACCTGCACGTGATGAAGCCGCACCCACGAAGCCCCCGTGGCTCGGAAGCGCCGTCTGGCAGCGTTACATCCGCACCGGAGTACCCTCAAAGCGAGCTGCCAAGAGCACCGAACGAGCCATGACCCACGTCTTTCCGGCATGTCCACCACAGAGGGCACAGAGATAACGGAGGGCGCAGAGAAGGAGTGGGCTTGGGTCTAGATGCGGAAGCTCCTGTTCTCTCTGTGTTCTCCTTCACCTCTGCGCTCTCTGTGGTGAACATCCCAAGAATCGTTCGATGTTCTAGCCGCCCTCGGGGCCGACCACGGGCGCGACCGGCGGCTGGGTGGCAGCCCCCGGTTCGCGCAGGAGAAACACGAGAATCCCCAAGCTGGCGAGGTTGCTCGCGGCAACCGCCAGCGGTCCGATGACATTGCCCGGCACCTCCAGGACGAGGAAGGACGAAGCCGCCACGGCAAGGGCGGCGACGTAGGCGATGTCTCCCGCCAAGATGGTAGGTGTGCGATGTTCGAGGGCGGCCAGCCCTTCCCGGTGACTGCGCAAGGCCACCGTGATGGGAAAACCCGCGAAAAGCAGGGCCGCGGTACGGACCAAGGGCAGATCCGCGGCAGGCAGTCGCTGCACGGACCCGTAGTACCACTCGGCAAGCCCCGGCAGGAGGAAGACGAGGGGAATGACGGAAAGGATGGCGCCCGCCACCGCCGAGAAGCGCAGCGTGCGCGTATCCTCGCGCGAGCGGGGCGGGAAGGCGATCGCCACATTCTGCACGCGGCTGGCGGCGTAGGCGGCGGGATTGGCGATGCCGGCCGCCAGGTAGTAGGCGGGCAGCATGCGCTCGGGCTGGCCGGCGCGGGCGATGACCCCGCCCAGGATCATTCCCGCCAAGGTCATGAGAAATCCGCCGAGCGAGAGGGGAAGCGCGAAGACCAGGATCGTGCGCCGGGAAGGCGCCGCGGCTCTGCCATCGCCGAGCGCGGCGGCGTAGGGCCGGCTGTACCACCACGAAACCAGGACTTCGAGGCCGACGGGAAAGGTCTGGCAGACCATGGCCCAGCGCGGACCGACCAGCCCCCACGCGCAGAAGAGGGGCGACAGCGCCAAGGTCAGGCCGATGCGGGCAAAGGTGGCGATGCTGGCGCGGCCCGGGGCACCGCCGTTGTAGAGCAGGACCTGGTACGGGTTGCGTGCGTAGAAGAGCACGTTGAGGAGAATGGTGAGGGGAAAAGCCTCGACAGCGGCGGCCTCGATGGAAGACGGCAGGTTGAGCATTCTCCCGAACACGAGGTGGCCGACCGCGGGAATGCAAATGACCGCCTGGACCAGGGCGGTGACAAACGAGAGGAGGTTGTTGACCGCGATGAAACGGGCATAGGCGAGCCGTGAGGTGGCGAACACCATGCCCGCCGTGACCAGGCCGGCCCCGAGGGTGCCCACGAGGAACATCACGATGTTCGCCTGTGCCACGCCCGCCAGGTTCAAGGCCCCGCCCTCGCCGTGCGAGGCCACCATGGCGATGAGCGGGTAGCTCAGGCTCTGCGATGCGGCCTGCAGCGCGAGGGGGACGAAGTAGGCGGTGAGGCTCGGGGGCTGGGGTGCGGCTCTAGGATCGGACATTGATGCGACCGGAACTTGTATCGGAGGACCGGGACAATACTGCAAGCAAATCGGCAAAAGCCAGGACGGGCAGAGGATGTATTCTGCGCCCCGTGATCCGCATCTGCACGTCCCACCGCACCGAAGCGCTGCTGGAGGCGTTCGTCGAGAACCTGACCGACGAGCGCAGACGCGATGGGCCCTTCGCACCCGTGCGCGTGGTGGTGCCCAACCGCAATATGGAGACCTACCTGCGCCTCGGGGTTTGCCAGCGCTGTGGTATCGCGGCCAACCTCGAGACGACCTTTTTGCGCAAGTTCCTGGCCGCAGTCGCCGCGGGCGCGATTCCCGGCGCCCAGGTGGTGGATGGGGTTTACCTCGAAGGCCACCTGCTCGCGCTCTTGCACGACGAGGCCCTGCTGGCGCGGCCGGTTCTGGCGCCGGTGCGCGGCTATCTTGCGGCCGCGGGCGAGGAGCGCGATGCCGTGGATCGGCGCCGCTGCCAGCTCGCGGCCGAGCTCGCCCGGCTCTTCGACGAGTACGCGAGCTCGCGGCCCGACCTGCTCGCCGCCTGGTCAAGAGGCGAGGACCTCCCTCGCGGCCCGGCCGAGGCCGAGCCCGCCGCCTGGCAGCGCGCGCTCTGGCGCGCGATCTTCGGACCCGAGGGGCGGCTCCGCACACGCGCGGGCAAGGAAGACGTTCGCCGCCGGTCGCTTCAAGCCCTGTGGGACGAGGCCATGGCCAAGGAGCCCCCGCCCTTCGCCGGCCAGACCCTGCACGTCTTCGGGCTTTCCTACATGGCGACCGCGTACCACCGCATGCTGGCCTCGCTGGCGAAGCAATCCGAGGTGCGCATCTACACTCTCGGCCCCTGCCGCGAGGACTTCGACCCGGGCTCTTTTGCGCCAAAAGCCTCACCCGAGGATCCCTACGGGCTTCTGCAAGAAGCGCAGCCCGCGCTCCGGCTGTGGGCGCGTCCTGGGCGGGAGAACCTCCGCCTGCTCGCAGAGCTCGACGGCGCCGAGGTGGACGCGCGCTTCGACCTCGATGCGGGCGACCGCAAGACGCTGCTCCATCGCCTGCAGGACGACATCGTCCATCGTCGCGTCGCCGAGCCCGGCGCGGCAAACGACGCGCTCGATGGCAGCCTGCGGGTTCTGCCTTGCCCCTCCCTGCGGCGCGAATTGGAGGTTGCGGCAGCCGAGATCTGGGCGCTCGTGCGCAGAGAGCCCGCGCTGCGTCTGTGCGACATCGCGGTCATCGTGCCCGAGGCCAGCAAGGATCTCTACCTGGCGCAGATCTCGGCGGTCTTTGCCGAGAGCTGCGACCTGCCCCACAACCTCTCGGATCTTGCGGCCGCGGGCAGTCACCCGGTGGCGAGGTCCATCGAGCTGCTTTTACGCCTGCCCTTTTCCGGCTGCAGCCGCAAGGATCTCCTGCCGCTCCTCACGCATCCCTGCCTTCTGGCCAGGTTCCCCGAGGCCACGCCGGCCGCCTGGCGTGCGCTGGCGAGCGAGCTCGGCATCGTGCGCGGATCCGATCGCCGCGCTCTCGACGGCACCTACGTGCGTCGTGACCTCTTCACCTGGGATCAGGGCCTGCGCCGCCTGGCCCTGGGCGCCTTTCTCGACCCTCCGCCGGAAGAGGACGCAACCCCGCTCAGCATCGCCGGCGAGTCCTATCTTCCCGGTCCGGCCGTGGCCAGCGACGACGAGGCCAGCCTCGGCTTCGGGCTGCTCGCGCGTTCGCTCCTCGCCGACGCGCGCTTCGCCTCCGGACGAGGCCGGGGGGAAGAGCGACCCTTGCGCGAGTGGCTCCTCTTCGTGCGCGGCCTTCTCACCTCCTACCTGGTGCTCGACGAAGAAGACGAGGCGGGCCAGGCCATCGTCGGACGTTTTCTCGCCGCCCTCGACGATCTCGCCGACAACGGTTTGGGCGAGCTGCCCATCTCCTTTCGCATCGCCGCCGAGCTGGCTTTGCGCGCGCTTTCTTCTCTGCCCTGGAGCCGCGGCCACACCCTGGCGAGTGGCGTGACCGTCGCGACCTTGGTGCCCATGCGCGCAATCCCCTTTCGCGCCGTGTTCGTGCTCGGCCTGGGCCAGAACGTCTTTCCCCGCCCGGCGCAAAGGCCGGAGCTGGATCTGCGCAGCCTTGGCCGCGAGAAGGGCGACGTCAACCACCGCGAGCAAGACCTCTACATGTTCCTTGAAACCCTGCTCTCGACCCGCGACCATCTCGTGCTCTCCTACGTCGCACGCGACGAAGTCACGGGCGACGAGCTGCCACCCTCGCCGGTCCTGCTCGAGCTGCGCACCCTGCTCGGCGACGGGTACGTGGGACAAGCGGCGCTGGCGCGCCTGTTCGGCGACGACAAGAGCACCCGTCCTCCCCTGCGCCGCTTCGACGACAGCCCAGAACGGCGCGAGGTCCTGCCCGCGGCGGAAGGAGAACACCAAGCAGAACTCCTGGGCCAGGAGGAGGTGGCGCTCGGCTCTCCCGCTCGCCTTTCGCCCTCAACGCCCAAGGACCCGCGCAACACGCCCAGCTCCCTGGTCATCCCGCTTTCAGCCCTCTTCCACTTCCTGCAAGATCCCTTGCAAGGCTCGGCGCGCTTCCGCCTGCGCATGGCCGAGGACGACGACGAGGCGCTCGCCGACGTGGAGGACGAGCCCTTCGACCTCGACCGACTCGCGCTCGCGCAGCTTCTGCGCGCGACCATGCCCGAGGCGATTCTGCGCGCCCAAGGCGCGCCTACCTGGGAGGTCGTGCTCTCGGCGCACGCGCGGCAGGGGCTCGCCCTCGAGCTCGCCGGGCGCGCGCCCACCGGCATCCTGCGCGAGGCGGCGGCGCAAGCCGAGCGCCACCTGCTGCGCGGCTGGCACGGTCGCCTGGCCGAGCTCCTCACGGCGGCGCCGGCCGACTGCCGCATGATCCGACTGGCGCCGAGCCTCGGAACGAAGCCCACGCGCTCGGGCCACCTCGCCTGTCACCGTGCCCCCGGCTTCGCCCTCGAACTTGCAGGCGCCGGCGACACGGGCAGGCTCGACATCCGCATCGAGGGTCACGCCGGGCTGTGGGCCAGCGCCCGAGGCAGCCTCGACACGCGTCTCGCCTTTTCGGTCAGCCGGCGAATCGCGCAGGAGAAGCACAGCCGAGAAGAGCTGCGCGCCTTCCTCGACTACGTGGCCGTCACCGCTGCCGGCGAGGCGGAAGAGCGACGAGGCCTGCGCAGCGCCCTCTTCTTCCCCGACGGAAAGGGAGCGGGCGACCTGCGCGTCCTCGGTTTTGCTCCGCTCGCCAAGGCACGCGCCCTCGCCTACCTTGAAGATCTGTGCCGCGAACTGCTTACCGGGGCGCGCGACGCCGAGGGCGCGCCCACGGGCGTGCATCCGTATCTTCTGCCCTACGAGGCCGTGCTGGCAAGCCGCCACAAGGGCTCTCCCCTGCTTCCTGAGATTCTCGCCCTCTGCGCCGGCGACCCTGAACACCGAAGCACCTTCAGCTCCGTGCAAGGACCGGTGCGCTCCGCCCCCGAACGCTACGCCCCACCTGCGGAAGCGGAGGCCAGGCGCATGGTCGAGGCTCGCTTCGGCCTTTTCTTCGATCTGGCCGGGAAGGAGCCCACATGAGCCTGATCGTGCGCTACCCGCGACCCGCGGCTTTCGCACACTTGGGCCCCGGCCACCACGTGGTCGCGTCCTCGGCCGGCACGGGCAAGACCTTTCTCCTCGAGCACCTCTTCGTCGATCTCGTCCTCCATCGCGGGGTTCCTGCCGAGGAGATCCTGGTCGTCACCTTCACGGAAAAGGCGGTGGCCGAGCTCATTCTGCGCGTGCGTAGGCTGCTCGAAGGACTGGTCGGGCTCAAGTCCGACGATCCCCGGGCCGTCGCGGCGGCAACGAGCCCCGCCGAGGAAACCTGGACCATCGACGAGCAAGCCCGCACACGCTTGCAGGAGGTCATACAGAGCTTCGACAGACTCAGCATCTTCACCATCCACGGCTTCTGCCGGCGCGTTCTGCGCGAGCACGCCTTCGCACAAAGCCGGCTTCTCGACGAGGAGCTGATCGACGAGGAGTCGGCCTTCACCTCTGCCTTGCGCGATACCTTGCGCACCGGGATCGCCAAGGACGGCAAGCTCGCCTCGGGCATCCGCGCGTGGATCGGTCTCGGGGAATCCATCGGCAGCCTGGAGAAGCTGCTGCTTGCCTGCGACCAGGCCGAGGCTGCGGAGATCCTGCCCCGTTTCGACGAGGCGGACATCGCGTCCGCCACGGCCGCATGGCCCGGCCTCGACGACGATGATCTCGGCCGGCGCTTGCGGGCCGCCAAGCTCCATGCCGCCACCATCAAGGCCGTGCTCGGTCGCCTGCGTCGCGTGTCCGACCTCGTGAGAGCAAACCGGGGAGATGTTCTCGGCCTCTTGGCCGCCATGCAGGTCTTCCCTGACGAGCCCAAGATGGAGGGGGGATTGGCGTATGTCGTGCAGAAACTGGAGAGCGCCGCCGCGGATGCACGGATCGCGGCGCTCCGGGCGAGCGTGCAGAAGCTCGGCCAAGCCCTGGTTCCGGTCGAAGCGGCGCTGGCGCATATGCTCCTGCCCTCGGTGCAGGCTCTGGCGAATCGGCGCAAGCGCCAAGCGGGGCAGTTCGACTACTCCGACATGCTCCGCCTGGTGGCCGAGACGCTCGCCTCGGCGACGCCCGCCGGAAGCAGCCTGCTCGCGAGCTTGCGCCGGCGCTACCGGTACGCCCTCATCGACGAATTCCAAGACACCGACGCGATCCAGTGGTCGATCTTCCGCCGCATCTTCGTCGAGGCCGACCACGGCCACGCCTTGACCGTCATCGGAGACCCCAAGCAGTCCATCTACCGGTTCCGCGGGGCCGACGTCCACACCTACCTCGAAGCCTGCCAGGTTCTGCTCGGTGCGGGCGGCAGATTCCTGGTGCTCGATCGCAACTTCCGCTCCAGCGCACGCATGGTCGAGGCCACGAACCTGGTGTTTGCGAAGCCGGCGGGGTTTTTCCGTGCGGAGAGCGGCATCGCCTACGATCGCCCCGTCATCTGCAGCCGCGACGACCTCGACCTCGTCGACCAAGCCGGGCAGCCGCAGCCGCCGGTGCTCCTCCTCGCGCCCGCCGCCGAGGCCGACACTCTCAAGGCCGACCAAGCCCGGTCGGCCGTGCGCGCCGCCATCGTCGCCGAGCTGCGCCGGATCCTCGACAAGCGGAGCCCCCTGCTGCTGCGCGAGCACGGCCGCGAGCGCCCCCTCGGCGAGCGCGACATCTTCATCCTCACCTTCAGCAATCGCGAAAGCCGGGACATGGGGCGCGCCCTGGGCCGGGCGGCCATCCCCTTCGCCTTCTACAAGCTGGGCGAGCTGTTCGATTCGCCCGAGGCCGCCGATGTCCTCGATCTCCTGCGCGCCATCGCGGCGCCCGAGGATCGCAACCTACGCGGCCACGCCCTGCTCACGCCCTTCTTCGCCTTGGATCTGGTGGAGGCTGCCGCGGCCTTTGACCTGGGCGCGGACGCCCGGCCGGTGCGGCTCCTCTTCGACTTCGCGGCCTTGGCCGAAGCGGGGGACATCCCCGGTCTCTTCTCCGCGATCGTCGAGCGCACCGGGATCATCCGCCGCGAGGTCTTCGCCCGGCGCGGCGAGCGCTCGCTCACCAACGTCCTCCACCTCTTCGAGATCCTGCAGGGCGAATGGGCGCGCTCGCACCGCCTTCTGCCCGAGTTGGTGGATCTTTTCGACGCCCTCGTCCGGGGCACGCGCAGGCTGCCCGAGCGCGAGGGCGACTTGCAGCGGCTCGAGACCGACAAGAACGCGGTGCAGATCCTGACCGTTCACAAGGCCAAGGGCCTGGAAGCCAACGTGGTGTTTCTCTACGGCGGCACCGGCGAGCACCCGAAGCAGGCGGCCCACGTGCTCCATCAGCACGGCCGCCGCGTGCTCCACGTCGGCCGGCTGGGCGATGCCGAGAAGCGACTGGCGGACGGCGAAGAAGCCGACGAGCGCAGCCGTCTGCTCTACGTGGTTTGCACGCGGGCCCGGGTTCGCCTGGTCCTGCCCCACTACCCGCCTGCGTTCAAAACCTTGCGCGGCCCTTACCGCCAGATGAACCAGCGCCTCGACCAGATCCTCGCCCAGGGCGACGCGCAGGCGAACCCGCTCTTTCATACCGTCGCGGTCCCTTTTCCAGCCGAGGATTTCGCGCCGGCCGTCGCGGCGCAGCCCGCGCCGCATCCCGACCGGGTGCAGGCCCTGGCCCGCCTCGCCAGCCCGGCCCCGCCCGCGGATGTGGCCGCCATCAGGGAGCGGCGCAGCGGCTTCCTCGTCACCTCGTACACCGCGGTCAAGCAGGCGCACGGAGGTTTCATCCCGCTCGACAGCCACGCGGATGCCAAGGCCAAGACCGAGGCCGGGCAGGACCCCGGCGACGCCGGCGACGGTCTTCCCAGCGGCGCCGCGACCGGCATCTTCTTGCACGAGAGCTTGGCCTCCGTGTCCCTTGCCGACCTTCTGCAGGCACCGAGCTTCGAAGACTGGTTTGCCCTGCCCCAGGTTCGCGACCTCTTCGCAAGACTGTGCCGGCGTTACGACCGGCGGGAAAGCGAGCTGCCCGCCGCCGCCCGCCTGGTCCACACCGCCTACACCGCTCCCCTGCGCCTCCCCTTCGGCCGTATCGAGCGACTGGCCTCTGTGGCCCCGACGCTGCGCGAGATGGAGTTCCTCTTCCCTATCCCCGAGTCTACCCACCCGCTTTGGGCCGCTCCCGGGCGAGCCGCCGACGCCCCCGCCTGGCGGATCGGGCGCGGGGTGGTGAAGGGCTTCGTGGACTTGCTCTTCGAGCACCAGGGCAAGATCTTCGTGTGCGACTGGAAGAGCGACGTGCTCGACACCTTCGCGGCCGGCGCCCTGGCCCGCCACTGCCGGCAGAACTACGACGTGCAGGCTCGCATCTACACCACCGCGGCCTTGCGCATGTGCGGTATCGGCGATCCCGCCGACCATGCCCGGCGCTTCGGCGGGGTGATCTTCTCCTTCCTGCGCGGTCGCCATGCCAATGACGACCTGGCCGGGATCCATTTCGAGCGCCCGACCTGGGAGGAGATCCTGTCCTGGGAAAGCGAGATGCTGGGGGCACGCTTCTGGGGGATGGCACCATGACGAGTCAGGTACCCGTCGTCCTTCTGCCCACGGGCACGGCCGCAAGCGCGCTCGGCCCCCCGCCGGCGGCCGCGCAAGCCCTGCGCGACCTGGTACGCCAGCACGACCTCGACGAGAGCGGCACCTTCCTGGCCTGGCAGCTCGCCGACATGGCGAGCGGACTCGCCCCGGACGAGCGCGATGCCTTCACCCTGCTCCTGGGACGCCTGCTGGTCGCGCAAGGGCTGGGCAGCACGTGCATCGCGGTGAGCGAAGGCGAACGCGCTCTCCTCGCCAAGGTGCCCGACCTGGTCGCCGGCCCCGCGGCCCACGTCCCCCTGATTCTCGACGGCAATCACCTCTACGGCCAGCGCAGCCACGCCTGCGAAAGCCGCGTGGCACGGGTCGTGGCCGAGCGCTTGCGCCGGCCCGGGCCCTTCCCCGCCGCGGACTTGATCCGCACCGCGCACGAAGTCGCCCGGACCAGCACCCCTGCTCCGAACGGAGAGCAGGTGGCCGCAGCCGTCGCCGCGCTTGCGCATCCCTTGGGCATCATCTCCGGCGGGCCGGGAACCGGCAAGACCACGACCGCGCTCGCCATCCTGCGCGTGCTCGTGCGCCTGGGAATTCCACCTGCGGCCATCGCCCTGGCCGCCCCCACGGGCAAAGCGGCGAGCCGCCTCGACGACGAGCTGCGTCTCCGTCTGGATTTGACCGCGGATTCTGCCGCCTCCGACCGCCTCCTGCTGGCCGAGGCTCCCCCGGCGCAGACCCTGCACCGGCTCTTGGGTGCCACGGGCGGTCCTTTCGGGCTTCTCCGCACCCGCCGCCTCCCGCTCGCCTTGCGCGCCGTCATCGTCGACGAATCCTCGATGATCGATCTGGTCCTCATGGATCGCCTGCTCTCCGCCCTCGCCGAGGAATGCCTTCTCGTCCTGCTCGGCGACGCAGCTCAGCTCCCCGCCGTCTCGGTGGGCGCCGTGTTTCGCGACTTGGAGCCCTTCGGCGCGCGCCTGGGCCAAGGATTCCGCGCCAACCCCGCGCGTCCCGAGGGCAAGCAGATCGCCGAGGTCGCGGCGGCGGTCGCCGCAGGGGATGGGGGCGCGTGCGTCCGCTTGTGCACCCCGCGCGGCACCCCCGACGATCTCCTTTACGCAGGAGTAGAGCAAGTGCCGGCCGAGTTCCGCGACGATCTCCTGCGCCGCTACTACCAGCGCCGCGGTGGCCCCGCGGCGAAGCTTGCCGAGCACCTGTTCGCCCTGCAAGACGGCGGTTTCTCGGCCGAGGAAGTGCCTCGCCTGGAGGCCCTGGCGGCGCACCTTGGGGCCACCCGCGTCCTGGCCGTAACCCGCGGCCGCAGAACCGGCGTCGAGCGCTGCAACGACCTGCTGCACGACCTGCACGGAGGCGGGCCGGGGTTCCGGCCGGGCGAGCCCCTGCTCATGTTGCGCAACGACCGCGAGCGTGATCTCGCGAACGGCGACCAAGGCGTGGTCGTGCGCGTGCAGCGGCCCGGGTACAAGCCCACCCTGGCCGTGGCCTTCCCCACGCGCCAGGGCTGGATCGCCCTCGATCCCAAGGTCCTCGGACCGGCGCTCGGCCTCGGCTTCGCGCTCACGGTGCACAAGGCGCAGGGCTCGGAATTCGACGAGATCCTCCTCCTCCTTCCTGATCTCCCCTGCCCCCTGCTCACGCGCGAGCTGCTCTACACCGCCCTCTCGCGCGCGCGCAGAAGCGTGGTGCTCTGCGGATCCGCCGCTGCCCTGACCTTCGGCGTCTCCGTGCGGGAGCAGCGCGACTCCGGGATTGCCGAGCGATTGGCCGCCGCCCCATGACGCAGGGCACATGGCGGCCGCGGTCAATCGGCGCGACCGGAGAGATCGCCCGGCTCTTGACTTGCCGTCCACTCTTCGCTAACCACATGCGACCATGAGTCGTGAGGAAGAGGTCAAAGATCCACGCCTGTTCGACACGCGCATTGCCGAACGCAACATCAAGCGCGGGCTCATTACCCGCAAGGAATACGAGCGCTTCCTGAAATCCTTGGCTGACGCGGTGGAAAAGATCCTTCCCCCGGAATCGGAAGCCCCGCCGCCGCCCAAACCGCAGTAGGTGTTGAATCCGGGGCGATGCCTGCGTAGGCTAGCCCGCTATGGCTGATTCCGAACCGAAAGCCCCGGGTTTCACCATCACGGATCGTCGCGCCTTCGACGCCACCGGCGAGACGAAGCCGGACGCGCCTGCGGCGCAGGACAAGCCCGCAGAGCCTGCACCCCGCGCATCTGAACCGCCGCGCGCCTTGCCTCCCGCGGACTTCGCCACCCTGGTCTTGTCCTTGGGCAGCTCGGCCATCATGTACCTCGGCGAATCCGAGGAGCCCGACGGCAAGAAGCCGCCCCGCAACCTGCCCATGGCCAAGCACGCCATCGACCTGCTCACCGTTCTGGAAGAAAAGACCAAGGGCAACCTCAGCGCCGAGGAACAACAGATCCTCGAAAGCCTCCTTTTCGATCTGCGCCTGCGCTACGTCGAAACGCTCAAGGCGGCTTCCCCGTCGGCCGGCCGCTGAGTCGAGGTGCGCACCGATCGGCGAATCTCAAGCAGGAACAAGAAGAGCATCGCCGCGCTCAGGATAGGCAGACCGACGACCAGGGTCCAGGCCAGCACGGGAAAGACCGAACGGTATTCCACGAACCACCAGTCGACCCGTGCGCGCGCGTAGTTCTTCCGGATGTCGAGCTGCAGCCGGGTGTAGCGGCGCCAGGGCGCGTCCTTCTCTGCGGTCACCCAGTCGTCGCCATAGGGGATGTGGGTGAGAAGCCAGTAGTTGCCGATGATATGCTGGAAGACCGGCAGCCACTGCAAGGAATACAGGGTTTCGAAGCAGACCGGACAGGGCATGGTGGGAGTGCTGATGCCGTCTCCCCGGTTGTCGGGGACGCCCAACCACGCCTGCGTGGCCTCTCCCTGAATGCGAATGTAGTGATCCCAGTAGATGGCATTGCCGAGGTAGGTGACAAAGGCGCCGGAGAGCAGCACCAGCACGAGACCCGACACCCCCACAAGGCGCCGCAGCCCTTGCAGCTTCGTCAGCCAGTCCTCGACCAGAAAGCCCGCGGGAAGCATCAGCACGGCCAGCGCGAAGGTGAGGTAGCGCGGGCCCCAGGCGTAGTCGCCGGCCCAGGAGATCATCTGCGCGTGCACGTACAAGCTCGGTATGATCGTCAGCACCATGGCCAACACCACATACCGGTAGCGTCGGAAGAAGCGAGGGAAGGCGAACAGGGCCACGAGCAGGGGCGGGCTGTAAAGGAAGATCGACTTGCCGG
>Ga0172366_10002147_pt1 | contig 15414 bp, 10 predicted proteins | sample LakKivSesite69cm_FD_114533 | JGI IMG/M metagenome (GOLD analysis project Ga0172366, IMG submission 114533) | Sediment microbial communities from Lake Kivu, Rwanda - Sediment site 69cm | ecosystem: Environmental > Aquatic > Freshwater > Lake > Sediment | place: Rwanda: Western Province, Lake... | reverse complement strand
CTATTACTAATACTAATTATAATAAATTTTTCTTTTACTACTTCGTTTGCCCAGGTTTCTGAACCAAAAATAGGTATATTATATTTTAATAATTATACTGAACTAACTGATTGGGATTGGTTAAGTAAAGGTTTAACTGATATGTTGATAGATGACCTTTCCCGGTTAAAATCTATTGCCTGTCTCCCCCGTCCAAATATAGAAGATTTGTACCTTAAACATAATTTGCCTACTGCTCGAACCGAGATAGATAAATCTCTATTAATCCAGATTAATGAAGATTTAGATGCTACGATAATATTTTTTGGGAACTATTTTCTTTCTTCACCTTCCGAACTGAATATAAGTCTTAAGAAATATGAAGTCACAACTAAAGAGTTAACTACTTTTCGAGATATTAAAGTGGAAAAGACCGATATCTTTAGCTTAAAAGAAAGGGTAGCCCTTTTAATCTTGGAAGAACTTGATATCGAGCCATCCTCTGAGGACAAAGTTCTAATAAGAGAGGCCCCTACTTCTTCTATCGAGGCTTTAGTCAATTATTATAAATGTCTTGATTCTCGGGATAAGGCTATTGCTACATATCAGGGAGCAGACTTTCCCAGTAAGAAATTATGGGCTGAGGCCATAGATTATGGGGGTAAAGCAGTGTCTTTAGATCCAAAATATGCTGAAGCTTACTATCTATTGTCTGAAATTTACAATAAAACCCATTGGACTATTAGGGAGGTAGAAAGTTTAGACAAATTTATTCAGCTAACAGAAGATAACCAATTGGTGAGTAAGAGGATTTATGAAAAAGTTGCTCAAGCCTATTTTAGGTTAGGTTATTCTTTTTACCATAAAAAGGAATTTGAACAGGCAATAAGATATTTCAATTCTTCAATTAAGTATAATCCTGATTTATTAGAAGCTCACCTACATTTAGTACAAATCTATTATGATATGGGAGAGATAAGTCTTTCTCTTGATGCATGTGAGGAAGTTTTAAGGATAGATCCTAAGAATAAAGATATTGCCTGGTTTATTAAAAAGAACGAACAATCCCAAAAGTATGGTCGGAAAGCTTATGAAAATTACGAAAAAGGGTACTTATCTTATAAGAATCGAAATTATGAAGAAGCAATAAATTATTTTAAATATTCGATTTCCATTAATTTTGAATTTAAGGAACCTCACTATTATTTAGCTTTAAGTTATTATGAATTGGGTAATTTTGATAATTCTATTTCCCATTGGCAAGAAGTTATCAGGATTGACCCTTTTGATAATTCAGCCAAACTTTTTTTAAGTAAAGCTTTAGAAGAAAAAGAATTTGGTCGGGAAACCTTAAAATACTTTAATACCGGTTATGATTATTATTTAAAAGGAGAATATGAAAAGGCTATCGAAGAATTTAATAAATCATTAAATTATAATCCTAAATTTGAGAAAGCCCGACAGTATCTCTCTCGTTCTTATTATCAGCTTGATCAGATGGATAAATATCTGGAAGAACGAGAAAAGGTCACTGAATTAAAGATTAGTAATGAAGAGGAGAAGGCGGCAGAACATTATAAGTTAGGATATGAATTTTATTCATTAAATGATTATAAAGTAGCAATAGATGAACTTAAAAAAGCTTTGGAGTTTAAAAATGATCATCCCGGCGCTCGTTTTTTATTAGGAGAATGTTATTTTAAACAAGAAGAATATCAATTAGCTCTTGTTGAATATGATCGAGCTGTAACTATTCCGATAAAAAATGAATATATAGATGATGCTCTTTTAGGTAGTGGTTGGTGTTATTATTTATTAGGGGAATATCAGAAAGCAGCAGAAAGATTTTTAAAACTAATAGAGGAATTTCCCCAAAGTAATTTAGCCCTTCAGGCTAACTATAAATTAGGTAGATCATATTTTAAAGAAAAAGATTATCCCAAGGTAATTAAAGTATATAAAGAATTTATTGAAAAATATCCTCAGTTTCAAAGACCAGAAATAGAAGAAATATATTTCTTATTGGGTCAGTCATACGTCTGGTCAGAGCAATATCAGGAAGCAGAGGAGACCTTTTCCAAATTATTTGCTCTCTACCCGGAGTTTGAATTAATTAATGAAGCTAAATACTTCCAAAGTTTAAGCTTTTTTAGACAGGAGAAATATCAAGAAGCAATAATCAAACTGAAAGAATTAATTTCAGAAGGGGAGGATAAAACCAAAAATGAGAACTATTATTTACTTGCTCGCTGTTGGTTAAATTTAAAAGAATACGATAAAGCTATTGAAAAATTGGAAGACTTAAAACAGCTTAAGGTGGAAAATTCTTTATTAGAAAAGGTCATTTTTGATTTAGGATTGGCTTATTCTCGTCAAGGGGACAAGGAGAGAGCAGTTTTAGAATTTAAAGAGTTTATAGAGAAATATCCTCAAAGTGAACTGATTAAATCGGCTCACCTTGAACTGGGTAAAGATTTATATAATTTAAAGAAATATAAATTAGCCCTATACGAATTAAAGGAAATATCTACAGACGAAGCCCTTTATTTAAGGGGGAAGGCCGCCGAAGAATTAGGAGATCAAGAAGAAAGAATTTTAGCCTTTGAAGAACTACGGGAGAAATTCCCCCAAAGCGACTACTCTCAAGAGGCTTATTTTAAATTAGGTAATTATTATTATAATCAGAAGAGATATAAAGAGGCGATTGAGGAATTTAAGAAAATTAGTCAAATTTTTTCCCATTCTTCTTTACTCTCAGAAAGTTATTATTGGATGGGGTGGAGTTATTTTAAATTAACCGAGTATCAGAAAGCAAGTGAATATTTTAAAAAAGTTGAGGAAAACGAAGAAAATTTAGAATTAACTCAAAAAGCTAAATTTATGACAGCAGAGTCTTTATATAACCTTAAAGATTACCAAAAAGCCCGGGAAGAATATATAAATTTTATCAAAAATTATCCTAAAACAGAACTTTCTGCAAATGCTCAATATGCTATAGCCTGGACATTTCTGGAAAATAATGAATATGAATCCTCTATAGAAGAATTTAAAAAACTTATAAATGTATATCCAGAAAGCAAATTTGTGGAAGAGGCTCAATTTAGAATAGGTAAGGGCTATTATCTCTTAGAAAAGAAGGATGAGGCCAGTACAGAATTAAAGAAATTTATTGATGTTTATACTAATAGTAATTTCAGGGAAGAGGCTCTGTATTTATTAAGTCAGATGTATTTGGGAGAAGAAAAATGGATGGATAGTATTATCGAGTTAGAAAGATTGGTGAAAGAATATCCTGAAAGTAAATATTTTTCTGATGCTTTATATGGCTTGTGTCTTTCTTATTTTAAAAAAGATGAATATAAGAAGGCTATTGAGGTGGGAGAAAAATATTTAAAAGATTATTTCCAATTACAATTTGGAGATGATATCTTATATATAAAAGCGATTTGCTGGGAGAAGTTAGAAAATCAGGAAAAGGCAATTGCTGATTATCAGAATTTGATTTCTAATTTCCCCCAGAGTTCATATATAAAAGGAGCCAAGGAAAGATTGGAAGCTTTACAGAAGAAAAGTGAGTAGTCGTTAGTGAATAGTGAATAGCAAAGAAGAAAGAAAATAAGTGAAGAATAAGATCATATCGAGAAATGTATATGATGTAGGAGCTTGATTTATCAAGCCCGCAAAACTCGGGTTGGGTAAATCCAACCCCTAGGTTAAAATTAAAACCCGTAATGACAGAAAACTTAATAAGCTTAGAACTGAAAACTGTAAACCATAAATTTGTATTTAATACTAATGACTATTCACTATTCACTAACGACTAAATTGACTGGTAGACCGGGCGACTGGTAGACTGGAAGGTTTTAAAGGGAAATAATTAAAAAGATTAAAACTAAAAAAGAGGGGGCAAATATTTAATGTTAGAGGTTTTTCAAAAAGGCGGATTCTTAATGTATCCCATATTTATATGTTCATTGGTAGCGTTAACTATTTTTTTTGAAAGAATGTTCTATTTGAAGAGTATTAAAACTAAAAGTAAAAGATTTGTTGATCGAGTTAAGAATATGGTTAAAAAGGGGAGTATTGAACTGGCTGTTTCTGCTTGTCGTAAAAGTCCTACTCCAATATCTCAGATTATGTTAGCTGGTTTAATGAAATATGGTCAAAGACGGGAAGAGATAAAAGAGGCGATTGAAGATAGTGCAAACCAAGAAATTCCTCTTCTAGAAAAAAACCTTTCCACTCTTTCTACCATTGGTAATATTGCTCCTTTATTAGGGCTTTTGGGAACAGTGTTTGGTATGATCAAGGCATTTAATGTAATATCAATTATGGGTGTAGGTAACCCAGAGGCATTGGCTGGGGGGATTTCAGAGGCATTGCTTACTACTGCCTTTGGATTATCAGTGGCTATACCTACTGTTGTAATTTATAATTATTTAGCTCACCGAGTAGATAAATTAATAAATGAGATGGAAATAAGTTGTGTAGATCTTTTAGATCTTTTAACTAATCGAGATGTCAGTAAGGGAACCAGTCAGGATTTCGACCGGGAAGGTGAAATGGATTATGAAGTTTCCTCATCCGAATAAAAAGAGTGCTCGTTTTGATTTAACCCCTTTGATTGATGTAGTCTTACATTTAGTAATATTTTTTATGTTGACTACTACTTTTACAAATTTAGAAAGCAGAATAAAGGTTAATTTACCGACTAGTGATTTTGCCACTGTCGAGCCTTCTAAAAATATTACCGTAACTATTACTGAAAATAATACGATTTATTTTAATGGAAAATTAATAGACCCTTTAAAAATAACTGAAAATGTGGCTACAGAATTAAAAAATGATCCAAAAAAAATGGTGGTATTAGAAGCTGATAGAAATGTGCTTCATGGTAAGGTAATCAAGGTAATGGATTTAATTAAAAAAGGAGGAGCAGATATAATTGCTATCGCTACCAAGCCAACTGAAAAGAGTAGCAAATAAATTAGTATATAGTAATGTATAATATGTAGGGGCAGACCTTGTGTCTGTCCGTAATGAAGAATGTGTAGTGGTTCGATCCATCGAATCCGTAGAAAAATTACCATAATAACACGGGTTGGATAAATCCGACCCTTACACCAGATTTAGAACTCGCGATGATGGAAAATATAATAAACTATAAACCATTAACTAACTAACCAAGTAACTAACTAGCTAACTAAATACTAACGACTATTCACTAACGACTAAATTAACCGGCAGACCGGAAGGTAGGTCGGTAAACTTAATTAATTGGACAATTGGTGAATTGGTAAATTGGTGAATTAAAATTGAGGTGTAAATAATACATGCCCAGATATAGTTATAGAATAAAACGTCTAAAACAAAGTAAAACAAGTTTTTTAGGAAGGTCATTTCTAATTTCTATTATACTTAATGTAATATTATTGTATGCTTTTGGAAATATGATTGCCTTTGATTTTAGGAAACCTTTCCCTGAAGAAGAGCTGACCTTAGTTAGCCTGGTAGAACTTCCGGCCCCCAAAGAGCCAGAAACTAAGAAACCAGAGATTACTGAGAAAAAACCTGTTGCTCAATTGGAAGTTAAACCAAAGGTTGAACCGATTTCACCCGAACCGCCCAAATTAAGGGAAGAAGTAACTGAGACTAAGGTAATAGAGAAAGAAGAATTAACCGAAGGCACACCTAAAGTGGAAGTTAAAACTCCCGAAATTGAGACCGAACCCCAATCAGTAGTTTCCCCTCCACAAGCAAAGGAGGCTTTAGGAAAAGATATAACTATTTCTACTGAATATTTTAAGCAGGCCATAGCCAGTAGAAAAGAGGTGAAGGGGGAGATCTTCGAGCCAGGAGAATCACAGCTTAAGGTTAATTTAGGTGAAAAAGATGAAGAAAATATTGAAGCGACCTATGGTACAATAGTAAGTCCGGGGGAAATTAGCACCCTTCCTGAAGCAAAGGAAAAAGAATCACCTTTTGGAAGTAGACCCATTTCGATTATGATAGAAAATTCAGAGAAAGCCCGCCCCCAAACTGGTTTAGATAAGGCAAATATTGTTTATGAAGTTTTAGCAGAAGGTGGAATTACCAGATATTTGGCTGTTTATTATGATAAAGATGCAGAAACAGTTGGACCGGTAAGGAGTGCTCGACCTTATTTTATTAGTAAGGCTTTAGAACACCAAGCGATTTATGTTCATGTGGGAGGGAGCGAGGAAGCTTATAATTTCATAAAGACAGAAAAAATTGATGATATAAATGAATTTGTCGATTTTCAACCATTTTGGCGATCTACAGACCGACAACCACCGCATAATTTATATACTTCAACTATTAAACTAAGAAAAGAAGCCAATAAATTAGGTTATATCGAAATGATAAAGAAGGAAGATTATCAATTTGAAACTGATAGGAATGAAAAGTTAACGGGCAGACAGGCTGATTTTATAGTAATTCCTTATAATAGTATTTATACAGTTAGTTATAAGTATCAACCCGAATCGATGAAATATTTAAGGTTTATAAATGGTGAACCTCATATAGATGCTAATACTAAAGAACAATTATCAATAGATAATGTAGTTATCCAATTTGCAAATACCAAGGTTATTGATGAAGAAGGAAGGTTAGCAATTGATTTTATTGGTAAGGGCAAAGGCCTAATATTTTTTAAAGGAAGTTCCGAAGAAATTATCTGGAAAAAGGAGGACTTAGGGGCAAGGACAGTATTTTTAGATAAGGAAGGAAATCGGTTAGCCTTCACTCCCGGGAATATCTGGATTCAAATTGTCTCCTCAGATTTAGAAATACACTACTAAAGATGACAAATTTAGAAGAAATTTTAGGATATTTTTTAGATTATTTATCTGTGGAAAGAGGTTTAGCACAAAATACTATAATCTCTTATAGATATGATCTGATAAAATACATTAATTTCTTAAAAAAAAATAGGATTAAGTCTTTTAACCAGACCAGTAAAGGATTAATTAATAGTTACTCTGTTTATCTAAAAAAAGAAGGTTTAGAGATTAATTCGATTTCCAGAAATTTAATTGCGATAAAGATGTTTTATCGTTTTATGTTAGCTGAAAATTTTATCAATGAAGATATTAGTAGTTTAATTGAGTTTCCTCGAGTAAGCAAGAAGCTCCCTTATATTTTAAGTCTAAGGGAGATAAATATTTTATTAGATGATTCAAATTTTAAAGGATATTTGGGGCAAAGGGACCATGCCATTCTAGAGTTATTTTATGCTACTGGAATAAGAGTATCAGAATTGATAAACTTGAAGATTGATGATATAAATATGGGAAATCAGATGTTAAAATGCATAGGGAAAGGTTCCAAGGAGCGAATTATTCCTTTTGGGAGTAAAGCCCATTGGTCTTTAAGTCTATATCTTGAAAAAGTCAGACCAAAATTAGATAAAGACCCTAAAGAGGATGCTTTATTTTTAAATAGTAGAGGAGAGAGGCTTTCCCGACAGGGGATATTTTATTTAGTGAAGCAGTATGCTCGCAAAGCAGGGATAGAGAAGAAGGTCACCCCTCATACTTTAAGGCATACTTTAGCTACTCATCTATTAGAAAATGGGGCTGACCTCAGGTCAGTTCAGGAAATGTTGGGCCATTCGGATATTTCTACTACCCAGATTTATACTCAGGTAAGTAGAAAATGGATTAAAGAGGAATATTATAGAGCTTTTCCTCGAACGTAATAAATTAGTCGTTAGTCGATAGTGAATAGTCGTTAGTAGGAAAAATATTTCCTGTAAAAGTCATTGCGAGCGACCGCAGGGAGCGTGGCAATCCCCGTTTGAGATTGCTTCGGTCGTTTCACTCCCTCGCAATGACATAAAAGGGGTTTGATTTATCGAGTCCGAAGGTAGGAGGATTAACAAAGGTGGAAGGTTTAAAAGCAAAAATTGTGGAAAGTGTTGAATATATTAATCAAAAAAGTAAAATTAAACCAAAAATTGCTATGGTACTTGGAACAGGATTAGGAAGATTGGCAGAAGATATTAGAGAAAAAGAAATCATTCCTTATGGTGATATTCCAAATTTTCCTATATCTACTGTTCAAAGCCATAGCGGTAACTTGGTTTTAGGAAAATTGGGAAATAAAGAAGTAGTAGCTATGCAGGGAAGATTTCATTATTATGAAGGATATTCTTTACAAGAAGTCACCTTCCCCATAAGGGTAATGAAAAAGTTAGGTGCAGATATAATCATTATTTCCAATGCAGCAGGTGGGATGAACCGATCCTTTAAGAGGGGGGATTTAATGCTTATTACTGATCACATAAATTTATTTGGGAATAACCCCTTAATTGGTCCCAATGATGAAGAATTAGGACCTAGATTTCCAGATATGTCTGAAGCGTATAACCGGAAGCTTATAGAATTAACTCTAAAAGTAGCTTTAAAAGAAAAGATTAAGTTGCATCAAGGGATATATATAGGTTTGGCTGGCCCTACTTTAGAAACGCCTGCAGAGTATAGGTTTTTAATAAATATTGGGGCAGATGCAGTAGGTATGTCTACGGTGCCAGAGGTCATAGTAGCCAATCACATGGGAATGAAAGTACTGGGAATTTCCTGTATTACGGATTTAGCAATAGATGGAGTGATTGAAGGGGTTAGTTTGGATGAAATTTTAAAAGCTGCCTCTGATGCTGAGCCCACGATGACTAAATTAGTAAAGAAGGTAATTGAGAAAATTGATTAGTGATGGTTTACGAGTTGCCCTCATATCTGCTTTACCTATTACTGAATTAAGAGGGGCTATCCCTTTAGCTTTAACAATTTATGAAATGTCTGTTTTTCCAGCCTATTTTTTTGCCATTTTGGGAAATATAGTACCGGCGATTTTTTTATTACTTTATTTAAAACCCTTTTCGGATTTTTTATGTCGATGGCGATTATTTAATGTGTTTTTTGAATGGCTCTTTAAAAGAACGCGTCGAAAAAACAAGGAAAAATTCGAAAAATACGGGGCGTTATTTTTATTATTCTTTGTAGCTATCCCACTTCCGATAACTGGCGCCTGGACCGGTTCGATTGCCGCATTTGTCTTTGGGATAAGATTTTGGTATGCTTTTCCTATGATTGTAGGTGGAATTATAGTTTCGGGGGTAATTGTTACTTTAGCCAGTTTGGGAATAATCAGTTTCATTTAAAATAGTATATAGTGAATAGTCGTTAGTGAATAGTGAATAGTAAAAAACGAATAGTAAAAACGAAAAGCGCAAAACCATTGCTTAAAATTAGAAATTAAGATAAAAAACTGATAACTAATAAGATAGTATCGAGTATCGAGTATATAGTATATAGTGAAGAAAAGGAAAGCAGAACAGGAATTAAAATTTAAAAGTAGGGGCGTATTGCTATACGCCTTCAATAATCTATACAAAACCGTAGGACAGGCGTCTCGCCTGTCGAGGCAGGGGCTTGATTTATCAAACCCGTTAAAAAAATACTAGAATGCTCGGGTCGGATAAATCCTACCCCTACTCCCAATAATACAATAATATATGTTTTACGAGAAAGTTTCGAATTATGGTTTTTCGCTTTTCGCTTTAAATTTTTAGTTGCATACTGACAACTTAAAACTGATTTTTCTTATCTAAAAACCAAAAACTATTAACTAATAACTTGTATTAATACTAACGACTATTCACTATTCACTAACGACTATAAAAGAGAGGATAAAAGATGAGAACTATAGAATGGAAAGAAGGGAAGGTTTTTTTAATTGATCAGAGAAAACTTCCCTTAAAATTTGAAATAATTAATTGTTCTACCTATCAAGAGGTAGCGGAAGCTATTAAGAAAATGAAAATAAGAGGTGCACCAGCTATTGGAGTAGCGGCTGCCTTTGGTATGGTCTTAGCTGCTTATTCTTCAAAAGCAAAGAATTATGAAAGGTTTATTAAGGATATGGAAGAGGCGAAAAATTGTCTGGCTCATACGCGCCCTACAGCGGTTAATTTATTTTGGGCTCTGGATAGGACAATGAAATCTATAACGGTTACGACTCAAAGAGATGTTAATATTTTAAAGTTGAAAGATATAATTTTAAGGGAAGCAAAAAATATTGAGCAGGAAGATGTTGAGATAAATAAGACTATGGGAAGATATGGCTCTTTACTAATTAAAGATGGAGACAAGATTCTTACTCACTGTAATGCTGGGGCTTTAGCAACTGTAGACTACGGTACTGCCTTAGGGGTAATTAGAACCGCTTTTGAGGATGGGAAGAAAATACATGTCTATATCGATGAAACCAGACCAATATTACAGGGAGCCAGACTCACCGCTTGGGAATTAATGCAAGATAAAATTCCCTTTACTTTAATTACTGATAATGTGGCTGGTTTTTTAATGTTAAAAAATAAAGTAAACTTAGTAATAGTAGGGGCAGACCGTATCGCTCTTAATGGTGATGTAGTCAATAAGATTGGGACCTATTCTTTATCCGTATTAGCCCGAGAAAACTCTGTTCCTTTCTATGTCACTGCCCCGATATCTACTTTTGATTTATCATTAAAATCTGGAGAGGACATACCCATCGAAGAACGAGATCCAAAAGAAGTTACTCATATTTTAGGTAAGCAGATAGCCCCTACCGGGGTGAAAGTGTTTAACCCAGCGTTTGATCTAACCCCCAATCGTTATGTGGAGGCTATCATTACCGAAAAAGGCATTATTAGAAAACCTTATGAAAAGAATATTAAATTAGTCGTTAGTATGTAGTCGTTAGTGAATAGTGAATAAAAGCAAAAAACCGTGCAACTATAAATTAGATAACTAAAAAGTTTTTACAAAGGATTTTAACTAACGACTAACGACTATTCACTAGCGACTATATGGAGGAGGAAAAAATTGGATTCAGAAAAGTTTATTATTATTGGAGGAAAAAGATTAGAGGGTAGAGTAAAAATATCTGGAGCGAAAAATTCAGCCCTATCTATTATGGCCGCTACTCTATTAACTAAAGATATCTGCATTTTAAGGAATATCCCTCATCTTACCGATGTTGATATTATGGCTGAAGTAATAAGGAAATTAGGAGTTAAAGTAGAGTGGAGAGGAGATAATACACTTTATATCGACTCTAATAATTTTAATAATTATGAGGCCCCTTATGAGCTAGTTAAGAAGATGAGGGCTTCTATTTTGGTTATGGGACCACTTTTAGCTCGCTTAAATAAAGCTAAGATATCTTTACCAGGTGGTTGTGCTATTGGTGCACGACCAGTTGACTTTCATATAAAAGGTTTCGAAACCTTAGGTGCTCAAGTTGAAGTGGAAGGAGGCTATATTAAAGCAGAGGTTAATAAGTTAAAAGGGGATGATATATACTTAGATTTTCCCAGTTTGGGAGCAACTGAAAATATTATGATGGCTGCCTCTCTGGCAGAAGGTGTTACTAAAATTGAAAATGCGGCCAAGGACCCTGAAGTAGTAGAATTGGGAAATTTTTTAATAAAGATGGGAACTAAAATAGAAGGTTTAGGTACTGATTTAATTAAAATAGAAGGAGTAAAAGAATTAAACGGAGTTGATTATAGAATAATATCTGACCGAATAGAAGCAGGTACCTATATGATAGCAGCCGCTATTACAGGTGGCGATATTTTAGTAGAAAAAATCGATCCTTTATTACTAAAACCGGTAATAGTAAAATTAGAGGAAGCGGGGGTAAAAATTACACAAAATAAGGATTCAATCAAGGTGATAGGACCAAATAGAATTAATGCAGTGGATATTAAAACCTTACCTTTTCCTGGATTTCCTACTGACATTCAACCTCAGTTTATGGCTTTAACCTGTGTGGCGAAAGGGACAAGTGTTATTACCGAAACTGTGTTTGAGAATAGATTTGCCCATACTGGAGATTTGATAAGGATGGGAGCGGATATTAAAGTCGAAGGACATAGTGCTATTATTAAAGGTGTAAATAAATTAAGTGCTGCGCCGGTAATGGCCTCAGATTTAAGGGGAGGAGCAGCTTTGATACTGGCTGGTTTGGTAGCAGAAGGAACTACTGAACTGAGCAGAATATATCATTTAGATAGAGGATATGTGAAATTAGAAGAGAAATTGACTTATTTGGGTGCGGATATTCACCGAGTGAAAGAGTAATATAGTCATTAGTGAATAGTGAATAGTCGTTAGTATTAATACTAGATACAAGATTATTCAATTGGCCGATTCATCAATTAATCAATTAAACTAGTCATTAGTGAAATGAATAGTATTTAGTTAATATTAAACAAAAACAAAAAACTGTGCAACTATAAAATAGATAACTAATAAGTTCTACAAAGGATTTTAACTAATGACTAACGACTATTCACTAACGACTAAATAGGGAGAGGAGAAGATAAATATGCTAGGAATGGATAGAAGTCTGGGCATAGACCTGGGAACTGTAAGCGTTTTAATCTATCAGAAAGGGAAGGGTATTGTTCTTCAAGAACCTTCAGTAGTGTCAATTTTAAGAGATAGCGGAAAAGTCTTGGCGGTAGGAGAAGAAGCGAAGGAAATGATTGGTAAGACACCGGGGAATATAATTGCGATTCAACCTATGAAGAGTGGGGTTATTGCCGATTACGAGATAACCGAAAAGATGTTGAGTTATTTTATCAAGAAGGTATGTGGTAATAGTAAGGTATTTCGCCCTCAAGTGGTAATTTGTGTCCCCTCAGGAGGGACCGAAGTAGAAAAAAGAGCAGCCATAGAAGCAGCTATGCAAGCTGGCGCAAGAAAGGCTTATTTAATTGAAGAGCCGATGGCAGCAGCAATTGGAGCAGGTTTGGATATAAGCGAACCTTATGGCAATATGATTATTGATATAGGAGGAGGGACTTCTGATATAGCGGTTATTTCTCTGGGCGGAATCGTAGTTAGTGAATCAATAAGAGTAGCCAGTAATGACTTTGATGAAAATCTTATAAAATATATTAAAGAAAAATATAATTTAATGATTGGTGAAAAAACTGCAGAAACCTTAAAAATAGAAATTGGTACGGCGATGGAATTAGAAGAAGAATTATTCACCGATATAAGAGGAAGAGATTTGGTATCTGGTTTACCAAAAAGTATTTCTGTAGGTTCTAATGAAGTGTTAAAGGCTATTTCTTCTTCATTAGAAAGGATAATAGAGGTAGTTAAAGCAGTTTTAGAGAAGACTCCTCCCGAGTTAGCAGCGGATATCGCTGATAAAGGAATTGTCGTTACCGGAGGAGGAGCTCTATTGAGAAATTTTGATCAATTATTGTCTGAAGTTACCGGGATACCTGTTTATTTAGCAGAAAATCCAATTTCCTGTGTAGCTTTAGGTGCGGGGAAAGTTTTGGATAACATCCATGTATTAAAGAGCGGGTTAGTAAGTACGTATAAGTAAATTAGTCGTTAGTGAATAGTCGTTAGTCGTTGGTTAATAGTCGTTAGTATATAGCATAGCGTAGAGCGGGTAGCGTTTAGCGTATAGTTTTGAGGTTTGAGCTTTTCGTTTTTAGCTATACACTAAAATACCAATTAAACAAGTAACAAAGTTAATAGATTTATCAAAGAAGGTAAAAATGAAGATAAAATCAAACATTATTTTGGTTATAAACATTATTTTTATTTTATTAATTTTATTTAGCTTAGGTGCCTGTATTTCCTTGTCTAATGATTTATTTATGTCAATCTCAGATATAAAGCCAGGCATGAAAGGGGTTGGAAAAACAGTTTTTCATGGTACCGAAATAGAGACTTTTCAAGTGGATATTATAGATATAGTTAAGGGAGAAGGTGGAATTGCTAATTTTATTCTGGCCTATTTAAGCGGAGAGAAAATCGAAAAAAGCGGTGGTATATCAGAAGGAATGAGTGGGAGTCCGGTTTATATAGATGGTAGATTGATTGGAGCTATATCGTATGCTTGGGAAATGAGTGAACATAACTTTTGTCTTATAACCCCTATCCAGGAAATGTTAAAAATATTTGATCTCTCTAATAAATATGACCAGTCTCTATCTCAGAAATACCAGTTTAATAAATCTTTATGTTTTACCAGTAAGGAGATAAATAAGATAATAGTGAAGAACGGGGTTGAAGATAAGAATTTTCAAATAAAAATAAATCAGGAAGAAATTGTTTTTTCTTCAGTAGCCTCATCAGTTACTATAAGCGGTCTTAAGGGTAGATCCTTTGACCGTTTAAGTGATTCGTTAAAAAAATTTAATCTGAAACCAGTTCAGGGTGTTTATGGCTTAGAGAAGATAAACCTTCAGGAAGTAGGAGAAAGACCTTCCCATAAAGTAGAAGCTGGTTCTGCGATAGGAATACAATTAACTCGTGGAGATGTCAATATTACTTCTATCGGAACAGTCACCTATCGAGAGGGAAATAATATTTTAGCCTTGGGGCACCCCTTTTTAAAAAAAGGGGAGGTTTCTTTTTTTCTTTCTACAGTATATATTTATCATAGTTTACCCAATATAGTTATGCCTTTTAAATTGGGTTCTCCCTTATATTTAGTCGGCAGGATTGCCCAGGATAGAGAAGCGGGAATATTAGGGATACTTAACTCTTACTCTCAAGTAATCCCCCTGAAAATAAATGTAGAAAATATTAATTCGAGATCATCTTATCAAATGGGAGTCCAATTGATAGATGATCATGATTTATTAGAGCCCTTAGTATCAACCATAACTGTACAGGCGATAGATAATGCCTTGGATAGGATTGGGGCAGGTACTGCCCAGGTAGTTATCGAGATAAAGGGCATAAAAAAGGGACAAGAAGTGTATAGAAAGAATATGTATTATAGTTCGAATGATATAGCTATTCAAGCCATTGTTGAGATACCAGAAATTATCGATTTAATTATTAATAACTATTTTGAGACCATAAATTTGACCCAGATAAATATCGATATTACGATAGATAATAAAAAGAAAATTGGTAAGATAGAAGAGGTAACCTTAAAAGAATCGTCTCTTAAACCAGGAGATAGTCTGACAGCACAGGTTAGGATTAGACCTTTTCGGGAAGATTTAATCGAAAAGATATTGACTATTAAAATTCCTTATCACATTCCTTCCGGCAAGGCTTTATTAATAGTTAGTGGGGGAGGAGATTTGGGTAATCAGAAAAAAGAGCAAATTTACGCTGATAGCAGTAAAAAGGATTATACCAGTTTAGAAGACGTTTTTAAAGATATCACTGATAGGCCGAGGGGAAATCAAATTATTGGAGAAGTAATAATTTATTTGAATGAGTTTGCTTCTCAGGATGAAGCCAGTGAAGATGATCCAAATAGAAAAGAAGAAAAAAAGAGCTTACTGATTTCCAAGATTGAAACCGATATGGTTATAGAAGGATATCTGGAAGTTCCTTTCACTATTGAACAATGAATTAGTCGTTAGTGAATAGT
>Ga0172366_10002142_pt1 | contig 15438 bp, 13 predicted proteins | sample LakKivSesite69cm_FD_114533 | JGI IMG/M metagenome (GOLD analysis project Ga0172366, IMG submission 114533) | Sediment microbial communities from Lake Kivu, Rwanda - Sediment site 69cm | ecosystem: Environmental > Aquatic > Freshwater > Lake > Sediment | place: Rwanda: Western Province, Lake... | reverse complement strand
GGTTCGTCTGGTGACCACGCTGAGCGGGAAGCGGCTTGACGGCGTCGCCGGGGAGCTCTCGGCGATCGTCTGGTTCGTTCTCCTCGCGGTCATCTTTTCCCTTATCGCCAGCACGTTCTACCGTCTGATCGAGCGATACGAAACGACGTTCGAGGGAATGGAAGAGGAATCGTCCTAGCCCGCGAGGCGGCCGCCACTCTCGGACAACCGGTTCCGCTCCCCCACGCAAGCGTCCATCGCGCCGGCCGCCAGTTCGGCGCCTCGTCAGCGCGCGGGACGAGAGGAACGCTCCGGCGGCGGCATCAGAAAATCGTTCCCGGCTTCTCCTCCACCTCGGGCACCTGCTCCGGCAGCAGCTTGGCGACCAGCTTCCTGGCCACCGGCACCCCACGCACCAGCTCGGACCGGATGTCGCGTATCTTCCGTCCGGTACCTACCGGGATGAGCGAACCGATGATGACGTTCTCCTTGATGCCCCGCAGGTAATCGACCTGCCCGTCGATGGCGGCGCGCGTGAGCACCCGCGTGGTCTCCTGGAACGACGCCGAAGCGAGCCACGAAGTGCCAGCGAGGCTGGCCTTGGAGATTCCCTGAAGCAGGCTCCGACCGCGCGGAGGCTTCTTCGCCTGCTCCTTCAGGCTCTTGACGATGGCCTCGAAATCCGGTCGCGGGAGCACGTCTCCCTCGAAAAGCTCCTCCGCGTCTCCCCGGCTGGTAATCTCGACGAAGCGGATCATCTGCTTGGCGATAATCTCAATGTGTTTCGAATTGGTGTTGACGTTCTGGCTTTCGTATATCTCCTGGATGGTGTTCACCAGGTACTGCTGCGTCTTGAGGTCGTCGACCAGGGAGTGGTACTTCTTGACATCGAGGTCACCCTCGCAGAGCGACTGCGCTTTCTCCACGACGCTTCCGACCCGCACCAGAGGCTGACGATTCTCGTGCGGAGTCTCGTAGACCTTCTCCGTGCCGTCTGGATGCTCGATGGTGATGCGATAGAAAGTGCGCTTGACATCGGTGTAAAGCTGGGTTACCACGCCGCCGATATCGGAGAGCACCTCCCCCTTGGGGTCGAGCGGGTCTCCGCGGTTGACACGCTTGCGGAAGCGGACCCTTGAATGCTCGTCCTCCTCCCGCTGCACGGTGTAGGGACGCTCTATGTAGCCCTCCGGGTCCTGAATCACAATCCGGTCGTAAAGCACCTTCACGATATCCTTGACCACGCCCTCGCGCTCGGCGAGAATGCTGGCGCGCTTGGCGCCGCGCACCTCGAACAGCGTCTCCACATAGGGCAGGCCCTGGGTGATATCGCGCCCCTTGATGCCTCCGGTATGGAAGGTGCGCATCGTGAGTTGCGTGCCCGGCTCGCCGATGCTCTGCGCGGCGACGACCCCCACCGGGTCGCCAATCTCCGCCAGGCGCCCGGTGGCGAGGTCCCAGCCGTAGCATTTCGCGCATACTCCTTCGCGACTGTGACAGGTCAACACGGAACGCACCTTCACCTTGTCGACGCCGGACTCCCAGAGCGTCTCGGCAAGCTGCGGAGTAACCTCAGACCCCGCCCGCAACAGCACCTCGCCGCTCTTCGGGTCTTTCACCTCCGACGCCAGCAGGCGACCGACGAGCGCCTTCTTCACTTTGCCCGCGGTGGTCAGTCGCCCCAGATGAAGGGGAATCTCGATGCCCTGTCGGGTCCCGCAGTCCTTCTCGCTGATCGACACATCCACTGCGACGTCCACCAGCCTGCGGGTCAGGTAGCCGGAATCGGCGGTTTTAAGCGCGGTGTCCACCAGGCCCTTCCGACCGCCGTGGGTGGAGATGAAATACTCGAAGACGCTGAGTCCGTCGCGGAAGTTGCTGCGAATCGGCACATCGAGCACGCGCCCGGTCGGACCCACGAGAAGACCGCGCATGGCTGCGAGCTGGCGCACCTGGTCAATCTTCCCCCGGGCCCCGCTCTCCTGCATCATAAAGACCGGATTCAGCACCGCGAAGTTGTTCTTCATCGCCTTTGTGAGGTCCTTCGTCGCCTGGTCCCAGATGCGGGTTACTTCTTCGTCCTTCTCGTTCCGGGTGATGAGCTCCTTCTTGAACTTGGACCAAACCTGAGCGGACGCCTTCTCCGCCTCGGCGAGAATCTCCCCCTTCTCGGAGGGAACCGTGAGGTCATTAATGCCGATGGTCACCCCGGAGAGCGTGGCCTCCTCGTAGCCGAGGTCCTTCAACACGTCGACGAGCAGTACGGTCAGCCGCTGCCCCAGGCGTTCATAGGCGAGACTGACGATCGCGCCGACGGCGCCCTTGTCGATGGGGAAGTTGAAGAAGGGCAGGCGCTTCTCCTGCGGGATCCTCAGCTCGTCCTCAAGGTCGATGACGGCTTCGTTGAACAGGACCCTCCCCACGGTGGTGAAGACCGGCTTCTCCTCTCGATGCGGGGGGATGGTGAAGTCGTCGCTGTCCTGGATCGGCAGGTCCACCTGCACTCTGATCGCTTCGTGAACCGTGATGCGCTTGTTCTCGAACGCCAGCACCGCTTCATCCGGAGACAGGAACATCTTGGGAGCCTCCGCGTGCGGCGGCTTGCCGTCCGGCGTCTGGGTCATATAGTAGACTCCCAGCACAACGTCGTGAGTGGGAGAGATAATCGGCTTGCCATCGGCGGGGAGGAACAGGTTATTCGCGGAGAGCATCAGCGAGCGGGCCTCCGCCTGGCTGGCTGCCGACAGAGGCACATGCACCGCCATCTGGTCGCCATCGAAGTCCGCGTTGTAGGCGGCACACACCAGAGGGTGGAGCTGTATCGCCTTGCCTTCAATCAGCACCGGCTCGAAGGCTTGCATGGAAAGCCGGTGCAGCGTGGGAGCGCGATTGAGGAGCACCGGATGGCTGCGCGTAATCTCCTCCAGCGCGTCCCAGACTCTGGGGTCTTCCGCTCGTTCCACCATTCGCCGCGCGGTGGCGATATTCTGCGTGGGGTCATTCGGGTCGATCAGGCGCTGGAGCACGAACGGCTTGAACAGCTCCAGCGCCATATACTTGGGCAGGCCGCACTGGTGCAGGCGCAGTCTCGGACCCACCACGATGACGCTGCGCCCGGAGTAGTCCACGCGCTTTCCCAGCAGATTCTGCCGGAACCGCCCCTGCTTGCCTTTCAACATATCGGAGAGCGACTTCAGAGCGCGGTTGTTGACCGAGACCGCGCTGCGACCGCGCCGGCTGTTGTCAATCAGGCTGTCGACGGCTTCCTGCAGCATTCTCCGCTCGTTGCGCAGAATGCTCTCGGGAGCACGGATGTCCAGCAGCTTCTTCAGTCGGTTGTTGCGGTTGATCACGCGCCGGTAGAGGTCGTTGAGGTCGGAGGAGGCGAAGCGGCCGCCGTCGAGCTCAACCATCGGCCTCAGCTCAGGAGGCAGCACCGGCAGGACCTCCAAGACCATCCACTCAGGACGATTGCCGGACTTGGTGAACGCCCGCAGCACCCTGAGCTGCTTGACCAGCTTCACCCTCTTCTGCGAGGAAGCGGTCACCAGCTCCTTCTCCTGTTCCGCGGCCAGCTCGCCCAGGTCTATGGAAGCCAGCAGTTCCTGTATCGCCTGCGCACCGATGCCGATCTTCAGATGCTCGCCCAGGTTCTTCAAGCCGCGCGTTTCCAGCAGCCGGGACAAGGCGCGGACCTCCTCGTACTGCTGGTCGGTCAGCCGGTCCATTCGTTCTATCTGCTGCAGCAGGGCCAGGCCGCGTTTCAGGGCGTCGCACTCCCGCTCGATCTCCTCCAGCTCCTTTTCGACCTCTATCGGCTTCCGGCGGTTTTCCACCTTCAGCCTCACATGCCGCAGGTCGATCAGGCGCGAGAGCAGAGGGATGTTGAGAGGAGCGCGCTCTTCACCCACCACCAGTATCTCGCCCGTGTGCTTGTCGTGCACCGTCTCCAGCACATCGAAGTCCTTTATCTGCGGATGGCGCGCGAGGAACGCCTTCAGACGCTCGAAACGCGCCAGCGCCTTCTCGTCGCGGAGCTGAGCCGAGTAGGCCTTCTGCACCTCGGTTATCTCGCGCTTCTCCTGAGGCGAAAGGTCAGGGATTTCCCGAGCCAGGTCGAAGAAGTCGACCCGGCGCACGTCTCCGAGCTGGCGGCGCCGCCGCACCAGCTCTTCCACCCGCGCCGTGACCTCGCGCTCGATCTCGTTGCTGCGCTCCTTAAGCCACTTGTCGTCCTTCTCAATGACAATCCAGTTGACGAAGTAGATGACCTTCTCCACTTCCTTGCCATTGATGCCGAGAAGCGCCGAAAACCGGTTAGGAATCGATTTGGTGAACCAGATGTGCGCCACCGGGCTGGCGAGGCGGATATGCCCCATCCGCTCCCGCCGCACCCTGGAGGAGGTGACCTCGACGCCGCAGCGCTCGCATACGGTCCCCTTGTAACGGATCTTGCGGTATTTCCCGCAGGCGCATTCGTAATCCTTCACCGGCCCGAAGATACGCTCGCAGAAGAGACCGTCCTTTTCCGGCTTGTAGGTGCGGTAGTTGAAGGTCTCGGGCTTCTTGACCTCGCCATGGCTCCATTCGAGCATCTTCTGCGGAGCCGCAAGACCGACGCGGATGAACTGGATCTGCTTCCGCTCCGGTTCTCTTCGCCGATTACTGGTAAAGAACCTGTCGCTATTCAAAGATCTCATCCCCCTTCGTCACCTTCTGCTCCTCCTCGGTGGAAGGACCCAGAAGGATATTCCCGGCTTCTTCCCCGTAGCCGATCTCCACATCGAGACCGAGGCCCTTGAGCTCGTTCATCATCACGTAGAAGGACTCGGGCACCCCGGGCTCCGGGATCGCGGAGCCGTCTACAATCGCCTTGTAGGTACGATTGCGGCCCGCCACATCGTCACTCTTCACCGTGAGCATCTCCTTGAGGAGATTGGCGGCGCCATAGCCTTCGAGCGCCCACACTTCCATTTCACCCAGGCGCTGCCCTCCGAACTGCGCCTTGCCACCCAGCGGCTGCTGGGTGATCAGCGCGTAGGAGCCGGTGGAACGCGCGTGCACCTTGTCGTCCACCAGATGGTTCAGCTTCATCACATACATCACTCCGACGGTCACGCGCTCGCGGAACGGCTCTCCGGTCATACCGTCGTAGAGCGTCGTCTTCCCGTCCAGGGGCAGCCCCAGCTTCTGGTACATCGCGCGAATCTTGGCTTCGCTGATGGAACGGAACACCGGATTCTTCACTTTAAGCGGCTGCCCGGCCGGCCGCAGCCAGATGTCGCGGGGCCCCGGCGGCACCTCCGAACGATCCCGGGGGACATCATCCGTGTCCGGCGCCCGCCGGACATAAGCCCGCATCTCCTCGTCCGAGCGCGCGATTCCCATCAGGGCCAGCCCGAGATGGCTCTCCAGTACCTGACCGATGTTCATCCGTCCGGGCACTCCCAGCGGGTCGAGCACGATGTCTACGGGCGTCCCGTCGGGGAGGAAAGGCATATCCTCTTCCGGCAGTATGTTGCTGATCACGCCCTTATTCCCGTGGCGACCCGCCACCTTGTCGCCAACGGAAAGCCGGCGCTTCTTAGCCACGAAGACGCGCGCCATCTCCACCACGTTGTGGGGAAGCTCGATCTCATCGCCGCGGCTGTAGTAGCTCGTGTGGATGACCACGCCCCCTTGACCGTGAGGGACCTTGAGGGGCGTGTTCTTGTATCCTTTCCCCTTGTCGCCGAACACGGCGCGAATCAGCTTCTCCTCGCCCGTGAGGTCGCTTTCCCCCCGAGGCGTTATCTTGCCCACGAGCACGTCCCCTGCGGATACTTCGGCCCCCACCCGGACGATGCCCCGCTCGTCCAGATTCTTCTCCAGGTACTCCTCCTGCATGCCGGTAATCTCGCGCGTGATGCTCTCCGGCCCCAGCTTGGTGTTGCAGGCCTCGCACTCATACTTCTCGATGTGAATCGAGGTGTAAGTATCGTTCTTGATCAGCTGCTCACCGACAAGGACCGCGTCCTCGAAGTTGTAGCCGCGCCAGGACATAAAGGCCACCGTCACGTTCTGACCCAGCGCGATTTCGCCGTCGTGGGTCGAGCTGGCGTCGGCGAGCAGGTCGCCCTTGATGGCCGCGTTCCCCACATGCACCCGCGGGCGGTTGTTGATGAGGGTACCCTGGTTGCTGCGCTGGAATTTGCGCAGCAGGATCTCCTCTTCAATCTGGGATATCTTGTGCCCGGTGAGCCGGCGCACCGCACGGTCACCGAAGGCGACGCGCCGGTAGACGGCCTTGCCAGCCTCGGGGGGACTGAACAGGTAATCGTATTTCTCCCGCGTCAGCTCCTGCTCGCGCTCCACCCGCTCGAGATTGGGGAAGTCCAGTATCTCGCCGGTGAGCCGGTCGAAAACCACCGCCTTGCGCAAGCGAATGCGCTCGCTGTCGACATAGGTCACCTCCCCGCAGAAAGGAGAGACCAGCAGGTTACCCGCATCCTCGGCGACCTTATGCTCCAGCCCGGTTCCGACAAGCGGCGAATCGGGAAACAGCAGCGGCACCGCCTGGCGCTGCATGTTCGAGCCCATCAGCGCCCGGATGGGGTCATTGTGCTCGAGGAACGGGACCAGCGCGGTGGTGACGGACACGAACTGAGCGGGACTGACTTCCATGAAGTCGATCTCGGCCGACAGCACCTGCTCGTATGACCCCCGACGCCGCACGTAGAGCAGCCGCGGCTCGATATTTCGCTGAGCGTCCAGCTGCACGGTCGAAGGGACAATCGCGAACTCCTCTTCTTCGTGCGCCGCCAAGAAGCGGACCTCGTCGGTAATCCTCCCCTCCTTGACCGCATAGTACGGAGTCTCGATGAATCCCAGCTCGTTGACCCGAGCATAGGTGGCAAGAGAACTGATGAGACCGATGTTCGGCCCCTCCGGAGACTCGATCGGGCAGATGCGACCGTAGTGGCTGTGATGCACGTCGCGGAAGTCGAAACGGGCGGCTTCGCGCGTCAGCCCCTTCGGGCCCAGCGCCGAAAGCCGGCGCTTGTGCGTGAGCGCCGCCAGCGGGTTGGTGTTGTCCATCAACTGGCTCATCTGCGAGGAACCGAAGAACTCCTTGACCACCCCGATGATCGGGCGCGTGTTGATGAGAGTCTTCGGTGTCTCCTTGGCCGCCTCCGGCAGCATCAGCTTCTCCTGCACGATCCGTTCCATGCGCAGCAAGCCTTTGCGAAACTGCGAAACCAGCAGCTCGCCGATGTGTTCCACTCGCCGATTGCCCAGATTCAGGTGCTCGGTGTCGTCCACTCCTCGGCCCCCATATTCCTGCAGGTCATACAGGGCTCGGAACGCCTCCAGGATGTCGGCATGAGTCAGCGTGGTCAGAGAGAGAGGGAAGTCGATGCCGAGCTTGCTGTTGAGCACATACCGGCCCACCGGCGCCAAGTCGTACCGCCGCCGGTCGAAAAACCGCTGAGGCAGCATCGCCTCCAGCATCTCCGGAGTGTACGGGTCGGTCGGATGCAGCCTCCGCCATATTTCCTTTTGGGCATCGCTCTTGTTGCGGACGTTCTGCGACCGGGCCCTGAGCGTCGGGTTGAAGCGGTCCTCGAGCAGGAACTCCTGACGCGGCCAGTTCTCCGGGGTGAACTCGAAGCCGAACTGCTCGCGAATGAACTCGCGCTCCTCGGGCGGCAGCCAGAGCTTCTTCTCCTCGACATCGAGGACAAACCCCAGGGCCATCAGGAAATCCGCCATCGGCACCTTGATGACCCGCCGGGGGCTGTCCAGCCGCACCTGGTAGGCTTCGCTCTTGATGTCGTACTCGTAGCGAAGCCACGCCCCCCGGTAGGGGATTATCTTCACCATGTGCGCGCCCTCATTCGGGGTCCGCTTCTCGCCATGGGTCAGATACACCCCCGGCGAGCGCACCAGCTGGCTCACAATCACCCTCTCCACGCCGTTGATGATTACGGTGCCGTCGGCGGTGGTAAACGGCAGCTCGGTGATGAAGACATCCTGCTCCTTGATCTCGCCGGTGAGGTTGTTGACGAAGGAGATGGAGGCGGTGACCGTCGCCGACAGAGTGAGGTCCTTCATCAGACATTCCTCGACTCCATACTTGGGCAGATAGACCTTGCAGTGGTTGAAGCGAAGCTCGAAGTTGCCATCGCTGCTGGTGACGGGGAAGACCTCCTGAAACACCTGGTTCACACCCTCGAAGAGGAACCAGCGGTACGACTGGGTCTGCACCTCGAGCAACGGCGGGAGGGAATACGTATCCTCCTCGCTGAGGGCGAATCGTTCCTCCAGAATCTTAGCCAAAGCAGCGACCTCCTTGCGAAATCGGGGACGGCAACAGCGCAGGTCACCCTCCCCGCAGCACACTCACTGTTCAATCAAGCCAGGTCAACCGTTGCGCCGGCTTCGGACAGCCGGGAGCCAATCGCCTCCGCCTCCTCCTTGGGCACCCCCGTCTTGATGGGCTTCGGCACGTTGTCCACCAGCTCCTTGGCCTCCTTGATCCCCAGTCCGGTCACGTCCCGGATAATCTTGATGACTTGCAGCTTGGAGTCGCCCGGTGCTTTGAGCACGACATCGAAGGCGGTCTTTTCCGCCTCCTCGGCGGTCTCGGACGCACCCGCGGACGCCACCGCCACGGGCGCGGCTACCGCGGCGCTGACTCCCCATCGCTCCTCCAGCGTCTTCACGAGCTCGTTCATCTCCACCACGGTCAGCTTCTCCAGTTCCTTGATTATCTTCTCCAGTTCAGCCATAAGAAATCCTCCTTTCAATTTCTCTTATTCCGCCGCGGAAATCTCCGCGCGCTGGCGGAGCTGCCGCACCAAGCGAGCGTCCGTTTCCGACAACAGAGAGGCCATCCGGCGCAAAGGAGACTGCAGCAAGCCCAGAAGCTGAGCCCGCATTCCCTCCTTCGTCGGCAGCGAGGTGAACCGGAGGAAATCCTCCGCCGGATACAGCTTCCCGTCATGCCAGATGCCCTTGACCGCGAACAAAGCATCCCGGTAGTCCTTTCGGTACTGCGCCAGAAGCCGGGCGCAGCGCCCCAGCTCCTCCACCTCGCCAGCGACCACCAGCGAGGGGCCCATCAGCAGCGAGCAGGCTTCTTCCCGCCCCTGCCGTGTGAAGACGATGCGGGCCAGCGTGTTCTTCAGCGCCAGCAGGCGACCGCCCAGTTGCGCCAGCTCCGCACGCAGCTCGTCCATGACGCGTATGCTCACACCGCTCGGGTCCACAAACACTATGTAGCCCGCATCCGAAAGCACCTGCTCGTACTGAGTGAGCTTCTCTTCTTTTTGTTTACGCCGCATACACAGGACCTCATGCGCCGATACTTCTCACGTCCACATGCACGGAAGGCGACTGCGTCGCCGACAGCGCGATCGACTTTATATAGACGCCCCGGGCGGAAGCAGGCTTCAGTCGAAGCAGTTCGGTCAGCAGCGCCTGCACATTCTCCTCCATCTGCCTCTCGGAGAACGAGCCCTTGCCCGCAACGCAGTGTACGATGCCCGCCTTCTCCACCCGGAAGTCCATCTTGCCGGCCTTGAACTCCTTCACCGCGTGCGCCACCTCGAAGGTCACGGTTCCCGACTTCGGGTTCGGCATCATCCGGCGCGGCCCCAGCACCTTCGCAACCTTGGAGACCTCCTTCATCACGTCCGGGGTGGCGACGGCGACATCGAACTCGATGTTGCCCCTCTGCACCTGCTCGATTATCTCTTCCAGTCCGATGAGATCGGCGCCCGCATCACGCGCTTCGCTTACCTTCTCCCCCTTGGTGAAAACCGCTACCCGCACCTGTTTGCCGCTGCCGTGCGGCAACACCACCGAGCCGCGAACGTTCTGGTCAGCCTTGCGAGGGTCGACTCCCAGCCGTACGGCAACATCGATGCTCTCCCAGTCGCGGGCGACCGACTTCAATCTGGCGACGGCTTCCGGAAGGGGGTACGCCGCCTGGTCAAGCGTCATCTTCTTGTGTTTCTCCATATAGACGCGACTGCGTTTCATCAGCTGGCTCCCTTTCCTCTGTCGGACCTGGGCTCCTTGGTGCCCGCTCTCGCCCTAGTATCCGGCGGCGCGCTTTCGGCGGCCTCCGGCGCGGCGCCTTCCGCCGCGGCTTCGGCAGCCAACCGCTCCGCTTCCATGCGGTCACGCTCGGCGCGCGTGGGCCCCTTGGCTATCTCCCAGACGTAGCCCTCGACGTCCACGCCCATCTGGCGGCAGGTGCCGGCGACTATCCGCGTGGCCATTTCCAGGTCGGACGTGTTAAGGTCGGGCATCTTGACCCGGGCGACCCGCTCGAGCTGCTCCCGGGTCAGTCGACCGACACGGACTCGATTCGGCTCCGGACTTGCCTTCTCCAGCCCCAGCTCCTTCTTCACCAGGTCGGAGGTGAGCGGAGTCTTGATCCGGAACTCAAAGCTCTTGTTGCGATAGACCAGAATCTCCGTGGGCAGCGTCTCCTCCGCGCGGTCCTTGGTAGCTTCATTGAACTGCCGGCAGAAGTCCATCACCTGGACGCCGGCCGCCGACAGCGAGGGTCCGAGGGGCGGCGCCGGGCTGGCGGCCCCGCCTTTCAGATGCACCTTGATAATCTTCTCGATATCCTTGCGTGCCATTTGGTTGCGCTCCCGTTAGGTTTGAGCCGTCTCCTGCTCCTCCGGCTCAAACGGCTCTATCTGGTCGAAGTCGAGTTCGAGTTGAGTATCGCGCCCGAAAAGCGAGATGAGGATTTTCACCTTCCGCTTCTCGGCGTCGATCTCCTTCACCTTGCCGATGGCTTCGGTAAACGGCCCCGAAAGCACCTTCACCGTGTCGTTAACCTGATAGGACGTTTCCAGAATCGGCTCTTCGCTTTCCATCCGGCGGAAGATGGCATCCGCCTCAACCTCGGAAAGCGGCTGCGGCGCGTTGGCGCTGCCGATGAAGCCGATCACGCCCTGCACCCGCTTCAGCTGCACCTGATTCTCGTTTGTCAGCTCCATGTGCACCAGCACATACCCCGGGTACATCTTGCGCCGCACCGTACGCTTCTTGCCCTTGAGCGATTCCAGCTTCAGCTCGCAGGGCACCACGATGCGGTCGATATCGTCATTCAGCTGGCCGTGCTCTCTCATATGCTGGAGAGTCTGCGCCACCTTGTCCTCGTAACCGGTCATCGTGTGTAGAACATACCAGCGCATGCGCCCGCCTCCGGCTAACCGAAGAGCCTCCCGAAAACCAGGGAGACCAAGAAATCGTACGCGGCAATCACCGTCGTCACCAGCACGGTGAAGATGAAGACGACGATGGTTGAGCGGATCAGCTCCTTCCGGCCGGGAAACGTAATCTTGTTCCACTCGCTTTTCAGCTCCAGGAAGTAGCGCGCGACCGGATTGACGTCACCCGCGCGCGCGTAAGCGGCCCGGCCGGGGGACCGCTGCTCCTTCCGTTTCAACACCGCTTTACCTTTGGATGCCACGACTGCAAACCTCGTTCCGGATGCCCTCAGGCCCAGCCGGACTCGAACCGACAACCTTTGGTTTTGGAGACCAATGCTCTACCAATTGAGCTATGGGCCTGAAACCCTCCCCGCAGGAGAATCGCCTATTTCGATTCTTTGTGCAAGGTATGCTTGCAGCACAGGCGACAGTACTTCATCAGTTCGAGCCTTCCGGGAGTGTTAGTGCGATTCCGGCTGGTGTAGTAGTTGCGTGAGCCGCATTCCCCGCACACGAGGATAGCCAGCAAGCGCTTCTCCTTCTTCGCCTTGGCCATCGCGTCCGCCCGGGTTACTCGGTGATCTTCGTGACCACGCCCGCGCCAATGGTTCGGCCGCCCTCGCGAATCGCGAAGCGCATTCCCTTTTCAATCGCCACCGGGGCTATCAGCTCGGTTATCAGCTCGACTTCGTCGCCCGGCAGAACCATCTCCTTGCCTTCCGGCAGTTTGATCGTGCCGGTGACATCGGTGGTGCGCATATAGAACTGGGGCCGATAGCCGCTGAAGAACGGCTTGTGCCGGCCTCCCTCCTCCTTCTTCAGCACATACACCTTGGCCTCGAATTTGGTGTGAGGGTCGATGCTTCCAGGAATGGCAACCACCTGGCCGCGTTCCACTCCGGTGCGCTCGATGCCGCGCAGCAATACTCCGACGTTGTCGCCGGCGATGCCCTCGTCGAGCGTCTTGCGGAACATCTCCACGCCGGTGACCACTGTCCTGCGGCGCTCCTCGGTCAGCCCGACAATCTCCACCTCGTCACCGACGTGCACCTTGCCTCGCTCAACACGGCCGGTGGCGACGGTGCCGCGGCCGGTGATGGAGAACACATCTTCCACCGCCAGCAGGAATGGCTTGTCAACATCGCGGACCGGCTCGGGGAAGTAGGAATCCATCGCGTCCAAGAGCTCGACCACGCACTGCGTATCCGGGTTGACCGACCCGTCGCTCTCCAGCGCCTTCAGCGCCGAGCCGCGGACCACCGGTATCTCGTTCCCGGGGAACCCGTACTTAACCAGCAGTTCGCGGCAGTCCTCCTCGGCCAGGTCAATCAGCTCGGGATCATCAACCATATCGGTCTTGTTCAGAAAAACGATGATGCTGGGCACCCCCACCTGACGGGCCAGCAGGATATGCTCGCGGGTCTGAGGCATCGCGCCGTCCGCCGCCGACACCACGAGAATCGCCCCGTCCATCTGGGCAGCACCCGTAATCATATTCTTGATGTAGTCCTTGTGACCGGGGCAATCCACATGCGCGTAGTGCCGCTTGTCCGTCTCGTACTCCACGTGGGCGAGGGCGATGGTAATCCCGCGCTCCTTCTCCTCGGGAGCCTTGTCGATCTCGTCGAAGGGCGTGAACGTCGCCTGATTCTTCTTCGCCAGAACCTTCGTCATTGCAGAAAGCAGCGTCGTTTTCCCGTGGTCGACGTGACCGATGGTGCCGACATTCATGTGCGGCTTGGTTCGCTCAAATTTCCGCTTAGACATCTCCTTCTCCTTTACCCGGTTGAAATCAACGAATCTGAGCGCAAGCGCTCGCGCGGGACGTCTCCCCGCAAACCCTTATTATCACATAAATCTAGCAGGATTGCAAACGCCGATTCCGCTCTTCGCTGCCCCGATGCACCATCGCGGACCGGGTCTCAGCGGGCCCTTGCGCCCGCCAACCGGCCCCTATGGCACCGGTCCCGCATAGAAGAAGATGAACTCGAGCATCTCCCCGCGGTCGGGATAGCGAATCGTGCCTACAAGCCTTCGCGTCGCCGCGTCCAGATGCCCCTCCACATAGAAGGCGTCATCCGAGAGCCGTTCCATCACTATGCAGAAGCTGGTCCCCCACACGGTTCCGAAGCCCTGAGCCGGACGCACCGAGGGGTCGTCCACATACGAGAGCCCGGCGGTGAAGCTCCCGTCGTCGTAGACTTCCCCGAGAGCAAGCCGCGCGTTCACCGCCCCCCCCGGACCCGTAATCGTCCCTTCGTAGACTCCGCCGCGGTCAATCCTGCCTGGCGGCAGGCTGGCACTCCCCACGCCGCAGGCGGAGAGGCTTCCGGTGACCGCCGCCACCACCAGCACAGCGAATAGCCAGTTCAGTTTCACCGTCAACGATTATAGAGCAGGCGGCGGAGGCCGGCAACCGCCGGCAGCGGAAACCATACCCGGGGAACCAATCGGACCCCGCCAGCGTCTGTTATAATCGAGAGGAGGCGGAAGCCTTCGAGATGAAGGATTTTGTGCGAAAGACCCTGTTCGTGGCGGGACTTGTGCTCCTGCTGGTGTTCCTCTACTACATCCGCTTCATCTTCATCTACATCGTCATCGCGGTCTTGCTCGCCTATCTGATGGCCGCCCCGGTGGACTGGCTGGTGCGGCGCCGCATCCCCAGGACGCTTGCCATACTCAGCGTGTTCCTGGTGTATGCGGTGCTCCTGACGGTACTGCTTATCCTCACCATACCGATCATCACCGACGAGGCGTCGCAGCTGGTCAAGGATGCCCCCGTTTACATAAGCAAGGTGGAGGCGAAGGTCAACTACTACTTCGAGCGCTACTACCCGGGACACGAGTTCATACTGACGGACACGATCGTGCGCGCACTGGAGAATCTCCAGAAGGACATGCCTCGGCTGGTGCAGCGAGCCTTCGAAACCATCCGGGGGCTCGTGACTCTGCTGCTGGGATTCATTCTCATTCCGCTCATGTGCTACTACTTCCTCAAGGACGCCGCCAAGATCAAGAGCGCCTTCAAGGAGGTCTTCCCCCAGGCATACGACGAGCGAATCGACACCGGGCTTTCTCACGTCAGCCGGATGCTGGGCAACTACGTGCGCGGGAGACTCTTGCTGGCCCTCTTCGTCGGCCTACTCGTATCGCTTGGCTTGACCGTCATCGGGGTGAAGTACCCATTACTGTTGGGCGCCTTCGCGTTCATCGCCGAGTTCATCCCCGTCGTGGGTTCGATTGTCGCTTATGTTCCCGCGGGCCTGCTCGCGCTCGGAATGGGCGCGGGACCGTTCGTCATCGTTACCGGATTCTACATCGTCGTCAATATCCTCGAGAACTATTTCCTGGCGCCGAAGATAATGGGCGACACGATGGACCTGCATCCGCTTACGGTGATTATTGCGATGATTATCGGAGCCTACATTGGCGGCGTCATCGGGATTCTGGTGGCGCTGCCGGTGGTGGCGGCGCTTAAGATCATCTTCAACATCTTCGTGGTAAGACGCGAGGAGTTCGGCTTCGCCCCGGCTGCGCCGGCGGGAAAAGCCGCAGCAACGGCGAATCCCGCCAGGCCGGAGGCAGATAAGAACGATTCCGACTGACGGCTGCGGTTTCGCGACCGACCGGTAGCGCGCATTCTCCTTACCGGGGACGCCCGTATGCCAGTGAACTTGCGGCTGCGCTAAGTGGACTCGGCGCCCGTTTGCTAGAATCTGGGGCTAACTGAGGGGAGCACACCACTTGGGCATAGGCAACCGGGCGCGGCATATGCGTGAAGAGGCAAGCCTCCCACGTTCTTTGAGCCTCCTCGAGGCGACGATGATCGGCATCGGCGCGATTCCGCCGAGAGTCTCTCTGCACTCGCCGGCGAGCGTGATGCCGGTCAAGGGCTACGATGGGCCGCTCAAGAAGTGGTTCAAGCGCACTTTCCGGTAGCGGTCGGCCGGCCACCGGCAGCGCTAGCACGGGGACGCGGGCAACTTGCAGCACGGAAACCCCGCTGTGCGCAGCCTAAAGCTAGCACCCGTCTGCTCTCCAATGCGGGTAGGCGTCGTTGCTTCCCACCTACGGGAACAACCCGCGTTCGAAGCCTGCGCGCGCGACCCGGTCAACCGCAAGCAGATATGCGGCGGTTCGGTTGTCGACCTTCCTCTCGTTAGCCATCGCGTGCACTTCGTTGAACGACTTCACAATCATCTTCTCGAGTTCGTGGTTCACGCGCTCTTCATCCCACTGG
>Ga0172366_10002141_pt1 | contig 15452 bp, 29 predicted proteins | sample LakKivSesite69cm_FD_114533 | JGI IMG/M metagenome (GOLD analysis project Ga0172366, IMG submission 114533) | Sediment microbial communities from Lake Kivu, Rwanda - Sediment site 69cm | ecosystem: Environmental > Aquatic > Freshwater > Lake > Sediment | place: Rwanda: Western Province, Lake... | reverse complement strand
TACCCGCCCCTATTCACGCTTCTTCAGCTTCCCCGCCGCCCGCCTATCATATAGACTATTGCACACGGCATAGCGCTGTTTACTATCCGGGTATTCCTCATTCATCACCGGGTTTCCCATACATCGGTCGCAGAATGTATCCCGACTCTCGCCAGATTCAGGTTGCGGTAGCGGCACATCGGGCCCCTATATCCTTCTGGCAAGATTGGCAAAGCGCCATCTTTTCCCCATGGTATTCACAATTGTCTACCAGCAAATTCCCACAAACTTCACAGGAACGGAGCAAAACCGATTTCCTCTGGCTAAACAAATAGCCATATACCCACTTTGCCGCCATCCGGTTAATCTGTAATAAATCAAGCGCCATGCCGAAGCCTCTTCAACGTTATCGCCAGCCGCGCCCGCTTGGCCGTCTTTTCATCCCGACTATGCGCCAACTCCTGTAACTTGTCTGCCGGAATCTTCTCACCCTTCTTAACCCCTGCCGTGCGGCGTAGGGCTCCGGGATGCTTTATAGCCCCCTGTATCCATTTCTCAGCCATGTAAACTCCTTAACTATTTATTACTGGCACAGTCACAAAATAGGCTAGGCCAGAAAGGCGGAATCATTGTGGAAGTCCCCGGTATGCCGTGTCCATTCGGTGTTTCCTACCGCGCCCGCGGCCCAAGAGCCATACTGGCTGTAGGTGTGGTACTGCTACCCGGTATGGAGGTATTAGTGGTAACTGTACCCATGTGCCCGGGCATAGCCTCATAGTGCCCCGGACCTAACCCCGACCCAACGCCCGCCCCCTCCCCGGGGCACGTTGACAGTAGACCCGGGGGCATTGCGAAGCGAATCATTGCAATTTGCCCGCATTACCCAATTATGGGTCATAATGACCCAATGAGTCATAATGCCCCACATAGCCATTAGCCTAGCCTTGCCCCATGTACGAGCTCTAAGGGGGGCATAGCCTTTACTGTCTTGACCAGCTGTCCTTGTTTCCATTCCCCGCACCAGCTCCTAGCCTCAGTCATGGCAAAGTGAGAGCCTACAACCGTAGGGCCCTTATCGGTAATCACCACAACATTCGCCGGCGGATTACGGTGGCAAAATCCGGTATTGGCTACTCGCTCCTCCCAATAGGCACAGGTATCACAGCTATTAGCCATTACCGCTCGCCTTTGTGCTTAGCCAGGCGCCTTAGCCTGCGCCAAGCTCGATTATCCTGCATTATCTCTATATGATCCCATATCCAGTACACTATTCGCCAGCCAATTACCGCAAGATCGGCTAGCCAATCCGTTATTAAGCCGCGCAATTTACTATACATCTGATAGGCTCTTTAGCGCGAAAATCTTGAAAAAAGTTAAAATATTTTTGCTTTTCCGCTTGACAAATCCTAACTGTTGGGTTACGCTCTAAACATGGAGGTAAAGAATATGGCAAGAAAAAGGAAAAGGCAACTGTCGGAATTAGGTATGTTTCTCTCGGCCAAGCTACCCCTTGTTGTATCATGCCACCCACCGTCTAAGGCTTGCTATGCCGGCTCTATCCCCATCGAATTGTGCATTGTCTCTGAGCCCACTACATCGGATATTATGGCTCAGAGAGTCCAGCCGGATGGGAAAGTCTACCGGTCTATGGTTTTCGATACGGCCGAAGAAGCATATAGCTTTGCCCGCAGCAAGGGCTACGATCCACAATAACCCGGCGGGGATACGCGGAGGGAGTAAATGGCTAAGCGATGGGTACGTAAAGATCGGCGTATTTACGATTTTTCTCTCTGTGATTTGTGCGGAACCGCCGGTGGAACAACTGGACGCTGCAATCGTTCTATCTGCATGGCCTGTGGTTCTGCCCAATGTTCTTCTAATGGCCTTGCTCGTGGTACTTGCGGAATTTGTTTTATCGGCCTTCTTCCTGGTTGGTCTGGTAATAATCGAAAATGCAGTTACAAAGGCTGCAATAATCAAGCGATTGCTCGTGTTGATGGGCAGAATAGCTTGCGTTGCCGTGAACATTTGGAACGCGGGAAATGGGCTGGTTATATTGCCAGGCGATTGGCCGAACGAAATCTTGCGTGGATTGAAATAGAAGAATAACCCGGCGGGGATACGCGGAGGAACAGCATGGATCGGCGAGAAGAAGAATTGGTTAATGCCCTCAAAAATGGCGATACAATCCGCCAAATAATTGGGCATTATCGCGGTTATTGGCCTAAGTGTTCTCCTTTTTTGCCTCAATACAATACTCCCGAATACATCGGCCATCATTTGTACCTGCGAGAGCACGTTTGGGGCCTTGATACTCTGATTATCCGTCGCTAACCATTTTACGGTCTGCCGGTTGCAATCTGATACCGGAGACCGTAACGGAGAATTTGCCCAATGAACCTCGGAAGCATTCGGGAAGCGGACGCGGAAACTCAAAAACTCATTAGTGAGGCTATGCGAATCCTGGGCAGTATTCATACCCCGCGCAAGGCCGAGGCTTCCCGCACCAACGGACGTCGGCCCGTGCGCCCCGGCTCCCGGCCCAGGGGAAGGCCGAGAAAGCATTAGTGAAGCGGACGCGATTTGCCCCAAAGCCATTCTCATTAATCTAATATTGCCACGAAACCCTGAGTAGAATGCGATATTTGCCGCCCGGCCCGCCTATAGGCTTAGTACATCTATCTGCAAAATAAGCAGAATGTATCCGTAATGAGCCGAGAGCTCGAAAGAATATTCGAGCATGATAACCTAGCCAGATAAATGGCCAGCAGATATTCCACCATATCCGCCGCCAGATTGCCCGCAACCGGGCCCGAGCTACAGCGAACCACCAGGCAAGGGCATTATCGAGCCGCCATAGCCAATTCAATTCAAAAACTCCTATCTTCCTCATAGGATAAAAGGGAAGGATTACCCTGCAAATCAAAATGAATTATTGCCACATATTTATCTCGAAAGGTCCAGCCGACTAGCCTGATATTCATGCCATTCACAATTTGCTTTTCCGCCGATTCCGGGTAATTGACATAGGGCTTTAGCGACCGTAGGAAGATATAGGCTTTGAGCGCTTCTTCTGATGTCAGCGCGATTTTCTCATAGCTGCCGAGGCTCGCTTTCTTTTTCTTTTTACCCTTTTCCCGCTCTTCCTCGGCCTTTTTCTTCGCCTCTTCCTGTTTCTTTTTCCATTCCTCAATCAGGTCTTTATTTTCTTCCTCAAAGCTTTTCTGTTCTGCTTCTACAATCGCTCGGCGGGCAAGCCGGTATTCATGGCATACAATCTGCCCGGCCATCATCTCTTCGAGCCAATCCGTAGCCATGGCGATAATCCAGCCCGCATACATTCCCTGTACAATGCCGACGATTTCAGTGTCTTCGTTGAACAGCGCACCACCCGAATTGCCAAAAAAGGCTGTAGGCGTACAAAGAATCCAGGCCGCGCCACTTTGCGCGCCATATTTGACTGCCGAGGTTATCCCGCTGGAAAGTAGCCAGGTGAGGCCGGCAGGGTGGCCGAGTGTATAAAGCATGTCTCCCATTTGCGTTGACCGGCTCGACCATAGCGGAATAGATTCGCAAGCTTCCGCCCGATGGATTCTAAGCAGCGCTATATCAATATAGGGCTCGAAATATACGAGCTCCGCCGTGTACCATTTGGGTTTATCGGGAAACATGACAAAACAACGTTCCCCATATTGTACCCAGGTATCTACGACATGAGCCGCCGTCAAAATATATCCGCGCGGATCAATACAGATTCCGCTACCCAACCCCCCGACTTCGGGAGCGATAAGAACAGTTGAGTTTTTCGCTCTTCCAACATCGAAGGCCCAAAGACTAGTTGTAATGACAGCGGTCAAACAGGCCAGGATCGCCAGGGCCATTATTAATCTTTTCATAATCCCGCCTCTTTGTATTTTGTCGCCCATTCAGGCAACTCTTTATCTTCCCATTCTGCGTTATTGAAACAGAAATCCGCATGCCGATTGATCGCCTTTTGGGCCTGAAGGCTAATAGCTTCTAAAAAAGCTACGCAACAATCTTCTTCAATCGCTTGAATCAATTGTCGGGCGGCACTTTCGGCATCCCATTTGATCCCGATAAAGTTAGATTCCTCCTCGCTTTTCTTTTTGAACAATTCAAAGCCCAGGATAACGCTATTAAAGTGAATCGGTATAAACTTCATATAGCCCCCGGCACGGATTGAACGTGCGCCTGCTGGATGGAAGCCAGAGGGCCAATAATAGCCCTTTCATCGTTTCCTACTTAGCCGTCGGGCTAACCTCCAATCCGTTCGCCATGCCAAATCTTCATATTGATGAGCTAGCGGGCAGACATCGCAATCTTTCCCATTAACTTGCCCATATCCGCCGTTACAGCAATTGTTTCCGCATTTGGGACATATCACCGTCCAAACATGGCAGTGCTTGCAATATTCCCAGCGGAAAACTAGTTCCTTCATCAGCCCCCGGCACGAATCGGACGTGCGCCTGCTGGATGGTAGCCAACTATGCTCCCGCTACATCACAAGGGCGTTTGCGGCTCCGAGAATCGGACTCGGTACGGTCAGCTTATGAGGCTGATATGCACCCGGAGCATCTAGCCGCGATGTTGCTGGCTGCGCTTGGCGCTGAGCGCGGCTCATGAATTATGCTGGCACATTTCAAACCATCACCCGGTTTAACAAATCCGGTCTGTTTGACGGGCTTGGTAGCCATCGACATTTTTATCCTCTCACAGTCTTATCAGCCGGTTGATAAGGATATGGACCATGAGCATATGCCTAATTAGCCCCTTATCGCCTAGGGCCCACCAGCAAGCCGCCCGGACGAGTCGAACGTCCATCAACCGGGTACAGTCCGGTTATGCTGCCGTTTGCACCACGGCGGCAAGATCCCGCTGGAACTAGCAGCTATTGCCTGCACCCCTCGCGCGCGCAGGGAAAGCCGTCGCTTGTCCAGCGGGCAGCAAATCACGAGCGCTTATAGGGCTCGCCCGGGGCCCCATGACGCCTAGTTTGTCCGGAAGGGCCGCGCCATGACTCGCCCAGTAAGGATCCGCCTTGTTTGCCGGTGCTGGTCGCGTATCCCCTCGCCAGCGTGCTCCCGGTTTCAGCGTTCAGATTGCTCCGCCGGATTTACTTCCCGGCGGCTCTTCCGCAACGTGACGCAGGCCGGTTTATTCGGAGGCGTCTCTCCCCGTCGCGCCGGGGATTGTCCCCCTAACTTGCCCGTCACCTGTCCTTAGGACTGGATCCCTTGGGCAAGCGTTATTTCTACATTCGCGCTCTTTGTATTCTGCGGCTGGACAGAACGCCGAAGACCAACCGAAAGGAGTATTATTCCTCTCTTCATAAATACAATGGATATGTTTCATGGCCTTGACCGGTTTTTTTTCAAAATTATCTTATATCTTTTTCTTACTCTTCGGGCTGCTTCATAGGGCTTTGTATCGCTCCAATTCCCATTTAGCAGACGCCAATATCGGGCTTCTTTCCGATAATAATTCTCCATCGCCCTATAACCTTCTCTCGCATAGTATTCCAATTTTAATCCGGGTAAATTTTTATCTATTTTGAGCCATGCTTCCTGCAACAAATCCTCGAATAATTCATTATTCTTCTTTGCCATCGCCCGAGCTACATCTACTAGGTATTGCCGAAGCCATTTATCCCGCCAGAGCGAATAGAAATCATTAGCCGACATTCTAGGCGGCTGGCGAGAATCGGCAATATCCTTATTTATTCCCATTCGATAAATACTTTCTTATCAAGTTGCTCCGGCAATTGACCGAATAAAATAAATTGCCGATATTCTTCTGTATCCAGCAACCGGGATTCGCCGTGCTTATCTTGGACTTTGAAATAAATACTATGAAATAATGTAATAGTGTGGACGCCGGTTGTCCTGTCTTTCGCACCTCTTAGCCGTTCGGGATAGCGGCGCAAATATTTATTCCCGTTTAAATAGAGATAGCCAGTTATCATGATCTCAGCCTCTTATAATGAAATTCATTATCAGTAATGAATGTTTTTGATAAAGGGCGCGAGGACATTGAAAGCCTCCTTGAGTACCTTTACATCTTGGCAACAGTGATTACAGACATAATCCATTCCCCATTTTTCAAGATGTTCTGCTGCCTGCCAGGGATCATAATCGAATTCATCTTTTTGGTTGCTAAGCTTGAATGCCTTGGCTACCGCCGCTAAACGACTGCTTGTTATCTGTAAAAAAGGCCGCCGCGCATAGTACATCAAATCGACATGCATTCGCGGCTGAATTGTTTCAATTCCATTAAGAAGTAATCTGCTGTTAAGAAATGGTATATCAAACATTTTGCCATTCCAGCTTACCCAACAAAATGAACCTTCGAGATATTCTTTAACTGCCAACAACATCCGGGAATCATTATATTTTTTCGAGGCTCGATATTTCCTTTCATCTAGCCGGAAAATTTGGATAATATCTTTATCCAAAGGTAAAGCGCAGACAACCAAAACATGACCGATATTTGCGCGTAGATTGGTTGTTTCTATATCGAAAAAAACAATTTTCGGTTCCAATATTTCCCCTCCCGGTTCATTTGATTTTCACTTTGATTCCGTTTTCCTCAGCCCATGCGGTTAAACCATCGGCCAATAAATCTATGATCTTTTCGTTCTCATGGATTTTCAAAAGACCCCGCCGTTTGCATAAGGCATGGCAGAGTTCGTGAAAGTATGTTTTCAAAGTGTCGTGAGCGCTTAAATACCGATAGATTCTGATTCGCCCTTCCGAATGGCATATCATTCCCTGACACTGATAGTTGCGGTCGGCAAGGCGGCCTATTACCTTTTGACTGTTGGGTCGAGTGATCTTGTAGCGCTTGCCGAAGAGCGTCATATTAAATCCTTTACCCGCCGCGCCCGTGCCCCGCATTTCTGGCATTGCGCATAATGGCGAATCTTGCGCGAATAGACTGTATGCATCTTGATTTCCCCGCCGCATTTGCAGGTGAAACGGTCGGCAATTCGGCTTTTGGATTCTTGCTTACTCATTCACTTCTCGCTTGATTAATCGTCTAGCTTTTCCCGCTTCGAGTTGGAAATATTTCGCCGTATCTTCCGCATGCTGTAGCCTATGTTGCAGAGTAGCAATGTAAGCTAAAAGCCATTCAACATCTGAAAATTGCTTAACCATCAATTTGTGCCGGTCAACAATTTTCTTGAGCTCCACGGCTTCGGCTAATTCGGTTTTGTCGTTCATTGATTTTCCCTTTCGCCCATACTTCTTTTTACCGCCCGCGCCTTCATATGTTCCTGGAACATTTCCTCCGCGTGTCTCTGGCTTATTATTTGCCAGCCGAAAAATCCTAGCTCTTGACCCTTGGAACACCACGGATAATGCCGGGGCAGCCTCATCTCACATTCCAGGCAATAAAGACCTTGGACCCTTGGGCAGACCATAGAGTGATAGGGCTCGGTATGGCCGCAAATTGCACATCGCCCGGCTTGGGTTCTGCTGACGGCATCCTTCTCTTCGCTCATCGCATACCCCGGGCCTTATCAAGCAATATGCCGTAAAGCGTATCTGCTATGTTCTCGAAATCCCGTAAAGTTGTTTTGGTTCGGCCTTTCCAATCAAAAAAAGCGTCAATAAGTTGCCGTATAGCATCGGGTTTATACCCCTTGCGAATCCGCTTCATGATTGCCATGTCTCGCGGCCAGTTGATTGTTGGCTCAAAGCCCCGGCCCCTAGGCGGCGGCTCGGCGTGTCTCTTGGCGAAGTAGAGAATGAGCGGCTTCAACTCGGCGTCTGTTTGCTTCTTTGCGTTTTTCTTGGAGAAGGGAATAGACAGCGAAGCCGTAGGCTGAGCTGTACTTACTAGTATCTTCTCTTCTTTATTTCTTTCTTTTGTCTCTCTATCCAATAGAGAGGTACCTCTCTGTTTCATAGAGAGGTGGGGTAAGACACCTCTCCATTCCATAGAGAGGTCAGCACTATTTTCAGTGCTGTCTGCTTTATCAGACGCCTGCAATGTATCAAGGCGTAGCGTGATTTTATTTGGCTTCCCCTCTTTTTTCTCAACCGTGATTAATTGAGCATCTTGTAAACTACCAAGGGCCTTCTTGATTGCCCCATTACATAGCCCGCTCAACTCGGCTAGCTGCGAATAGGACAAATAATCCGTATCCTTATGGTAGCCAAGAGTTTTACGGCAGATCGCCAAAAAAAGAAGCACAGACGATTTCTCAAGGCTGAACATATAATGATCAATAAAGTCATTCGGAATCGTCGTGAAATTAGGTCTTTGTAACATTCTTATTCCTCGTCCTGTTCTTTCCAGATTTTTTTGTTGAGCATTCGCCCGGATACCATTAGATTTTCTCCACGGGAGAAAGATTGCGAAACCATGGCTTCTGCCAAATGGCGGTATCAGAAAAGCGTTTCATTCTAATACCGTCCATTCGGTATTTAAAAAATCAATATAAGCAAAACTTGTACCACTTGCTTGAGGATGTTTCTTTTTCCAAAGAAAATATTCAAATTTATTAAGCAACCGGGGTGCAAGCCAATATTGATCTATAATGGGCAAATGAATTTTATTCTTATCAGGTATTTTAAATTTTAATTTATCAATTGGGGTAAAACCTAGAATGTTATTTAAAACAACAATTCCTACCCGGAATCCAATTTGATGCAGATTGATATAATTATAATATGCATTCTTTTCAATTGTTTTAGCATTTTTTATTTCTACCAATGTGACATAATTCAATACCACTTCACGATCAGGAAAATATCGAATACGGCGAGCTGTATTATCATCAAGTTGCTGGATTAGTTTTCTGAATGTTTCGCCATTATTTGATAAAAGATCCTCATATCCGCTTTTGGCATATACTATTCCATTTCTTTCACACCACGAATCAAATCGGTGTATTGCGATTTGACTTTTCTTGATCCTTGCTGGGAAACTCATTGCAATTTCCAGACAATCATGCTGCGAGTCAGCACGAGGGGTATTTTCTCTTTTTTCGCAATAAGAACCTGATTTCCATTATATTGTTGCGTTGAATAGGGCAATAAATATTCCATCTCGATTCGATATTTGTCTTTTAGGATAAAATGGATTTCGGGCCAGTGGTGTTCAAAGACATGATTTTCATTAGGCCATTGCGTTGGTGAAATGACCAAGACAATCCGCAAAACAGATTTGTTTTTCAGTTCAAGAATGAAAGATTTCAATATCTTATAGAAATCCTTCAGGTTCATATTCCCGAGATCGTGTTCATCATCCGAGTATTTGCCCTCGGCCTGCTTCCAATAGGGCGGATCGAGAAATGCCATATCTACTTCAGGCAGATCATCGGGCAAGCCGAACGCCACATCCCACTGTTTGATTTCTTTTTTCTGCGGGAAAAGATCGGAACAATAGTAGTGACGTTTCATTTCCTTGCATACGTCAATCGTTACGCCACTACCAGCGAATGGATCATAGATCAAATCATTTTCTTCAGAATGATAGAAAAGAAGATTTTGCATGAACCGATAAGGGAAATGACCAAAATAATCTTCTTCATCTCCCCGGGGCAGAATCCAGATATTGTAGAGAAATCTTTCATAGAAAAACTCAGCGATAAGACGGTTGGCATGTCGTTGTGTTATTCCAATAGCTTCGCAGAATTGACCCCAACTTCTGGACTGGACATTTTGTCCAGAAATCGTCTTATTTATTAGACTTCCATGTAAACCTTGAGAATTAAGTGCCTCTCTGGCTATTTTCAAATCTCGAATATAGGCATAAGATTGCCGTGTCTGCGGCCGCATCTTTTTGACAGATTCGTCATAGTCCCAGTTGTCCGGTACTTTGATTTCGCTGAATGGTATTAAATCTTGCAAGTTCCCCTCCCCTACTACTTGCGCCGGGGCGGGGAACCTGCTATAGTGGGAGTTGTGGGGCTCCCTGGCGGTTCGCCGCCTCGGTCCTACTGCCGCTCCCGGTGTCCGCCGGGGGCGGCTTTACTTTACCTATAATGCCGCTACAATTGCAACAGCACCCACGGGGACAACGCAAATTGTGGGCTTAGTTAGCCCGAGTTTCTTGGCATGATACAACACGGCGCTTTCACTGATATTCAATCGCCGGGCGATGTTCTGCGATAATTCTTTGCCATAACAGCGGGTTAATTCTTCATCATATCCCGGTTTCCATCTTTGATGTAGAGAAGATAAATTCTTATTTGCCTTGAGACCTAGTGCAGCGGCCCGATGATATATAGCACTATAGCTAAGGCCGAGCCGTTTAGACATTTTTTCTGGCCCCTCTTTTTCATAGCACTTGATAATCTCTTGATTGATTCGGCCCGACTTATTATCTTTCAACATCTGTTCTTTTTGGCGAAGTCCGAGTTGTACTAAATGTTTGAGAATAGTTTCATGACCATACCCCAATTGCTGCCGCAAAAATCTAATAGAACAGCCCGGATAATGAGCGCGGATAAACTCATCATCCTCCTCATCCCATATTACCGAATGGACAGAATAATTAGTTCCCATTAGCCGGGCGTGTCCATCGCCCGTAAGCCTATGGGCAAACTCCCATCGGCAACCTTCATAGCGATACATTATTGCCGCATTCCCTTCCTGCGTCGTTTTCTTTTCGCTAACCATTCATCAATCAAGCCCGATATACCAAATACAAGTAATATTAAAATAAGCATCACTGCGCCGACGGTGGGATAATCAATCATCATGCCTCCCGGCTATGCCAGCACCAGGCCCACCAATTTCAGATTGCTTTCGCCTCTTATGTTTGGGCTTATGCTGCTTGCTTGTATTCGCCGCCCGCTCTAAGCAATCAAGACAAAAGATTTTTCCAAGGATTTCGATACGTCCTGTTTTGCATAATTGGCCACAACCGTCGCAAATATAATCATTCACCGCCCCGCCTCCTGCTTCTCGTTTACTTCCTGGCTGCACAATTCGGAGCCGATGTATAAATCAATCACCGGCGAATAGCCCATGGCCATCCCGAGATTCCGAATCTGTTGGGCATGTTTCTCGCATTGGTAAAGCATATGCATTCCCCAAATCACCCGACGTGTAGCGGGCTTTCCGCACTTAGCCATGCCCCGCCTCCTGCGTCTCCCCCGCCCCGCCCGGCTCCTGTTTCTCCTGCGCCGCCGTTAGCCAACTTTTTAATTTAGCAATGAGTTCCTGTCCCTGTTGCCATCTGAACTCTGGACCATTTAAAACCTGTACATATTGCCAAGCCCAATCAACCCATTCTGCTAATTCCCGCACCAACTCGGCATCGGGGGCGGCACGACGGTCTACTTCTTCCCATTCCTCGGAAAGAGCAAAGTCTAAACAGCCTCGCGGTTCAAAATCTGCACAGACCTCACAAGCATATTCACAGGGTTGACTAAGACGAATGCGAGACTTACATCGCCATGTTTTCATCCTTCATTCCTTTCCCGTGGCGGCTCCGGCTCCAACAAGTCGCAGATTTTATCAACTTCTTTGGACGGGCCGATGATTATATCTGTTACATTTACGCCATCATCGCTTCGGCCTACGGCAATCTGCCAACCGAGTCGCTTACAACAAATACATATCACGTTAATCATTAGCCAAGTCCAAAAGTTCATCGTGGCGGCTCCGGCTCATTATCCGCTTTTCGCAGAAGCGCAATCAGTTCTTCCAGGCAATACCTACACAGACCACCGAAACCTGCGGTCGGTGTTGAGCAGGAACCACACTCTCTGCAATCATCTGGAAGATACCCGCCAGCACCCAACGGACCCGCATGCTTTTCGCTACTTTCTAAGTAAACAAGGCGGCTTCGCTCTTGTGCCGTTAATCGCGCCCACCATTCCTTGGTGCGTTTCATTTCGGCGGCTCCGGCTCGGCCGGGCGCAGGGCGGCACGATCTATAGTTGTATCCAGCATATCCCAGTTAGCCCCTGGATCGTCGCCACAAGCGGGATCGCGCAGAATAGATCGCGCCCTATCCATGCGTTCCCACGCAGAATCTAGTGTCACCTCCAACTCCCAGATACGGGACTCGCGCTCGGCAAGTTGTTTGTCCTTGGCTTCACACAATCCGCACTTGGGCCGTTCACCGTTGGATAGGATTTCGCCTATATCACCGGGAACGGGATAACCCAAGGCCCCGCGCAGTACTAGTATATCTTCATCACACTCGGCAAGCCTTTTGTGCAATTCAGCAATATCGGTTTTATCCTCTTCATGAAAGAACTTACAATCTGTCATGTAATAATAAAATTGATGCCAGGTATATCGTGCCTTCTCAATAGACCACTTTCGGTGTCGTCGTTCGCGTTCCCACCGTTGCTGCTGCCAGATCTGCATTTCCTTGGCACAGGATAATGCATAGCCCCGCTGGCCTAGTTCTTCCCTAACTTCGGCAAGGCGGGATTCGGTTTGTTTTTGTGCTGATTTGCTTAGCTCTAATTCAGCTTCCAGCTCTTTTTTAAACCGCTCGCATTCGGCAAGGCTCTCATTGGCGATTGCCAGTGAGTTCCGCAGATGCAGCCGTTCGGCGTCGGATTCTCGGAGACGGGATTCGGCGGCCTCCAGCATATCCGCCAACTTATCTCGGTCCCGTAGCGCTTGCCATGTTGCATGCCGCCATTCTCGTATATCACATGTCATGGCTTCCCTCCTTCAACCAGCAGGCGGCTCACTTCTAATATTGCATCTTTCATAGCTTTTTGGCTTTTCGGCAAATCTTTGAGGCCGTCGCAAAGAGACAATGCCGCATCCCGCATTGCCTCAACTCCGGCGCGATATGCTTTCTTCTTCCTCTCAAGGCTCCCAGTTATTCCCATTTATCACTTCTTTCAGTTCTTCTTTTACTCGCTGCCGCCATTCGTTTTCTGTTATGCCCTCGGATAAAAGGTATTGCTTGAATATTATTCTCTGCCTCTTGCACAAATATTTGTATTGCCATTCCGGGATTAGCCTCGGCGCTTCTAGATTAGCTCGTTCGTGACATTCTCCGGCATGTACAGGTAAACCATTCTGCCAATCGAAGCGCAGTAGTTTATAGCGGCGCTTGATAATATGATGAGTTTCGCTAGGCCCATATCCGCCACAAATGGCACACTTATTCCCCCACTTAGTTTTTACCGCCGTCCGCCAAAGAATGAATAGCGTTGTATCAGAGAGTCCATATTCATGTTTTCTAATAGCAACGCTTTCGGGTTTCATTTTAGTATTTCCCGCCCGTTTCTTGGACCTTCGCTTCTAGAATTGCATCTTTTAACGATCCCTCGCCCCTTGCTTCTAACTTTTTAATGGCAAGTTGAATACTTTCTTTTGCTGTCGCTGCTTGGCTATAATCTATCTTCCGCCCGGTATCCCGATGCGAGGTCATCCACGCGTAACCATCAAAGAGATTGCGATGAACAACAAATGTTTCGCCACCCCACTTAAAACTCATGGAATAAGGACAATCTAGTCGTCCCGATATAGTAGCTAGGCCGAATGAGCCGGGTTTATGAGTTATCTTCATATCATTCCTCTTTCAAAATCCATTTGTTGTCGGCGGCAATCACATGACAAATCTCTATCGCTTCGCCTGCAACTTCCATGCTTATATCCGCCTCGCTTGCGTAGATTTGCCGCTTCTTGCCATGAAAGATTTGATATTCCACTGGCCAGGACGGGGTATCTTCTTTGATAATCTGCATCATTTCATTCATCGTGTAGCCAGTATATCCGCAGAGCTGCCGGGCATGGCCCCTAAGATGGTGGTTCTGCGACTTCCATCCCGTTGTCCGCGGGCGATGGGGTAGCGAGAGATTCACCGTCAAATACCCATTCGCCTTTTGCCTTGACTTTTCCAGCAGTACATCTATCGCCGCTTCAAGGGCTTTGGGTTTCTGCAAGAAAACCCCGGCATCGGTATTGTGACAGCGGGTTGTGAATTGCAGATTCAACGACACATCTCCGAATTATCCCCGCCGCCTGCCGTGGCCTTGATTACATCGGCCCAACAGGTTGATTTCATCCAGCAATATTCGCAATGCCAATCGCTCTTATAGACCTTCCCCGCCTTCTGAAACTCATCCCGGAGCTCGCCATTCTTGATAGCATGGTAAAAATCCCGGTCGGGCAAGGTTCCGGCTTCAAGGTGACCCTCCACCGCTTTCAGTCGTGCCGTCACCCAATCGGCCCCGTCCTGGGCTTTGCCAATTGATTTGCCGTCAAGCATGACTTGGCCGTCATCAAGCCATAAGGCAAACTCTGTACGGTATCCGTTATCGCGCCCGAGATATATTGCTAGGGCTTGCTTGATAGGGGTATGAAGGAGATAGAGGAAAATCTGCATAAGGTGTTCATCGCGCGGCCGGCCCGCCTTTTCCAATTCCTTGATGCCGCGTCCGTAGGCACTTTTGATTTCGAGAATGATAGGCAGATCGGGCGGCTGTTCCACTACAAAGTCAAGGCGGATCCCCACCGGGTACTTGAGTCCGGGCAAATGGGCTTCATATTTTACTTGTGAGCGATAGTCAAAGATTTCGCCCTTTTCTTTCATCCAGCGCAGCCCGGATTCGATTATATTCTCGGCTCCCTTGCCGAAAGCCATCTTTAGCCGAGCCCCAGCCGAGGGGGGATCACTGAATGGCTCATTACGCCATTTGTATACCAGTTCGCGACGGCAGGATGAAACGTCCGAAGCGTAGTGACTGCGCCGCTCCCATCTGTCGTCTGCGAGAAGGAAACAGTCGAATGAGTCAAGAAATTTCAAAATGGAACCTCCGAATTGTCTATGGTCGATTCCGGTTCTTCCTCGGCGCTTTTCGCCATGAGTTGTTTGATCCACTTAGGCATATAAGTAGGCGGATTTTGCGGGGTAAGCTTGGCGCTGTCCTTCAGGTGGGGCAGAATTGAGCCGATCACCACCATGACCTTGCCCTTCTGAGTTGTTTTCTCAATCAAGTTGAGGGTACAAGGTTTGCCGATCACGGTTTCGAGATCGAAACCCGCTCGCTCCTCGGCGGTGAAGGCACGGCCTCGCCAGGATTCAAGGTCCTTGCTCAGAGTAGCTTTTTCATTGAGCGATGCCGTGTACGTTTTACTTATAACAAACCGATTCCCGGCCCAGTCACCTTGCGTCCGTTGAGCCTCGGTTTCAAAAAGAATGACGAGTTTATGTTGTTCCTCGCCACCGAATCCCGGCTGCATTCCGAGATCATGGACTCCGCAACAAACCGCGTTCTGCAATCCAACCGGGGGCTGTTCCCCGGGGCCATATCCATCTCTCACTATAAAGGGCATAATTCCTCCCTATTTATGAATCCCCGCCCGCCGTAAGATAGCCCGCAAACCTTTGAGATAAGCTAGCGAATCCCCGATTCCTGCGGAGTAGTAGCCCCAGGCGTAATGATCGCTGAGCCCCGCCTCTTTGCGCCGCGCCCTATTAAATAGCAACATCCGCAAGGCTACTCGCCGCTCAAGATTGAT
>Ga0172366_10002140_pt1 | contig 15455 bp, 13 predicted proteins | sample LakKivSesite69cm_FD_114533 | JGI IMG/M metagenome (GOLD analysis project Ga0172366, IMG submission 114533) | Sediment microbial communities from Lake Kivu, Rwanda - Sediment site 69cm | ecosystem: Environmental > Aquatic > Freshwater > Lake > Sediment | place: Rwanda: Western Province, Lake... | reverse complement strand
TCTCGAAGGCCCGATAAACAATTGCTCTGGCAATTGTTTTCTTCCCCTTTTTCATTACATAATTTATAAATTTAGTTACTTTAAGATCGTTATAAATTTCATCAAGTAAAATTTTGGTGAGATTATATTTTTTCTTCATATTATATCTTTTTTATTTTTCAGCTTTTTTAATCTTTACTTTTTTTGTCCCATATCTCGACCTACTTTGTTTTCTATCTTCTACTCCGGTAGTATCTAAAATCCCTCTCACAATATGATATCTCACCCCTGGTAAATCCTTTACTCTTCCTCCACGAATCACAACAATAGAATGTTCTTGTAAATTGTGTCCTTCTCCGGGAATATAAGCAGTGACCTCCATTCCATTTGAAAGTCTAACTCGAGCTACTTTTCTCATAGCTGAATTTGGTTTTTTAGGAGAAACAGTATAAACTTTAAGACAAACTCCCCTCTTAAATGGTGAAGGATAAGAACTTGGGCGATTTTTTAATACATTCCAACCAAATGCTAAAGCACGGAGTTTTCTTCCGCTCTTGGGTTTTTTTCTTTTCTTTTTTATTAATTGATGAATCGTCGGCATAATAGCTATCACGCTCCAATTTAGCAAATAAGATAAAAAAAGTCAATTAACGCCGTTAGAAGTCTTGGGCAAAAAAATTTAATATTTTAAATTTTTTTGCGAATTACTGAATACTCTTAACGCGAATATCACATTTTTTAACTAATAAAGATATTATGCCATATAAACAGACTTCTAACGGGGTTAAAAAATGGGTATTCCGGTGATTAATTTAAAGATTGGCTCACAAATATAAGGAATGCCCAGAAACCACATAAATAAAACTGCTAAAATTATAAAAAGGAATTGATATTGATAAATAAAAATTCGATATTTTTCTAAATTAGGGAACAGAGTAAAAAATAAATGAGAACCATCCAAAGGAGGAATAGGAATTAAATTAAAAATTCCCCAAAGCAAATTTAGCCAAATAAATATTAAAAAGAAGTCAATTAAACTTGAAGGAATCTGGAAAAAATTTAATAAATTTCCAAAGATAACCACCATTAAAAAATTTGAGAAAGGACCTCCTAAACCTATCAAGGCTGGTCCCCATTTCTGATTTTTTAAATTATAAGGATTAAAAGGAACAGGTCTTCCCCAACCAAATCCAAAAATCAAAAGGCAAAAAAGTCCAATAGAGTCAAAATGAACTAAAGGATTAATTGTAAGACGGCCTGCTATTTTTGCTGTATCGTCTCCCAAAAAGAAAGCTGTCCACGCATGAAAATATTCATGCAAACTTAAAGCTAAAAGAATTGCAACTAGTACTGTAAAAAAAGAAATTGGATCTTGAAAAAGCAAACTTAATAACATAAATTTAATATATCATGTTTGAAAAAAATAAAAAGTCTTGCTAAAATAAAATATCTGTTCGCGAAGGCGAGCTGAAAGCGAAGCCTAAGCGATTACAGAGATTTTACCCTGTTAAATTGTTCGCCTTTGGCGAACACCTCGCTTCGCGAGGATTTAACAGGGTAAGACCTACTAAATTCGCTACACTCATTAAGTAGCTCTAATATGAAACAATGTGCTATTTGTGGCAAAAAAAGTAAAATCTCTTGGAAGCTCAAAAAGCTTCGAGGTAAATATAATCCAACTGTCAAAAAAAGAAAATATCCCAATTTCCAATGGTTAAGATTACCCTCCGGTAAACGAGTTTTAGCTTGTACCAAATGTATCAAAGCAATGGGAAAGAAGAAATAATTTCTCCGACTCGGGCTGTAGTACAACGGTTAGTATTTGCCCTTGGGGTGGGTAAGATCCGAGTTCAATTCTCGGCAGCCCGAAACCAAAAAAACAGGGGGCAACCCTCTGTTTTTTGGTAGCCCTACCATCTTTCGGTGAATCATTCTAGAAAAGAATTTAAGTGGGTACTCTCATGCTTAAACCACGGTTTAAGCAGATATTGGGTTCCCTTAGAAAAACTTTTGTTCCAGAATTCTAACTCGAAAACAATGGTAGGGCTATTTTTATTTTATCCTAACCCATCGTAGTTTGTCAAATTTTAAAGATGTAAAACTTCTACCAATTGTTTGATTAAAGAAACTACCACTGGTTCTGGCAGTAAACTATAAGAAAGGACTCCTTTATCATCGCGAATTTTCAAAGGTTTCTCAATTACTTTTACTTTATTTTCTTTCTCAATCCATTGATAATTATATTCTGGAGTAATCTCATATTCATCAACATAATCTTTGGCAACATTTACTGGAATCGAATTTCGCAAGAAAACTTTAGGAATTCCATAAAGATTTAGGGTTGTCTTTATTAATTTTTCATCATTTTTTAATCTCTTTTCAATTGCTTTAATTCCTAATTTATCTCCTTCTTTTGAAACCATTCTAACTCCAGAACAAGCAGGATTATTACAAATTAAATAGAATTCATTTTTCTCTGTATCATAGCCAATTTCTTTTGTTCTTAATAATCTCAAATTTCTTGGTGTCTGACATTTAGGACAAACTACCCTATAGCGCATTCTCATATCAATCACTGTTTTGGGAATATCAATTAAAACAAAAATATCTGAGTTAGCTCGATAACCAATAAGATTTCGAAAAAATAAAGCATAAGACATTTGGTCTAAATCTCTGGGAAAACCATCGATAAAAAGAGTTTTTCTTTTAAAAGTAGATATTTTCCATTTTATTAAAGTTAAAACAAATTCAGTAGGTAAAAGAGGGGCTGTGGTACTATAAGATAGAAGTTTTTTAATAGCTTCATTTAGAGAAATATAACCTCGAAAATTTTTTTCTAAAAAGCTCATTACCTCCTTTTTCTTTTTTGACTCACCTAAAAAAATTTGATGGACTTCCCTAACAACATCTCCAATTGAAATATGTATAACTCTTTCTGGGGCCACTATTTCAGAGAACATTTTTGCATATGTTCCTTTACCAGAGTTCTTTTTCCCTAAAAAATAACATATAAAATTGTTATTTTTTAAATAATTTTTTAATTTCTGAATTTCGGGTCCTGCTTTTAATTCAAAATATTTCTTCCTCTCTTGGGGATCAGCTAAATCAAACTTTTGAGTAATATTTGAAATTTTTGTCTTAAAAATTGGGAAATCCATATTCGCTTCGCTAAAATTAAAAATTAAATATTAAATATTAAAAATACATAATAAATATTAAAATTTTTGATTTTTGATTTGTCATTTTACTTTTTAATATTTGATTTTTGATTTGACTGTTAGATTTTTTCCGTCGGAAAAAATCTTAATATCTCCCTCCTTGTCTGTTCTTAAAATATCTATACCATATTTTTCTAAAGTATCAAGAGTTTCTTGGTGAGGATGACCATAAGGATTATTTTTACCAGCTGAAATCACAGCAATTTCTGGAGAAACTTGCTTGATAAATTCTTCGGCAGTGGAAGTTTTACTTCCATGATGACCGACTTTTAAAATATCGGAATCAAGGTTAATTCCTTGATTAATTAACTTTCGCTCAATTGATTTGTAAGCATCACCGGTAAATAAGAATTTCACTCCCTCAGAACCTTGAATTTTTCCTTCGGTCGAATTTAAAAAAGTATTTTTTCTAAAAGTCACTTGAGTAATTACAGAGCTATTATTTGCATTCTTAAAAACTTGGCCTTCAAGATTTTCAAGTGGATACAAAATTTCTATTACTCCAAGGGCCGGATTCGTAGTAATTCTTCGACCGGATTTAGCAATATAAATTTTAGCTTTTTCTTTGTTAATTAATTCTAACCATTCTTGATATTCGGCAGTATCCCTCACAACCCCCGTCCATAAAATATTCTCAACTTTATATCTTTTCAAAACCTCAATTAAACCAGCGAAATGGTCATGTTCGGGATGGGTCAAAATTATAAGATCGATTGACTTATCCCAAAAAGGCATTACCCTTCCTAACTTCTCTAAAATACCAGAATCAGGACCACCATCAATTAAAATTTGATGTTTTTGAGGGGTTTCAATAAATATTGCGTCCCCCTGCCCAACATCAAAAAAAATAACTTCTAAATAAGGATTACCTACAAAATCAAAAATTTCTTGCCAAACAAGAACATTTAAAAATACTAAAACTCCTAGAAAAAATAAAAGAAAGGAAGTTTTCACTCTTGGATAACTTTTTCTTCGGCCACTTTTTCCTCTGATAAATCTTTTATTTCCTTTTTTTGAGGAGCCTGGGCAACAATACCCAAACCCAAAAAGAATCCTCCCAGAATTAAAGTGAAAATTATTACTAACCAATAATAACTTTCTTCAATCTGAACAGATTTAGGAATTATCAAGCCTATTCCCAATCCAATTAAAATAGAGCCTAAAATCACAAAAAATATCTTAAAAACTTTAGCCATATTTATTTTACTTTTTCTTTTAATTTTTTAACTTCTTCTTTTAATTTCTCAAATTCTTCTCTGGTTGGTACTCCTAAATCTTTCAACTCGTTTAACATCTTTTCTTTTCTTTTTTCTTCCCACTCTTTTTTCTCTTTTAATACCAACTCTTTGCCTTTCTCAGCTGAAACTTTTCCTTTTTTAACTAGTTCCTTGATAATTTTTTCTGCTTTTTTTCTTCCTTCTTCCAGGGCTTCTAAGCTCATTTCTTTAAATTCTTTTCCGAAATCTCTTTTTTTCTTTTTTGCCATAACAATTTTTGTTTGAACCCGTGAAACTTTTTCGACTTTTTCTTACCTCCGAACAAAGTGAGACAATTTAAATGAATTTATTCATTTAAATTGCGAACGGGTGAGGGGGCAAGGTTCTGCCGAGCCGAAGGCGAGGCATGGTTCTTATTTTAATGTTTTTTAAATTTTAGTGCAACATTAATATTTTTTAAAATTTAATATCTTTAATAACATTTCTTGAAAATCTATCCCAACAAATTTTGCTGCCTCTGGAAGAAGACTGGTTTTGGTCATTCCTGGAATTGAATTAACCTCTAAAATAAAAACCTTTCCATCCTCTCTGAGTCGCATATCAACTCGACTAAAACATTCGCACCCCAAAGCCTGGTGAGCGGAAATTCCTAATTTTTGGGCTTGAGAATATATTTCTTTAGGGATTCTGGCAGGAATAATGTGTTCTGAACCTCCTTTTTGATATTTTGCTCTATAATCATAAAATGAACTTCCAACAGGTATTATCTCAATTATTGGGAGAGGTTTATCTTCTAAAATTCCAACTGTGATTTCTTTTCCTTTAATATATTGTTCAATTATTATCTCTTTATCATATTTAAAAGCTAAATTTATTGCTTTTTTTAATTCTTTTTGATTTTTGACAATACTTACTCCAATTGTCGAACCTTGAGAGATAGGTTTTACAACTATCGGAAAATTTATGTCATGATATAAAAATTCCGTAGGTGATTTAATTGAAAACCATTTTGGAGTTGGAATGCCAACTTTCTCAAATATTATTTTTGAAAATTTTTTATTCAAAGATAAAGCGCTTGCCAAAACTCCGGAACCGGTATAGGGAATTTTTAACAACTCTAAAGCACCCTGAATTGTTCCATCCTCGCCAGGTGAACCGTGAAAAGCAATAAAACAGATATCGGGTTTAACTTCTTTAAGTTTCTTAATTATCACCTCGAAATTTTGCTCTGAAGGTAATTCTAAACCAACAACTTTCAAACCTGATTTTTTTAAAGCGTTTTCAATATTTTTACCTGTTTCTAAAGAGACTTCTCTTTCAGCAGACCATCACCCTTTTAAAACAGCAATTTTCTTTCCAATTAAATTTTTAAAATTTTTAAGCATCATCTTAACTGGCAAATTTCAAAAAAGGACGAAATTTCTTTTTGAATTTCCGAAAGATATTTTTCATGATATGGTTTTATTTTCTCAAATTTCGGGTCAATTGTTTTTTCCGGTTTGAAACTCTGCAAAAAATATCTTTTGGCTGGCACAATATCTTTGGCAATCTGAATAATATCTTTTTTAGTATGGACTCCGGGCACCACGGTCGTGCGGAATTCATAATCAATACCCGAATTTTTAATTATCTCAATGCTTTTTTTTATTTTCTTTAAATCAACCTTCACCCCCGTCGCATTTTCATATTTATTTTTAAACTTTGATTTGCCATTTTGCTTTTTGATTTTTGATTTTTGATTTTGCAAAGGGGCTTTAATATCCATAGCTACATAATCAATTAAATTTTCTGCAATTAACTTTTTAATCATTTGAGGATTAGAACCGTTGGTATCTAATTTTACTAAATATCCTAATTCTTTAATTTTTTTACAAAATTCCGGTAAATCTTGATTAATACAGGGTTCACCTCCACAGATTACTATTCCTTCTAATAACCCTTTTCTTTTTTTTAAAAAATCAAAAAAATCTCTTTCCGAGATTTTCGGCTGCTTTTTTATTTCTTCTGGCAAAACCAGCTCCCTACTGTAACAAAAAGGGCAACGGAAATTGCAGCCGCAAATAAAAACAGTGGCCGCTAAGCGGCTTGGATAGTCAATTAAAGTTGTTTTTTGTAAACCCCCAATTTGAATCATTTTGATAGTGCAACTTTAGAAACTTTAAATATCTTTCTTTCTTTGAATTCTTGCTGTTTTCCAAGATTGTACTGGCTCACGGGCCTATAATATCCCACGATTCTTGAGTAAACTTCGCAGGGCTGTTTAATTGTACATTTTGGGCAGAAAAAATGCTCTCCCTCCAAATAGCCGTGGCTGGGGCAAACTGAAAAGGTTGGGGTAAAAGTGAGGTAAGGAAGGTGGAAATTCTCGAAAATTTTCTTTATCAAACCTTTTACTGTTTGAATATCAGAAATTCTTTCCCCTAAAAAGAAATGTAAAACAGTTCCACCATTATAGCGGCATTGCATATCGTCTTGAAGTTTTAGAGCTTCAAAAACATCATCAGTGTAATTTACCGGCAACTGAGAACTGTTTGTGTAAAAAGGCACTTCTTTTGTTCCGGCGGCAATTATATCAGGATATCTCTCTTTATCTTGCTGGGCCAACCTGTAGGCGGTTGATTCGGCCGGTGTTGCTTCTAAATTATAAATATTACCTGTTTCTTTTTGGTATCTCACCAATCTTTCTCTCATAAAATCCATTATTTCTAAGGCAAATTTTCTCCCTATTTTTGAAGTTATGTCTTCTCCAAGAAAATTTAAAAGAGCCTCGTTCATTCCTACTAAACCAATTGTTGAAAAGTGATTAGCCCAATATTGACCCCTCATCTTTTTCACGCCGGCCAAATAAAATCTTGAGTAAGGATACAATCCTTTTTCAATAAAATTCTCTATGGTTTTTCTTTTTATTTCCAAACTTTCTTTAGCCAAATCCATCATCTTTGCTAATTTTTCGAAAAATTCTTTTTTGGTTTTAGAAAGATAGCCAATTCTTGGCAAGCTAATTGTCACCACGCCAACCGAACCAGTTAATGCTCCCGACCCAAACAATCCCCCTCCACCTCGATTGTAAAGATCGGTGAGATTTAATCTAAGACGGCAACAATTATGAGTAATTACCCCATTAGCTAATTGAAAAAGATGCTCTTTTGAATCTACTTCGAAATCATAAACGGCAGCATGATAATTTTGGATTGTAATTGATTTAATTTTTATTCCATAGAATTTACCAAAATCTCTAAAAATAGAAGATGTCGACGCTTTTATGTTTGTAAAATGGGGTACTAAACTCTTTAAATTATCTCGGCAAAGTCTCAGTACAAAAGAAGTAAATTGTCTCTCTCCTTTAGTATTGTTTTGATTAACTCTTTTAGTGTAATTGATTCCCAGGCTTTGGGCTAAATCTGCCATATCATCTCTTAATTTTCTATTAGTGGTGTGAAATTCTACATTTCTTTCGTAACCATCTCCTTGGTAAACTCCAACTAAAACCCCTAATCTAAAATTTCTTGACATTCCATATAAAGAAGAAAGTAAACGCTTTTCAAGAGCAATTTCTCCTGAGCAAAATTTCTTTACCCATTCAACTGCCGCTCTACTTTTTACCCAAATTTGAATAGTATTCCATCTCGGGTCTTTTGTAATTCTTACCGGAAAAGCGAATCTTTCTTTGGCAACTTGTTTTATAAATCTTTGTAATTCTTCCTCATTTTTATTAAAAGAAAAATACACTTCATTTTTAGCTATTCCTCCTTCAGAAACATATAGACCTAAAAATCTTCCTAGCTCAAAATCTCCCAATTTTCCTTCATAGCCCTGTTTAGCTATTGGAACGATATCACCAATTTTTAAATTTTTTGCTGAAACCCGTTTTAGTTTCTCATCCTCAACAATCATTGCTGGGTGGTCAGGAGTCATTTTAATTACCTCTCCATTTTTTAAAGTAACCTTTATAATTTTTCCTGCACTATTTTTTAATTTAAAGGTATCAGTAATTTTCACCCATTTTCCATTTATTAACAAATGAAATTCTTTTTTGGGATTCCAACTATTCACCAAATTTCTAATAGTTGTCCTTTGATACCGACTATGTTTTCCTTCTTTATAAATTACTTTAGTATAGCCAGGAAAGCACATTGAACGCACGTCCTCAGGTTTCATTTCCGAATTTATATAATTAGCAAAATAATTTGTTCCGTATTTTGCCGAGGACTCAAAAATTCCATCGAAAGCAGGTTCTTGCCAGGGAAAATCTTTGGTTATATTAATGGTCGGGATAGGAAAATGAAATGGTCTTCCCGATTTATCTCCCTCAAGCATTGTCTCATAAAAAGCTTTATCAAAAATTTTCATTTCTTCTTCAAATTCGCCATAGGTTTCCTTTTGGGGCTGCCCGTCAATAATTACCGGTTGCTTTGCAAAAGCCGGAGATGGCTTAAGATCTAAAGTAAGATTACTAAAAGGACAATTTCCAGTAATAAAAACTTTTCCTTTTCTTCGAGCAATAATAGTTTCATTTTCAGTGTGAGGACACCAAATTATTCCTTTATAATTTACCTTTTCTATTTTTGTAATATAAGTTTCTGGATGACGAATTATTCTTAGAATATAAATATCCTTTTTGCCTACAGCACCTAGAATTGGCTTTTGTTTACGAACAGTAAGGCCATAACCAGCATTAACAATAATTGTTTCTAAATCATTCAATATTCCTAAATCCGAAGTGGCAATTTTACATTCTTCCTTGCCGTCTCCTTTAAGATATGTTTCTAAAAATAATCTCGATTGTCTCTCATTAAGATTTAGAAGCTCATTTGGAATAAAATGGACATTCTCTCTAGTACCAAACCATTGATGAATTTTTCTGGAATTTTCGGCGTTCAATCTGATTTGTTGAACTTCATAACCAAGAGAGGTCGCCGGATGGTTTGTATATGCTAAATTAAAATGTCTTAATAAATTAATAATTTCATCATAATTCTCTCTATTCTTAATCTTCGATTGATAAATGCTCACCCTGTGGCAACATCTATATTTCCCTGGTCTTTCTACGCTACCTTCACTTATTATCCAAGCCATTAATTTTATCTGTTCGTCGCTGATTTTCGCTTCGAGATTTGGATTTTTGCCAGCGATGGGAGTAATAAAAGGAGATTTTAACTTTATAACTTCTTCAATTGGTTCTAATACATATTTATTACTATAAAATTTTCTTCTTACCACCCTATGTTCAGGTGAAACCAGTTGGTCCTGAATTCTATTTCTTAATCGATACATTTTACCCTTATATTTTCTCTTGAAAACGAATTTTACTTTTTTATTCTCTATTTCTTTGGTTTCTAAATTTAGAGTTTTAATTTCCTCTCCCTCTTTTATCTCGTCGTGTCTTTTCCAGCCTTCTGGAGTCAAAATTTCCGTATCTTCTGATACACATTGAAATCCTACTCTTGTCGGAATTGCCATATTAAACAAAAATTCTTGAAGCGATTGTTTTACTTGTTGATAATTTAAATTATCGTATCGAATGAAAGGGGCTAATAATGTATCAAAATTTGAAAAAGCGATTGCTCCTGCTGCTTCGCCCTGAAGGGTGTATATAAAATTTACTACCTGGCCCAAAGCGGAGTGAAAATGTTTTGGTGGTTTTGTTTCAACCTTTCCGGGAACACCGCCGAAACCCTTAATTAAAAAATCATAAAGGTCCCACCCTACACAGTTATGAACTAAAAGCGAATTACAAAGAAAAGTATTAGAATGAGTGGTGATATCGTAAATGAATTTGTCGGCAATTGTAGTAGGTTTATTATTTAAAACTCTATTCCATCCATATTCTTCTGACCTCCAGTGCTTTTTGGCTTTAGTAGCTTTCTGATATTTGATAGAAGGAAAATTAATATCTCCCTTTTTTGAGAAACTTAGCCGATAAAGTGGATAGTTTTGAATAATCTCTTTTCCTTTAAAAATATTTTTCTTTCCTATATCTTTAATATTTGCCCCGCTTCTTGGGATGATTCCAAAGAATTGAAGCAAAATAGATATTTGTTCAAGCATTGTCCGAGAAGCAACACGAATGATAATTTGAGTTTTGGTTGTCCCGATACTTCCATCTCCATCAATAACTCCAGCAATTACTCCTCTCGCAAAATCGAGATTATACGTTAAGATATCCAAAGGTAAATTTTTATTTTGACTTAGGGGTTTTATCTTAAAGACTTTTTCGAAAACGAGCTTAAGAGTGCTACTATTAATAGAAATCCGTTTCGTTTTTCCTTCTTTTAGCTGGGTATAGGTTCTCACCCCCAAACTAGCACAAATTCTCTGAATTTTTTCAATTATTTCATTTTCACTGGTTGTAATTGCCAATTTCCAACTATCGTAATTCCCTTCGCTAATAAAAAATCCGACCAAATATCCTAAATCTTCAGTAAGTTTTAATTTATTATTCAAACTATTAGCACTATTAGAGGTACTTAAGGTTCCTTGCACTCTTAATGAACCTCCCCAGTTTTTAATAAAATCGTTCCATTCAAAACCTTCTAAAAAGAACTCACGATGGTCTCTTTTAATTAGTTCCTCGGCTAGATAAAGATATTTTCTTGAGAAAAGATTTTTTTTCGAAATTAAAGAAGGAATATAACAACTTAAAATTAAATGGTTTTTTTCTTGAACATCGCCGGCACTTATCTCTTTTGCTTTAGTATCTTCTCCTTCTTTTATAATAAAGGGATGATTATCAGTAACAATTATGCTCTGCCCTTGTTCTGATTTAATAAACCTCATCTCTCTTTCTTTCTTCTTTCGCACGATTCGGGAAACTCTGGTCCAACCATTTTTGTCTAAGACTAATAAATTTTGTGGATACTTAGCAAAAGCTTGATCTTTTCTATTCAAAAGAGTTTCTGGCTCTTGAATTTCTTCATAAAGATCTTTAAGAGAAATTAATTTAATGTCCCCATTTACTTTAGCCACCACTACTTCTCTTCCAAAAAAAGTATAAGGCCCCAAGGTATCTAAATTATGAACGTGAAAATCTCCGGATTCGTTTGCCTCCCTGATTTCTTTGGGATAAATTTTGTTCAGCCAGTATCTTTTAACAATATAAGAAACGCCGTAATGATTTAGTCCCTGCAAAGAAAAGGCCATATTGGCATTCTCCTGAACTTCCCAATCAAGTTTTTCCAAATATTGGTCAATTCTTTCCACTGCCTCTTCTGAAATCTTTACTGCCTCTCTGACTCTTCTCCTTTGTTCTCTGTATAAAATATAAGCTTTGGCAGTTTCCACCAGCCCTTCTAAAATTAAAACTTCTTCAACAATGTCTTGAATTTGCTCAACTTCGGGAATCTCGTCTTTTTTGAATCTTCTATTTAGAATTTGGACAACTCTATTTGAAAGCCGTGTACTTTTTTTGCCGTCACCTTGACCGGTTGCAGTTAGGCTTTTAAAAATGGCATCGGTAATCTTTGCTTGGTCAAAATCAACAATTTCGCCATTTCTTTTTTTAACTTTTTTAATTTTATCTCTAAGCATAAATTATTCTATTTTATTCCTTATCAAAAATTTAGTCAAAAAATTCTTGTGGATATCTTTAAAGTCTTATATCTTCAAAAATCCAGCAACTATTAAATTTATTGCTTCTTCTTCTTTTAATCCCCTCATTCTTAAATAATTCAATTGTTCTTCTGAAATTTTTCCAATTGAAGCTTCATGAGTAATTTGAGCCTCTCTGTTTTGACAAATTAATTCTGGAATTAAAGAAATCTTTGAGTTTTCATCAACTAATAATCCCTGACAATCCAAATGACCTTTTGATGGAGCTGTAGCAACAACTGAATTACGAGCCACAATCTGGCTATTTTTCCCTCCTACTAATCTTAATCTAATAATCCCTTGGGATTTCTCTCTTTCAAGAAAGAGCTTTTCCTCTAGCTTTATTTTAGAATTTAGACCATTAATTGTGAGATTTAAATTAGAAGAGGAATTCTTGCCACTACTATAGATAGTAGTCTTGAATTCAAGACTCTGAGGGGGAAATAAATTCTTGTAAGTATAAAGTAATTGAGAATTTTCTCCCAGAATAAATTCGTAATTTGGACTGACAAAATCTTTTTTGCCCCACTTGTGAAAATGATTGTATTCTAACAAAACTCCATCTTTGAGGATGAGTTTCCCTTGAGCTTTATGGTTTGCGCATAAATTATTTTTTTCTGCATTACAAATCACATTGGCTTCAGTTTTTATATTTTTCTCAATAACTAATAAATTTGTTAAATCCTGGGAAACTTTTGGAGAAGCTATGGTAATACAAGTTAATAAAGGAAAATCAACCTGTTTTTTTACCCAGATAAAATATCCTTCTTTTGGTTTTCTTTTAAAATAAGGCTTTACCCAATTATATCTTCGCCAGGCCTCAGAACTAGGTAAAATAATAACTCCTTTCGCCTCAAAGATATTCTTTATTTTATGATCAACTTGCCAAAAGTGGACATTTTTTGCATTTTTCATAACCATACTTTTTGATAATCTTTAGAACTTTTCTGAAATCTTTTTCTTTGCAAATGATTTTTCCGTCTAACATTACATTAACAAAATCAGGCTTTAAATAATCTAAAATCTGACCCCAATGAGTAATTAGCAAAATGGAAACATTTTTATTTAGAAATTCTTTTTGAATTATTTTTGAAACTTTTTCTAATTTTTTAATATCCAAACCAGAATCTATTTCATCAAAAATTGCAAATTTTGGCTTTAAAGCCAAAATTTGCAACAATTCTGATATTTTTTTCTCTCCACCTGAAAAATCTAAATTTATTTCTCTCTCTAAAAGATTTTTAGGGGCCCATTCTGAGTAAAATGATGAAGAGGAGAATCCAGAAATTCTTTCTAACAAGTTAGAGAGTTTTACTCCTTTTATCGTTGGTGGAGATTGCCATGCTAAAGCTATTCCTAATTTAACTCTCTTTTCTGGAGAAAATTTAGTAATTTCTTTCCCTTCAAATAAAATTTCTCCCTGAGTTACTTTGTATTTCGGATTTCCCAAAATTGTTTGAGCTAGACAACTTTTTCCGCTACCATTTGGACCTAAAAGGGTTTGAACCTGGCCAGCCATTATTTCTAGATTAACCCCTTTTAAGATTTCTTCTGAATTTGCCTCAATTCTCAGATTTTTAATTTCCAAAAGTCTCTTCATTTTTTTACCTTTTTGTTAAGTTCATTAAGCAAATCTTTTAAATTAATTCCATACATTTTGCAAATCTTGCCAATTTTTAAATTTTCCATTTCAAATTTAGCCATTGGGCAGCCCAAACAAGGTAAATTAAATTTTGCCAAAATTTTCTCAGCTTCCGCTAATTCTAAAATTTCAGCTAAAGTTGTATCTTTGGTAATTTCGTTTAACATCCTACAATTCTCCGCATTAGTTTGCTATAGCATTCTAATGCGGACATTTTAAAAAAGATTAAATTTTTCTTAACCGAGGAGGTCAAATTTCTACTAGCCGGCTAACCAGCCGCCATCAACTACCACCGTGGAGCCAGTCATATAAGAAGATTGATCTGAAGCTAGAAATAAAACCAAATTGGAAACCTCTTCGGCTCTGCCAATGCGATGAAGAGGAACCCTGGCCAAGCTTGCCTCTAACATTTTGGGGTCTGTTTTTGCTTGCTCAACCATTGGAGTATCAATCATTCCAGGAGCAATGGCGTTAACCCTAATATTGAAGGGGGCTAATTCTAATGCCATAGCCTCAGTCATTGCTACAATCCCTCCTTTTGAAGCACAATAATGGGCAAGGGCTAAGAAGCCAACACCCACCTGCCCCATAGCTATTGAAGCAATGTTAATAATTACTCCTGATTTCTTTTTTGCCATTTCTTTGGCTGCTGCCTGAGCACAGAGAAAACATCCCTTAAGATTAATATCTAATGTTCTATCCCATTCTTCTTCGGATAGTTCTAAAAAAGGTTTGAACTGACAAATTCCAGCATTATTAACCAAAATGTCTATTTTCCCAAATTTCTCAATAGTTTTCCTTACCATCTCATCCACTTCTACTCTTTTGCTAATATCGCATTTCACTGCTATTGCCTCTCCGGGGTACCCTCCGGGTCCTTTTTTAATTTCATCTACCACTTTTTGACAATCTTCCTCTGAAATATCAGAGACCACTACTTTTGCTCCCACCTTAGCTAAAGTTAAAGCATGAGATTTTCCCATTCCCCTTCTGGCTCCGGTAATAATTGCTACTTTATCTTTTAGTTTAAACATAAATTTAGGATTTTAAGTTTTAGGTTTGCGACCTTTAAAAATTTTAGTATAACAAAATCTTTAAATTTATCCAAACATTAGTAATTCTGGCTTAAAGATTAAAATAATTCCTAATGCAAATATTAATAATCCTCCAAATAAAGTAGTCCAATAATTGTATTTTTCACTAAAACCAACCCTACTTAAAGTGATCACTGCTATTAAAAAGATTATTAAATCATCAAGCATAAAAATAAAAGTGTAAAGCAAAAGGTAAAGATAATAAACCAATGTATTAAGTGGACTTAAAGTTAAAATCCGGGTATAAATTGCCGGTAAACCTGCAGAGCAGAAAAATTCCACCAGATTAATTCCAAAAGCCAAAAAAATTGTTCCCACCAAAATTGCTGGCGTGAAGGGTGAAGAAACTATTCTTTTGGCCTGAGTCATTAGACCATTTCTTATTTTTCCTTTGAATCTATCCCCCTCAGCTATCAGGCAGGTCCCTTTATATTTCAGGAAATTCTTAATCTGCCAAATCCCGAATACCAAGGCGAAAACACCAATTAAAATTCTGGTTAAATTTACATAACTTATTGCTAAAAATAAATTCAACCAGGCAGTTAAAAGGATAAAATAGACAATTCCAGAAGCTACAATAAAAGTTCCTCCTATCAGCCACATTCTTTTTCGAGAACGGGAGTTTATTAAAAGAGCAATTAAAAATAAAAGTACCCACATTGCGCAGGGATTCAATCCGTCCATAGCTCCTAAAGTGATAGTCAAAACCGGTAGAGAC
>Ga0172366_10002138_pt1 | contig 15463 bp, 14 predicted proteins | sample LakKivSesite69cm_FD_114533 | JGI IMG/M metagenome (GOLD analysis project Ga0172366, IMG submission 114533) | Sediment microbial communities from Lake Kivu, Rwanda - Sediment site 69cm | ecosystem: Environmental > Aquatic > Freshwater > Lake > Sediment | place: Rwanda: Western Province, Lake... | reverse complement strand
TGAAAAAAATTATTCTAATTTCCGGAGCTTCCGAGAACTTAAAAGAAAAAATGGTGGCTGAAAGACAGATTAATGGAGTAAAAGAAATCCTGGGAAAATTAAAATTACCGATTGAAGAAAGGGTGGAATATTATCAAACTCAATCTCCCGGCAGCCAGATTTGTCTAATTGGCGAATTTGAGAATACGGTGATCGGGGTTGATAGTCTGGGAAAACTAGGGAAAAGAGCCGAAGATGTCGGCAAAGAAGCAGCTCTGGAATTATTAAGAGAACAAAAATCAGGGGCTTCATTAGATAAGCATTTAGCTGACCAGATTTTACCTTACTTAGCTTTAGGGAACGATGATAAAAACTCAGTAACAGTTTCTGAAATCACCAATCACTGCAAAACCAATATGTGGGTTATTGAAAAATTCTTAGAAGGCAGATTTGAAGTAAAAAACAATTTAATCACCTGGGGAATATCTCAATGAAATTAATCCTTAAGAGTTCTTGAAGTTTAAATTTGACCATTTGCCGCACCTGTCTCCCCAACGAGCAACCACTTCCCCATCTATTCTTGCTTCAATCACTTCACATCTATTAGGGCACCCCTGGCACTGAAAAGAAGTGCATTTAATATCTTTATCTGAAATTTCAAATCCTAAGAATTTTGTTTTTTGAGGAGGGTTTTCTTTTGCCAGAAGCGCCACCCCAAAAGCCCCCATGACTGTATTGTATTTTGGTACAATAATCTCTTGCCCGAGAGCTTCTTCAAATGCTTTTCTCAATCCAATATTTTCCGAAACTCCTCCCAAAAAGACAATCGGTGGTTTAATATTTTTCCCTTTAGCCACATTATTCAAAAAATTTCTAGCCAACCCATGGCATAAACCAGCGACGATATCTTCTGTCTTGTGACCAATCTGCTGCTTATGGACCATGTCTGATTCGGCAAAAACAGTGCACCTTGAGCCAATAGTAGTGGGATTTTTTGATTTTAGAGCGAGCTCGCCAAATTTCTCAATAGGGATTTTAAGACGAAACGCCTGAGCATCAAGAAAACTGCCGGTGCCCGCAGCGCAGTTTTTTGTACCCACAAGGTTGGCAACATAAGAATGATCATCTTTGACGTTTAGATTGTAAACCATGCCGTTAAAATTGTATCTTTCAATTTTTTTTATCGGCTCAAAAAACCAATTTTTATAGATAAAAGATTTATAACCTTGCTTTTGAGGATTGACTAACTTTTTATCTTCCAGCTTGTTTAATTCTTTCCCATAAATAGAAAGGATGTAGGCATATTTTCTTTCCTTAGTTTTATCGGAACGTTTGCATAAAGTGCATTTAATTTTGTTTCTCAGCAAAAGCCAATATAGTTGATAAGCTAAATTTTCCGAAATAGTAGAAGCCACATATCTATTTCCTTTTTTGTCAGAGCCAAGAGCATTTTTGTCTCTTTTCCTAATCTGTCCATCTCCTCTAAAAAATCCTTTTAAAACTTCTTTTTGTAGTGCTGGTTCTAAATTTAATAACTCAGGACTTAACCTCTTTTTATTTGCTCCCGAACCGCAAAGATATTTTATAAATTCGGCTAAGGTTTTACTATAAATATCTACCAGGAAAGCATTCCGTTCAGGAATTTTCTTAGTTGTAACATTAAGGCTTCTAAAATTTTGAGAGACAATATTTTTGATATCTCTTACGTATTCCTGCTCATTGATATTAAATATAAATATAACTCCGCAAGGATATTTTGTTTTCTTTTCTTGGCGAGCTTTGTTATATAAAATACAACCTTCAGCTAAATAATAACCTAATAATCTAAGCAAATCCGGCTTTAAAACAAATTTATCTATCTCTTTAAACGGTCTGAATATTTTAGGTTCAGTTTTCACTATAGAATAATCTATTGAAGCCGACCTATCTATTTTATTGTCCGAGGGCAACGGGGTAACAAGAAAATCTCCCTCTCTTAATTCCACCGCTGGAATAAATTTTGGTTCCCAGGAAAATTTTTTATACTTTGCGCATATTTTATAACAACTTCTTTCCTTAGGCGGTTTACAAATGGTGAGATTATTTCTGGAATAACTCTGATAGCATTTAATGTCTTCTCTTTTTAATCCTAAAATAGGATGCTGAGGAGTGATATCTAATTTTTTCAAATTTGAAACTTCAATATGTATCATTTCCCCCTGATATTTTCTTTCAAAAATTTGCTCTACTGGTTTAAATTTCCCGCTGTGGGTTAAAACCCTTTGGCCAATTTTTATATTTTTAATCGGCGTTGAAGTATAACTTGGGTTAGTAGTTACTTTTATGTTACCTTTTAAACAAATTAGATTCATGGCGAAATCAACCGCTATGCCATTTTCTAAAATAATAATTTTAGAATCCTGACCGCCGATTTCAATTACCGTTCTGACACCGGACACGAAAAAAGAAGCTCCTTTAGCATGAGCTGAGATTTCGTTTTTTATCAGGTCGGCTCCGGTAATCACCCCCGTTAAATAGCGAGCGGAGCCAGTTGTTCCCACGCCAACGATCTCAATATTTTGGCTATAACTCTTAATTTTTTCCCTCAACTCGCTTAATCCTTTCTGAACAGCTGTAATCGGATTTCCCTCTGTTCTAAAATAACTCGCGAAAATTACTTCGCTTTTTTTATTAATTAAAACAAATTTACAGGTGAGAGAACCGACATCGATACCTAAGTATGCCTGCATGTTAAATGTTAGATATTAGATGTTTCTTTTTATTATAATTTTTCACCACATCGACAAAAGCCTCAATTCTTGTATCAATCCCGGCTTCGGCCACTTGCTCGTCCAAAGATAAAGATAAAAATGGAATGCCACTCTGTAAATGTATTTTCTCCAAAATCGGTCTGACCGTGACCTCAGGCATACACCCGTAGGGTAATAAATGAATTATACCGTCAAAGTCCTTTTTAATATAATCTAGCATCTCGTAAATGGCGTCCCTGCCGTGTCCGCCAACAGTTGATTGTAAATAAGGCATTATTTTTCTCTGTATTTGCCAGTCTTTCCAGGGGAAAATGCCTTTTTTCAAGTGATAGCTAACATCCATCTCGCGAAAAACCTCAATCCCCTCTTTCCCTAATTTCTCTTCAATATCAAAATTTATAGCACCGTCAGTAACAGTATAAATTTCTCCGATTAACCCTACCTGCGGCGGCCTTTCGCCTCTATTAATTTCAATCTCGGATAATTCTTTTAAAACCTTTGCCTGAAAACGAGAGAGTTCTCTTACTTCTTTAATTTCTTCTAATTTTGAAAATGCTTTCCTCAGAATTTCATCCGTTTCCCCCCTCATCTTTTCTCTCGGCCTGAGATACTGGGCTTTCTTCTCTAAACCCTCAATTAATTTTAATTCTTTAAAACAGAAATAAAGTGCTTTTAAGATTTTTGAAGAAGAGGCTCCAGAAATTTTTTTTAATGTCAGATAAATATCCTTTGGGTTTTGCCCAAAGGTATTAACTTTGACTTTAAGACCGGCTTCCGACAGAACCTTATCTTGGACAATGCCGTAATATCTTAAACGGCAAGAACCGGTAAAACTGGTCACCATTAAAATTGTGTCTGCTCCTTTTTTAATTGCTGTCAGATAATTACCGATATTCACTTTTAGGGGAAAACAATACATTTCCGGGGAAATTTTCGCTCCCTCTTGAATCGCCGTCGAGTTTGTTTTTTCAGGAGGAATTACCTTCAGGCCCAATTTTTCAAGAAGGGATTTAAAAGCGACGGTGTAATTTCCCCAATAAGCAAAAGTTATGGTCATAATGTGTCAACGAATGCCTCTAATCTTGTCTGGAGACCTGCTTCTCCAGTGTATTCATCAATTATTAAATATAAAAAAGGAATTTTATTTTTTTTAAAATTCTTTTCAACAAATTCTTTCAAAACGGCGTCACAACCGCACAGAAAAGAAGAAATCTGAACACAGCCAGCAATGTTATAGTCCAGAATCTTGTCGCTTTTCTCTGCTATCTCTTTGCCAAACTCCCAATGGAATACGGGCCACTCGCCAATCGGTCCCTGCTCAGCAATCGGTACTTCGTTTATAAGAATCACTTCCACACCTAACTTTTCTAACTTTTCTTTCGTTTTAAGATTAACATAATCATCATATAAATTATAAGGGTGGGAGACTAAAACAATCTTACGTTTCTGAGATTTAATCTTCTGAAAAAAATCCTCTTTTTCTTTTTCTTTTAATTCTTTTTCTTTTGAGAGGGCTTCTTTTATCGCTTTCTTTATCTCCTTTTTGTTTTTCTTTAATTTTTCCCCTAGTTTTTCCAGCGTTTTTTCAAATTTTTCTTTTCTTTCGTCGAAAGTTTCGCTTAAAATTGGAGTTTTAACAAGAATTTTTGCCACATCGGGAACGCCAAAAAATTTCGGGCAATATTCTAACTTATCCTCATTGCTTTTTAGTCTGGGAATGAATAAATAATTGCACCCTTCATCGAGTACGCGAGCGCCAGCGACGCGTCGAGATGAGGCGATAGCTTCATCGAGCCATAAAAGATGCCCCCAATAAACCTTTTGAGAAAAACAGGTCTCCGGGTCGGAAGCTTTCACTCCCATTTCAACAATTTCCTTATTGGTTTTCGGCGAAAGTAAAACCTTAAAACCCAACTCTTCAAAAAAATTTTCCCAGAAATAAGGTCTTTTCCAATAAATTAAACTCTGAGGAATACCGATGGTCATAAGTCATTACCATTAGAACAAAGTTTTTTGATGAGAGACTATCTTTTTTTCTTCTGGTGTAGCGAAAATTTTTATTTTTCCGTAAACGCCGTCATACCCTGGTTCAATGTATAATTTACCCTCCCTCACTCTGTTTATTCCTTCAGCGATTTCAGGCAAAGTAGCTGTTTCTAATTCTGAAAGCTTTACGTCAATCAAGACATTAAATTCATTCCCAAATTTTTCAATTAGATTTTTATATTCTTCTTCAACCTGTTTGGCGCCTGAAAGTACGCCTAAAGCATCGGCAATTATTTCAGCCAAAGGCACCAAGCTTTTAAAGGGAATTGCGCCTGCGGGTTTGTCCGCTAAAGATTTATCAAAAGCAGGTCTATCCGCTAACTCTTCGACTCTGCTTAAAACGCCGATGGTTAAAGGCCTGCCGCAGTTTGGACAGATATTCCCGCTTTTTTTTGATTCCTGGGGAGATAAACTGATTCCGCAAAGACGATGACCGTCATAATGATATTTACCTTCTTCTGGAAAAAATTCAATAGTATATAAAAATTTTTGAGGATTTTTTGTCTTAATCGCCCCAATAATTGAGCCGTAGTCAAGCTCTGTATCAAAAACATTTGCCTCTCTCCCTATTTTCTTTGGCGAATGACTATCACTATTTGAAATCAAGGTAATTTTGTCTAAAGAAGACAATCGCCAATTCATTAAAGGGTCACTGGAAAGACCGGTTTCTAAGGCGTAAATATATTTTGAATAATCTTCAAAACACTCTTCAATCGAATCAAAGCCGGATTTAGAACCGAAAATGGAAAACCACGGCGTCCAGGCATGGGCCGGCACCACCAGACAATTTTCGGAACTGTTCAAAACGATTTTTGCCAATTCTTTGGCATCCATGCCCAAAATAGGTCTGCCGTCAGCTCTTAAATTGCCAATCCAGCCCAGCTGAGTATTAATTTTTTCCACCGTTTCAAAAGAGGGAGCAAAAATTAAAATATGGATCTTCCTAACCTTTCCCTTTTTAGAATAAATACAGCTAATCTCGTTGGTTAATATAAAGCGGATTCCCTGATCCTGTTTTTCCAACTTGAAAAGGCCGGGCTCTGCCGGCTCTAATTTTTCTTTAAGAGATTTGAACCATTCTGGATGTGAAAAATCTCCCGTCCCCAGAACTTTAATTCCTTTAACCCTAGCCCATTTATCGAGATTTTCCAAATCCATGTCTCTCGAAGTCGCTCTGGAATATTTTGAGTGTAAATGGAAATCCGCAACAAACTTCATTTATCTCTTTGACTACTTAAATGCTTTCTGTTCCAGTAAACCAAAGCCAACAAAAATAATGAGAGTCAAAATCGTTGCGGTAATAGCTAGGAAATAAAACTGAGCCCCTATGGCAATGCCGATACTGGCGGCTACCCAAAGACCAGCAGCTGTGGTAAGACCTACTGTTCCAGAAGACTGACGGAAAATAACTCCTGCCGCGATAAAACCAATTCCCAAGGCCACTGCTTGAATTACCCTTGAAGGGTCAAAATCAATACTGGCCTCATCAAGAAAAAAATAAAATAATTTAAAAGAAATTAAGGTAAAAATACAGGAACCTAAGGTTACTAAGCTATAAGTTTGTAAACCTGCTTCTTTTTTCTTAAATTCCCTTTCCAGACCGAGCAAACCGCCCAAAATGGCAGCTAAAAATAGCTGAGTTATAATTTGTAAGCTTTCAGAAAAAACCATTCTTAAACTTTATAGACTTTATAGCCTTCCCGAACCTTTTGCGCTACTTTCAGCCCTGCAGAATCTCCTTTTTTGGCCTCTTTTATCTTTTGATGTTCTATCTCCATCGATTCAATCTGTTGGGTGAAATCAGTTTCCCCACCAACGATTCTGATTGTGTCGCCGACTTTAAGTTTATCTGAAAGCTCAATTACTGCCACCCCGATATTGCCAAAATAGTGACTAATCCTTCCTATTAACTTTCCTTCAATTTCTTCCGCCATAAATTATTAAAAAATTAACGGGCGAAGAGATAAATCTCTTCTTCCCCCTCGCTTCCGAAAATGGAAGCTCGGTAATTAAAAATTATTTTTCGACCTTTTCCAGGTAGTGAAAATTGGATTTTACTTCGTAAATGAAATTTGTCCAATTTCTACTACCTAGTTTTGTACTTAAAATTGTTTTTCTTTTCTTTTTTAATTTGAGCGATCAACTTTCTTACCAATTTTTTAGGGTCTCTTTCAAAGATAATTTTTTTCACTCCTCGATAGGGACCAGTGGCAATCTGTCTTATTTTGTCTGCTGTTCCACCTGTACCCTCTAAAACACCAATTGGTTTTTGAAGCTCAAAAGCAGTGACAAACTCATGTAAAGTTCCCATTCTGCCACAAATAATTATTACGCCATCGGCTGATTTTGTCATAATGATATTTCTTCCCGTATAATCAGCTCCGGTGTAAATTATTATATCAAAAGGAGTAAGAGGAAGCCTATAAGTTTTAAGATGAGCGGCTTCTGAGGTAGCTGGCGAAAAACCGATATTAAAACCGCCCGCATCTTTACACCCCAAAGCTGAAAAATAAGGAACACCAGTCGTCGCTCCGGTAACCAGGTTGCACTTTTGATGGGCGATTTCCCTACCAACTTCCTTCGCTAAATCTTCTATACTATCACAGCAATGATTAACTTGAGCTGCTCCGGAGACAACGATTTCATATTTTTCTTTCTTCGTTCCATCGTTAGGAGCTTTTATTTTTCTTTTTGCCATAATTTTAAGTTTAGCGACTTCATTCTAACATAATATTTTAAACTAAAAAAGAGCCTTTTAAGCTCTTTTTAAGTGAGGGGGAAATAGCTTCTGACAAACTCGATTCCTTACTCAAGTCCAGATGGACATAACCGGGCAGCTGCTAAAATCTCCTCTGTCAAAAACAATTTGTCCTTGGGCAAAAAACCCTCACCCCCTCGACTATTAGTTTAATGGAACAATCCCTGTTGTCAAGTAGACGGTTCTCTTTGAGTTATTTTTTATTCCCAATTTATCCACACCCGGTAGTGAATTTTTGACTAGTTTTTCAAGCAAAAAACTATTTTTGCGTAGCAAGTCAAAAATCTACTACCGGGCACAGCTGTGCCCCTACTCTGAATCGAACAGAGATCCCAACCTCCGGAGGGTTGTGCTTTATCCGTTAAGCTACAGGGGCGAGTTTTTTAGTTATCAGATAAATATTAGATCTCCTTCCTCTTTCATTTTTGGCCACACCTTTTTTTATTATATTTAGGCCCGCTTCTTTTACCAAAGAAACTAGTTCTTTTTTTGCGAAAAAATGATAATATCTTTCTGTTTTATTAGCCCAGGGAACAAAAGCATCTCCAAAGTCCAGTTTTGATTTACCTATCAGCTTTAAAAAAGAATATTTTAATAATAAAGGTAAAGTATCTTTTCGCCAAATATCCCAAACGGTTATGAATAAAAGACCGTCCACTTTTAATACTCTTTTAAGTTCAGCGATTGCTTTTTTTCTTAGCTCCTGGGAGGGAATAGTATGCAAGACCGCGATGGAAAAAACTTTATCGAAAGAATTGGCTGGAAATGGTAAATTTAAGTTGTCGGCAACTAAAAAACTATTTTGAGGATATCTATTTCGAGCGAGTCCAATTAATTTTTCCGACAAATCAACCCCTGTATAGTTTATCTTTTTATCTTTCAGAAGTTCTAAAAGTCTACCGTTGCCACAACCGACATCAAGCACTTTATCGCCATCTGCCACATATTCTCTAAAAATATTAAATTCAGCCCAAATATTCCAACGAGTTCTTGAGAAATCTTCGGCAATTAAATTATAATCATCCCTTGTTTTTTTTAATAAGTATCTGGTGTAGCTAGAATCCATGAATATCCTGAAAAATATAATCTTAGAATTATTAAGGAAAGGAGTTAAAACTCCCGATGATTTAGCTGTGGTAAAAAGAGAGATGGCAAAAAGACACTGCCTTCCTTGTCCGAATAATATCTCTCTACTAAAAACCTATCACGAGATGATTAAAAATAAAAGCATAAAGCCCTCGGAAATTATTAAAAATTTACTAATAACTCGGCCTGTCCGCTCTTTATCAGGTATTATCAATATTTCGCTTTTAACCAAACCTTATCCTTGTCCTGGGAAATGTCTTTACTGTCCAATCGAAAAAGGCATCCCAAAAAGTTACGTTTCGGGGGAACCAGCAGTGGAAAGAGCAAAAAAATTAAATTATGACCCTTACCTGCAGGTAAAAAGAAGAATAGAGATGTTGGAGACAGAAGGTCACCCGACAGACAAGATTGAATTAAGAATAGTTGGTGGAACATGGTCATACTACCCAAGACAATATCAAAACTGGTTTGTGAAAAGATGCTTTACAGCTTGTAACCAAGCTGAAATCCAAAATCAAAAATCCAAAATTCAAAATAAAACTTTGAAAAACGAACAAAAAATAAACGAAGGCACTAAACATCGAGCAGTGGGGTTATCTATTGAGACAAGGCCTGATTTCATTACGCCAGAAGAAATAAAACATTTGAGAGAATTAGGAGTAACAATGGTCGAGTTGGGCGTCCAGTCAATTTATGATGATGTTCTGAAAAAGAATCTACGGGGACATGGCGTGGCGGAGACAATAACAGCAACGAAACTCTTGAAAGACGCTGGCTTTAAGGTTTTATATCAAACGATGCCCAATTTGCCTGGTTCTAATTTAAAGAGAGATGAAAAAATGTTTGAAGAACTATTTAAAAATCCCAATTTTCGGCCCGATTTATTAAAAATCTATCCTTGCGCTTTATTAAAAGAAGCTCCTTTATATCAAATATGGCAACAAGGAAAATATAAACCCTATAATCAATCGCAATTAATAAGTTTAATTAAAGAAATAAAAAAAATAATACCTTATTACGTTAGAATCCAAAGAATCAGCAGAGATATTCCTTCTTCTTCCATTATTGCTGGTCCTGCTAAAATTTCCAATTTGCGGCAGCTTCTACTGGAAAAAATGAAAAAAGAAAATTGGCACTGCAGATGTATTAGATGTAGAGAAGTAAGAGAAAAATACAACCCCAGAGAGAAACCCTATCTTTTTAGAGATAATTATGTGGCTTCAGGTGGAAAAGAAATATTTTTAAGTTTTGAAAATAAAAAAAGAACAAAGCTTTACAGTTTGCTACGTCTTAGAATTACATCGGAAAATAAAGCAATAATAAGAGAAATCCATACTTACGGCCTCCAACTCCCTATTAAGAAAATTAACCGAAGTGATGGAAGTTCAACTTCCATCATTTCGCCGCAACACAAAGGCCTTGGCAAAAAACTCATAAAAGAAGCTGAAAAAATAACCAAAAAAGAATTCAATCTAAAAAAAATCGCCGTTATTTCGGGCATCGGCGTAAAGCCTTATTTCCGCATTCTGGGCTATAAGCTAGAAAATACCTATATGGTTAAAAAAATTTAAACTCAGCAATAACCGGATAATGGTCAGAGGTTTTCTTGGTTATGTCATTTTTAATAACGGAATAATTTTTTAGTTTATTCTTTAAAGATTCAGAAATAAAAATATAATCTACTCTTATATTGGTTAGATGCGCCTCATCTGCCTTAATTTCTGTCGGGACTGTTGGTATTTGTTGTTTCTCGAAAATAATAGCTGTGTCTGAATAGCCAGTGGAAATAATTTTATTTATTACATCAAAACGGAATTTTCCGTTGGTTGTAAATTTATCTAACTGTGTTTCATTGAATCTTTTTATAATTTCCTCATTATAATTGTCGGCAGCCGACAACGAGTTCATATCTCCTATTAAAATTTTGTTTTGATACTGCTTTTGTTGCTCTAAAATTAAATCAACTTCCAATAGTCTTTGATCTTCCGTCTGCGGTGTTAAATGTACTCCCGCAATAGCTATTTCTCCAAATTCTGTTTCAACTACAGTAATAATCCCCGCATTTCTTAGCGGTTTAATTTCTTTTATTTCTTTAAAGGGGGATTTTGAGAAGACAGCCGTATGATAATCAAATTCTCCTGATAAGGATAATTTAAAATAAGGCAAACCGATTTCTTTGGAAAATTTATTTAATTTATCTTCTTTATCAAATCTATTTGCCTCATTTATAACTAAAAAATCTGGATTTTCTGTTTTTATTACTCTTAAAATCAAATCTAAACGTCCCTCTCCCCCATTTAAAATATTATAAGTCATTAATTTCATTGCCAGAATTTTTCCAAGTCTTTTTTACTGGTCCGGTATATCCTGCCTGCTGGTAGATTTCGTCTATATTTTTGAAATAATATCGCAAATCAGTATGGAATAAAGATCTAATTTCACAATATCCCGGATAATATTTATTTTTCAGTTTTTCGGCAAAATATTTAATAATTTTTTGCCTAATAGATTTCTTTTCTTCGGGAGTTTTATTGGCAAATTTTCTATTGTATTTTAATCCGGCTAATTTTACTATTTCTCTTATCCCCCCAGGAAAATATAGTTTTGGCAAACATCTAAATTTTCTTTGAATTTCTTTGTAAGTTGGGAAGTGTCCTTTTTTGTTTTCCTCTTTTACAAAAGTTATTATTCTCTTTTTGAATTTTTCTTTGTCAAAATTTCTACTCATACGATAATTTGAGATTAATTCTGGATTTAATCCTAATTCTTTATAAATTTCTTTTGCCCCTCCAGGGAAATAGCTATCTGGATTTACCTGAAATTTCTTAAGAATTTCTTTCCTTGACACATATTTACCACTTTCCATTTTCTTTCTTACATATTTTAAAATCCTGTCATGGATTTCTCTATACATCTTTTCCTTTCCATAAGAAATAGATGAATTTCTTATCCATTCTAAGTCATTTAATTGTTTATACATTTTGAATTGAATAAGCAGTTTCCTTAGGTCTTTCCCAAAAAGAATTTTAATATTTTGAGGCAGGCTATGAAATGTTTTCCTGTCAGTACTAGTTATTAAATATCCAGAGTGTGAGTTAAAATTTCTAATATATCTTTTCAATTGTAAAATTTCATTTCTGATATAAGGTGAATTTTTAGCTTGTCCTATTTTACCGAACTTCTGAAAAGCTTTTATCTCTATAGGAATAAGCTGCTTTTTCTTATTCTCAACAATAATATCAGCTCCCATAGGTTTTGATGGACCGATGGAAATCTTTTTTATTTTATAACCTAATTTTGGGAATATTTTTTGTACTATATCTGCTAACTTCCTTTCTTTTTTATATCTTAAAAATGGATTTGGATCTCTTTTGTATTCAACTCCAGCTAGTTTATAGATCTTTTGAATATTTAAATTATAAGTTCTGAGATTGGTATGAAATTTATTTTCAATATTCAAACAGGTAGGATACTTTTTATATCTTTTGGAATTTATTCGGATATAATTTAATATTCTATTCAGTTTTTCTGTCTTCTGCTGAAGGTCTAAATAAGCCATAACTATTTGAAAGTCTTTTTTGTGCTTCTGATTTTTCTTTAAGATTCACTGCACTTTTGGTAATTCCTCTTTCCATAATATCTATAACCTGATCATAAACGCCCCTGTCAATCGGCATGGGAACGTTATCTTTACCACCAACTGAAAAAGAATATCTGGCTGGGTCTTCGTAAGAAGGTCTCGCGCCGTAAATTATTTCTGATACCAAAGAAAGGGCTCTGATGGTTTTAGGCCCCATGCCTTTTAATGATAAAAGTTCTTCAAAATTCCTAGGATCTTGTTCTCTGGCGGCGAATATCGTCTTTCGCAGCCTTTTCATATCAAATTTTTCCTCTACCACGGGATGCCAGTAAAATTCCTTATCGTAAAGCTCAATTTCAGTAAGGTTTTTTGCTCTTTTAGTTTGGATTAGATCTAAATCTTTTAGGAATTTTTTCGGTTCTTCTTTGACTAATTGGGTAGAGATTTCTTTGTTGTCCCTACTGGCTTTAGCCACTAAATTCAGAGGATTGACTTTAATCTGGGCGGCGATTCCCGAATGAGGCTCTTCGACGAAATTAAGTTTCTTTTCTTTTTGTTCCCCTACCGAAGAAAGCCAGTGGTAACGCCTGGCAGTCTGGTTTTGAATATTCATCCCTTGCTGGATAACAACCCAGTTTCCGGATTTAGTAAATAAAAAATTGTGCTGATAAAGTTGGTGGCCTGACTGGATTAAACTTGAATCAACTTTGGCCGCCATTTTGGAAGCATAAATTAAAGAAGGAGCAAATTCAAACCCGCGGGAAATTCCATAAGCAGTAATTTCTTCCGGCGTCTTTCTTGATTCTTTCTTCCCCCCGCAGACATAAAGACCTAAACTATCCTGTATTTCAAAAAGACCTGCCTTAAGAGCTCCCAAAGTGGTAACAGTCAACCCAGAAGAATTCCAGTCAAAACCCATTACACAACCTAAAGATTGAAACCAGACAGGATCCGACAATCTTTTTAAAAATTCTTCCGGTCCAAATTCCTCAACAATGGCCTGAGCAATGCCCCGCCCCAACCTCTTCATTCTTTCAAAAAGCCAGCGAGGGCAGCGGCCGTAATCCAGAGGAACTGTAGCAATTCCTGTTCTCATGACTTAATTTTAATCTTTTGGCGAACTCGGGACAAGTAAAAACTGGCTTTTCAGCCAGTTTTCTTGGCAGAGCTTGCTGATTCTTTTGGTTTTTCTTTTAAAAATTTCTTGTATAACTGATCTATTAGTTCTTTTTGTTTTTTAAAATCGAAAACTTGCCGACGAATTCGGGCTTTTTCCTGACGTATATATTTTCTTAAGGATTTTGGCATCTTCTTCATTTATCAAGCTTTTTTACTATAAAAAGCGCGGATGAAGATGAAGGGAAACTCGAAGAGGAAAACTTCATCGCCTATTCTCCTTTGATTACTGCCAAGGGTATTAATTCCGCTACTTTTTTCGACAAGCCGGCGCTATGGACGACATCAACAACGTCTTCAATATTTTTATAAGCCATGGGTGCTTCTTCAGCGATTCCTCTTGATGACCAGCATTTAACAATAATTCCTTTTGATTCTAAACTTTTTACTATCTCTTGTCCAGATATTCTTCTCGTAGCTTCGCGGCGGGACATTGTCCTGCCGGCACCGTGACAGGCAGAATAAAAAGCCTCTTCCCCACTTTTTTGCCCTACTAAAATGTAAGAGGCCGTGCCCATACTTCCCGGGATTAGAACTGGCTGATCTGGGAAAGCTCGGGTAGCGCCTTTGCGATGAACGGCTACTTCGATTTCTTTATTATTAATATTATATTTTTCTTTCTTAATAATGTTGTGAGCAACATCGTATAGAGCTGTCAACGGCGAGGTTTTTTCTCCTAAAACATTTTGCCACGCCTTCCTGACAAAATGAGCAATCATCTGTCGATTAGACCAAGCATAATTGGCAGCTGAGGCCATAGCTGAAAAGTATCTTTGGCCCTCAGGGGAATTGAAAGGAACGCAGGCGAATTCTCTATCTGGAACTTCAATTTTGTATTTATTCAGCATTAAAGGAATAAACTCTCTTAGATAATCAGTACAAACCTGATGACCAAGGCCTCGAGAACCACAATGAATCATTACGACAATTTGGTCTTTAAAAAGACCAAATTTTTGAGCTGTTTCTTTATCAAAAAATTCCTCCACTTTCTGGAGTTCCAAGAAATGATTGCCGCTGCCCAAAGTACCAACCTGATCCCTGCCGCGATTTTTAGCGTGGGAAGAAACTGCTGAAGCGTCAGCCCATTCCAGCTTGCCGGAATCTTCGCAATTTTCAATATCTTCTTTTTCACCGTATCCTTCTCCCACTAAATGAGGAATCCCACCCTCTAAGATTTCATCAATCTGTCTGATGGAAAGTTTTATTTGTCTCCCCCGGCCAAGACCGGAAGGAACTTCTTTTTGGATTTCGGTAGCCAAACTTTCCAAATACGGCCTTATTTCTTTTTCCGAATATTCTGATTTCAGTAATTTCATTCCGCAATTAATATCGTATCCGCACATTCCAGGCGAAATGATGCCGTCAGAAGTTCTTATCGCTGCCACGCCACCAATCGGACTGGCATACCCTTCGTGCATATCGGGCATAGCTAAAGCATATTTTTGTATCCCAGGCAAGGCGGTAATATTGACTAACTGCTCCAGCGACTTATCTTTAAAACTCTCTTCCAGCATTTTTTCTGAAATATAAGTACGAGCTGGCACTCGCATATCTGGCCTAAAAGATTTTGGTATTTCCCAAAGCCAGTCTGATATTTTTTCAAAATCTGATTTTGAAAGCATAAATTTAAATGTCAAATAAAATTACTGCTTCCCAAACCCCATCCCTGTTTTTGGCAACGTTTAAGTTATGATGGGTAACGGCCTTAATGTCTTCGTCAAATCTTTCAACTTTTAAACCTTTTAATTCTCCTTCAATTTCATTATTAGTAAATTTTTTGAATTTAATATCGTCGTAAATTTCTTTATTAACTTGCGTTTGATACAAAACCTCACTCAAAAAATCAACCAATAAGGCAGATAAGTCTAATGATTTAATTTTAATTGTCCGTTTAACGCTTTTTTGTAATTTGGATTTTGAGCTTTGGGTTTTAGCCATTGCTTCTAAGCAATGGCGGAACAATTCCTCTTTTGTTTTGCCCACAGCTCTGATTTTCAAATCCGCTTTATGCTCTAAAACTTCGAATTTTTCCATTTTTTAATTTATTAAACTCTTCTTTAGCTACTTCCCTATCATTCCAAGGAATTT
>Ga0172366_10002136_pt1 | contig 15466 bp, 17 predicted proteins | sample LakKivSesite69cm_FD_114533 | JGI IMG/M metagenome (GOLD analysis project Ga0172366, IMG submission 114533) | Sediment microbial communities from Lake Kivu, Rwanda - Sediment site 69cm | ecosystem: Environmental > Aquatic > Freshwater > Lake > Sediment | place: Rwanda: Western Province, Lake... | reverse complement strand
GGTTGTTGCAGCATAAGCCAACATTCAATAAATATGTTAGCCAACTGCACCACTATGAAAGTAAGTCCGACCGTTGTAACCACTTTTGTATTCATGCTTAGAGGCTTAGCAACAAGGAGTAGGAGTCCCATAAGGGTGACACCAAGACCGATTAAGGGAAAATATATCCCCAAGGGAAACGTGAATTCTGGACTGAAAGCAAAGAATGCCAGTGGCATCGACACAGCAAAAATGCCCAATCCCAAGCATATTATTGGCAGACTGGCGTGCAAAGGGTTTGCCTCGGAACTGCCTTTGAAGAGGAGATAGAGAGAAGTAGCTATGAACATGCCCAGACCAAAAAGCAGACCAAAATATGTGTAGTAGTTTATTATACCTAGATATCGACTGAATGAATAACTAAGATTAGGATAAGCAATTGAGCATTCCATTGGTAGGTTAGCTAGCTGCACCACCGTGAAAGTGAGGGCAGCAGTTACTTTCATATTCATGCCTATCACCCTTCGATAGCATATTGGGTTTCAATTACTTGCATGCTATATCATTTGAGTCTGGAATTTCAACTCAATTCTCATATGTTAACGGTGTAAAGAAAAGCATTATGAATGCAGAATTCGGTTTTTGGGTTTGGGATAAAACTTTACCTATAACCATCTATGTATCCAAGAATTTGCTGCATGCGTAGAGTCAAGTCTTCCATTTACCATATGCTTCAGTGGCAAGTTTCTGCAGTTCCAACTTCGCACCGTCATCGTACAGCGAAGCATCAAGTTTCTCTATGATGTCATCTTTCCCCATATCAAGGTGAATTAATATCCTAATACAATCACGAATATATCTTTCGAGGTCTGAAATCTGGTCGTCGGACAAGTCAACTTCTGCAACTCCATGAACCACTCTGCTACGTTTATTGTACAGGTCATAAATGCATCCAAAAACTTTGGTTCTGTCTCTGCCTATAGAGCCTAAAAGTGAACTAGCCCTGAGAGATATTCTAAAGCGTAGTTCTTGGTCTTTTGAAAACAACGACTCAAGTGCAACAAAAAGGTCGATTATCTTCTTCTCGCGAGTATGTTCATCGAGAGCCATGTGAAAATATTCAAGTCCGTGACGTATGAATGACTTGCTATTGTCTTCAAAAACTTGTTTTATTGTCTCCCGTTTTCTTACAGCAAAATCAAAGGCAGAACATAGGTTTTTGACTCTTTCAGGAGTATAAAACGGTTTAATATCAATTATTAATTGTCCAGTTCGAAGCTGCCCAAAGGGAACGCCCTCCGTGATAGGGCCCCATGACCATCCACGGGGACTGTGTACATACATCATCGTTTCAAGCCCATACAACTCTATGATTTGGTCTAGCTTCCTTAGGAATGGTTTGTCGATAGCCCCTTGGTCTTTTGCCTCTTCTTCTGTTATTCTCATATAGACTTCTGCCTCATCGTCAAATTCGCCATGACGTCTAATGAGAAGGTTTTTATCACACATCATGTCTTTTTCGGGCGCACTCACTCCTTTCAATATGAACGAAACTTGATGTTCTCCCATAGTAGATCCCTCGATTTCAATACTCTGAAGTTTCTTTTCTTTCTCTTTCTTCCAAAGCAGTAACCCTTTCTTCCAGCTCTTCAAAAGAAGTGTCGTCTTCTTGGCTGAAGAAATAGTCAAGCACGTAATAGCCTAGGATTAGTGTTTCAACACCGCCCAGAATCATTGTGATTTGAAAGGCTGCACCGAAAGGAGCCTCGTAGGGTATAAGATAGAAGTAACTGTATCCTTCGAATATCAGTATGGCTAGTAGGAATATTTTGACGGCTGTATGCATAACCCTCGCTTCTACACATATTCTATGTACACCTTCGTATTATTGTATTGCGCTTTGACTGTCTGATGCTCCTACTTAGTGTTCGCCAAAGTAGAACTTCACGACAGAATCAAGAGGACTAGCCAGTCTCAAGATTCTGCTGACAACTGTCAGCGCGCGCCAAGAGTGAATCTCGCACTTGCGAAGTTAGTTCTGTTTTTTTGGGTTTCAGCAGGGGTTTTTCATAAAACTTTACTCCAACCAACCAGTGCTTCGAAGAATAGAATAAGATGCTAGGGCTAACATTGACAGTTTGAAATCAAATCCAGGAGGATCGGGGACAGGGAACATAACGCTTTCAGAACACTCAACCATGTTCATACCTATATATAGGGTCTAGTCTGCTTCCAAGAGTTTCATCTATGCTCGCATGTGGATTGGTGAATAGTAATGTTTAATTTTCTTGAACACACAATTATCTTCTGGCGATGACCCATAATCGAGCCTTCAATAATCCCACTGGCTACAGCCATGCAGACGGACCCAACGGAAGTAACATGTCACAGACATGTCAATTCTTATGATGGCGGGTTTACCCAAACATGGGACACAGTGGGCGCGGGCACAATTATCCCACGCCGGGAGAGCTTAACTTAGAGGAGCGGGTCGCTCCCAGCAATGAAGTTAAGTGTTAGGTTACGTGGGAAACAAATTCGCCCGCGAAACAACTTTTAAAGCGTCCACATCATACTGTACATTTACTTCACCGCAAAATACGGCACAGAAGGGTATGCGCTTGGACATCGAAACAAAAATCGAGCTAATCTGCAAACCTCCAACCGAAGAAGTCCTTACCCCTCAGGACCTGAGGCAACTGTTGGAAAACGAGGAACACCCTGTAGCCTACAACGGCTGGGAACCATCAGGCCTCGTCCACTTGGGAACAGGCGTCATCTGCGCCTACAAAATGAAAGATTTCGCACAAGCAGGAATCCGTTACAAGGCTTACCTATCCACTTGGCACGCTTGGCTAAACAATAAACTTGGCGGAGACCTCTCGCTCATAAGAAAAGCTGCTGACCTCTTCAAACACTCGTGGATCGCCCTCGGCGTTCCACAAGACAAGATAGAATTCATCTACTCAGACGAACTCTACAGCAACCTCGCCTACTGGGAAAAAACAATCACGATCGCAAAAAACCTGTCCATCGCCCGCGGCAGACGCACGCTTGAAATTGCAGGAAGAAAAGAAACCGAAGCCCGAATGGTCTCAGACTTCCTCTATACCCCCATGCAAGTCGCAGACATATTCCACATGCAAGTGAAAATCTGCCAACTAGGCATAGACCAACGCAAAGCAAACGTCGTAGCGCGGGAACTAGGCGAACGCCTAGGCTTCTGGAAACCCGTGTGCGTCCACCATCACCTACTTCAAGGACTAGAGAAGCCGAAAATCTGGCCAATCCCAGAAGGACAAGAAAAAGAAGCCTTGTCCTCGGCTAAGATGAGTAAGAGCAAGCCTGAAACCTGCATATTCCTCTACGACACTCCAGAAGAGATAAAAAGCAAGATGACCCGAGCCTTCTGCCCTGAAAAGACAGTTCAGTTCAACCCAGTTCTCGACATCGCCAAACACATAATATTCAGAGAAAAACAAGTTTTCAGAATAGATCGCCCAGCCAAATTCGGCGGCTCAGTTGAATTTGTAAGCTTCGGCGAACTTGAAAAAGCCTACTCGCAAGGCAAACTGCACCCGCAAGACCTCAAGAACTCGGTGGCTGAAGAACTGGTGTCAATACTGGAGCCAGTTAGAAAGTACTTCGAAAACAACAAGGAAGCCAAAAGCTGCCTGACCACGGTGAAAAACGCAAAGGTAACAAGGTAAACCCGTTTTGTCCGCTCACATGAAAGAAAGGCAGGAAAAAATTCTGCACATTCTAGAGTGTCTTTCTGAAGAAAACTCCGCTGGAACGCCGATAGTAGTTGAAGGAAAGAAGGACATGCAAGCGCTCAGAGCACTGGGCTTAGAAGGCAAATTAGTCACAGCGAAAACGGGCGGTAAAACCCTTCTGGACGTTGTCTCCGAACTCGAGGAAACTGAAACGCAAAAGGCCATCCTCTTACTGGATTATGACAGAAGGGGAAAAGAATGGACAAGACGACTGAAACAGCTTCTTGAAAGAACAGGAATATCGCCTGAAACCGCGTTCTGGACCGACCTGTTCAGCCTCGTTGGAAGACAAGTCAAAGATGTTGAAGGCTTAGCTGCTTACATGGAGACAATGAAGAAGAAAGCTCTCGAAGACTGGAAAAGGTTAAAGAGGGAGATTCATAATTCATAAGTGTAATATAGAGTGAACGTTAAGACATAACGTCGTGATACGAGAACAGAATTCTCTTATCACGAATATGACACTCACAACTAACTACGTAACAGGAGGTACACAATTACGGGATCATCCCAAGCGTTTACCATAAAATATGTTATACACGCGAAGTTCGAGATAGAAGGAGTAGTAGAAAAACCAGACGTTATAGGAGCAGTCTTCGGACAAACAGAAGGCTTGTTCGGACCAGAACTTGATTTGAGAGAACTGCAGAAGTCAGGCAGAATTGGAAGAATAGAAATCGAGCTACGCTCAAAAAACGACCAGACAACGGGCGAAATAACCGTTCCCACAAGCCTAGACCGCGTCTCCACAGCCCTAATTGCTTCGAGCATCGAAAGCATAAACAGAGTTGGACCATGCGCTGCAAAAGTGACCCTTGAAAAAGTCGAAGACGTCAGAGAAGCACGAAGAAAAATCATAATCGACCGAGCAAAGGAGATTCTTCACAAGTGGACAATTGAATCCATGCCTTCCGTTGACGAAGTCTTCAAAGAAATCTCAGAAACAATGAAGATTGGCAAAGTCGAAAAATACGGGCCAGATGAACTGCCCGCAGGGCCAGAACTTGAAAACGCCAAAGAAATAATCATCGTCGAAGGAAGGGCAGACATAATAAACCTTATGCGTTGCGGATTGTCAAACACGGTTGCTCTTGAAGGCGCAAAAGTCCCAGAGAGCATCAAGAAACTCTGCAAAGAAAAAGAGGCAACAGTTTTTCTTGATGGAGACAGGGGCGGCGACCTCATCCTGAAGGAACTTCTGCAAGTGACCAATTTCAAATATGTCAGCAGAGCGCCGAGAGGAAAGGAAGTTGAAGAGCTGAACTGCAAAGAGATTTTTGACGCTCTAGAAGCGAAAGTTCAGATTGAAGACTTGTACAAGCCCAAAAGAGAAAAACCAAAAGTGGAGATTCCGAAAGAACTCGGAGAAACGATAAAAACGCTGGAAGGCACGCTGGAAGCCGTCCTGCTGAACGAAAAACTCGAACAAATAGAAAAGCTGCCAGTAAGCCAGTTGGCTGAAAAACTGCAGCACATAGACGGCGTGGACACGATTGTTTTCGACGGAATAATAACTCAAAGAATCGTGGATGTTGCAAGCGAGAAAAACATCAAAAAAATCATCGCTTCACGCGTGTCAGAAGCCGTCAAACCCTCATTGGCCGTTCAGCTTTTGACGTTCGCAGAAGCCACTGGAACCTAACCGTTGAAATAGTCTGTAAGTCTCTTATTCTCATTCCCAATCCTTTTTGATTCAAGCAGAGTTTCCTCCCTAACATTGAAACTTTCAAGAATCCTCGCTGCAGCCGGCACAACCTGTTTAGTAACGTAGTATTCCACATCTACTTCGCTGTAGGACGCGAACATGTAAGGCTTAACTCTCTCATACAGATGTCCTGCGCCGACCACAACGACATATCCAACCTTATCACCTACCGCAAGCTCCCACCCTTTTTTCCTCAACATCTTTGCAGCTTCAACATGTGAAGCCTTCACTGCATATTCCTCAGCAGGCTTAGTCAAAGTCTTCCAGATTATGAGATCACGATAAGGAACCTGTCTCCGTCGAAGTTCACGGATAAATTGTTGAACGAACTCGACGGCTTTCTGAGGTGACTGCTCCTTCAAAACAATTTCCAGAACTCTTTCCTGCGCCTTCTTAGCTACAGCTGCCCAGTCACCGCGCATGACTTCCAGCCCCACAATGTCAAGTCTTCCATCAGGCAAAAGTCCGCCGTAACGTTTCTTGGCTTCCGTGAAGAGAATCCGAACGTAGACCTTGTCTAAACTGATTTCCAGCCTGAAAAGCTCAGCTATTTCCTTTGACAGCTTTCTGATTTTCTCCGGCTCATTTTCTGCGAATATGCTGTCCGTGTCGCCATAAACAACCTTCAAGCCTTCATTCTCAGCCATCTCAATAGTTCTAAGAATGATGTGTCTTCCCCAAGCTGACGCTGCCTCAGCAACTGGTTTCATGTACCACCTTGCCCCAGTCCACCCAGCGTACCCGTAAGAGGCGTTTGCAATCACTTTCACAGCTTTCTGGCGAGCGTCCAAAACTCGATATTCCACGCTTCTCTGAGAGATGTCCTTCATTTTTGAACGTATCTCATTCCGCACATTGATAAGATAAGACAAAACTGCCTTGTAGAAACCTGCTGGTTCCTTCAAGAATCTGTGTTTGACTTCTGGAGCTTCATACACTTGCGACGGTGACACAGGCTCCTTGAGAGGCACATAAGTGTCTGGCGAAATATTGTAGGCAATCATCAGATTAGGATACATGGATTTGAAGTCTAAAACCGCAACGTTCTCATGTACTCCTGATTCGGGCTTGAGCACTACGCCGCCTAAGTATGGAATGTACGGTTGCTCGATTCTTTTAGGCACAAGTTCGCCAGATTTGTGCGTGTTCTTTATCAGGAACCATTCAACCTTGAAGCCTGCGGCTGCTGCTCCAATGTGATCTAGAGGTAGGCCTACAAGGTTGGAGAGTTGCATAGCGAAATCCAAGATGGCTTCAGCCACGCCCATGACGCAGCGAGTGTTGTCCATCGAGAACTCCTTTAACACCCGCCGTTTCTCTTTGTCATCCCAATAATCTGCGAAATCTATGTCTTCAACAATTCTGCGCTTTTCAATCTTCATCACGTCAAGATAGTCTGCCAAATTCTCTAATGTCTGAACTTTCACTTCTGGAAATTCGCTGGCAAAATCAGAGAGATCTATGTTGGCTCTTCCAGTTACAGAAACATGGCCATAAACGCTTGTGTGGGGTTCTGTTTTCGTGCGGTCAACATACAAACGGAGCCCCAACCTCTTGCATCTTTCGCGCAAATACAGCCAGTGCTGACTATTCACTCCATACCCGACAATAATGTCTGGATCAAGCTTTCGAACATAGTTCACAAACGTCTCCAAGACAATTCCATCATTCTTTTCTTCATCTGCGAAAAACTGTTTTTCTTCACTGAAGTTTGTTGCTGTTGAAACTATGACTACGGGGTTTCTGTCAGGTTTCGGTGAGCCTTCTTTGCTGTAGTATATTGTTGAAAACCCTAGGATTCTCAATTTCGGAACTGCTGTGTCTTCAAGAAGTTTCGGAGGCGACTTGGCAGCGTAGATCGTGTCTACTTGAGCGTCTGGCGAGTTTATTTCTTCGATTGCTTCTATTTCATGCCAACTGCACGGGACAATGTTGTTGTCGATAAGATAACGCATGGTGAAGCGAATGTCGTCTTCGAGACAGTCTCTTACACCTTCGAGCTCTCGAAGAGCTTCAGCAAGTTCCTTAACAGCATCAGTACACTTGCAGACAACCTTCACAACCTTCACGGGCTTTCCGAAAAACCTTCTATCAACAACATCCAACCTCGAAATAGAAGAGAATTGTTTACTCTCAATCTCTTCAACAACTTTCTCAGGATCAGCTTTTTCCTCAATCACAGCGTAAAAATAGGGAAGAAAGCCTCTGTCAACTACAAGCACTCTTTTCCCAGCCTTATCGATTCCCCAAAGCCAAATTTCAGGTTTATCTGCCTTAACCTCAGAATTCACGTCTAGAAGCCAAAAAGTAACAACCATGAAAATCCACCTCTCCCTCAGCAATCAATAGTGAAGCGTTGTCGATTTTAAAATCTTTAGATAAAAGCCAAACATTGACAAACCCACAAAACGAGTTTCTTCAAACTGGTTCTTCACATCTACTTTTTAACAGGAAAACCAATTACTCAATGCTAATGCTAAACAAAAAGAGAGGATTGTCTTGAAAATCTTGGGGAAAAACTTTAAAAAAGGATTTATCAAGGCCGTCCCTGAAACGATCGACGATTTCTGGCATCTGTACAATGTCATTCACAAGGATGATGAAGTCTACGCGTACACGACGCGGGAAATAAAGCCTGATGGCAAGTATGCGAGACCGCGACGGGGAGAACGAGTTTCCGTTTTCCTAGGAGTCAAGGTTGAAGAGGTTGCTTGGGACAAGCTTCTGCAGAGACTTAGAATTCACGGCACCATCTGCGAGGCGCCGGAAACTGTGCCGACAGGCGCACATCACTCGCTCAACATAGCTCTCAACACGCCTGTAACCATCGTGAAGAAAGAATGGGCTAGACACTACGTTGAGAGACTGGAGAAAGCGAGCAGGACGTCTGAAAAACCGATAATAGTGGTTGCTATTGACGACGAAAACCTCGTAGTTGCCACCACCGCTCAATACGGCGTTGAAGTGAAAGTTGAGGAAAGAATAAAGCTTCCTGGAAAACTTGAAGCTGAAAAGAGAACCGCGGCGTTGCAGGAGTATTTTAGAAAGACACTGAGTACTCTGCGCCAAACACTGGCAACAACGCCCAGTCCAATAGCAATTATTGGTGTGGGATTCGTGAAAAACGACTTCGTTAAATTCTTGGAGAACGAGGCTGCTGAAGTTGCCAAGTCTGTTGTGGACGTGAAGAGCGTAAACAACGACGGCGTCGCTGGGATATATGAGGCGTTACGTTCAGGCGTGCTGCTTAAGTCAATGAAGCATCTGCGGATTGCTGAGGAGACAAGCGTGATGGAAGAGGTTTTGAAGAGGCTCGGCAAAGGCGAATCAAACGTTACTTATGGACTTGAGGATGTTGAAAGAGCAGAAGAGGCGGGAGCTGTTGAAAAGCTTGTTTTGGCAGATGTGCTGCTGCGCGAGTCCACCGACGAGAAGCGTTTACGCGTCGAAGAAATCATGACGAAAGTGGAACAGAAAGGAGGCGCAGTGATCGTCGTCAGCACTGAACATGAAGCAGGAGCAAAACTTCTAGCCCTAGGCGGCGCTGCCGCAATTCTTCGCTATTCACTTCCATAGGGTCCTGTTCATATCATTTATGCAAGAACTTGGAAGCTGATGGAATCAGATGGAAACCATATTATATTAAGTCATATTATATGATTTTGTTCTCGAAGGAACCGAGATGAACGGTATGGCGAAGAGGAAACCTACAATTCACATCCAAAACATTGTTGCATCCGCAGCTCTCAACCAGAAAATAAGCCTTAAACAGATTGTGGAAAAGTTTCCATACGCCGAATACAGTCCACGAGTTTTTCCGGGGCTGGTTTTCCGCTTGAAGAAACCGAAAACTGCTACTCTCATATTTGAAACTGGCAAAATGGTCTGCACTGGAGCAAAGTCAGAGAAGGAAGCGATACAAGCGGTGAACAAAGTTTCAAAGGAACTCAAGAAGCACGGAATACCAATAGCGAACAAGCCTGACATTCACATTCAAAACGTTGTTGCGTCAGCGGAGCTTGGCGGAGAAATAGACTTGGAAAACGTGGTTTACAAGCTTAAGAGGGTGATGTATGAGCCTGAGCAGTTTCCGGGAGCCGTCTACAGGATGGATGAGCCCAAGGTGGTTTTTCTAATATTCTCAGCTGGCAAGCTTGTCTGTGTGGGTGCGAAGAAGGAGCAGGAAGTCTATGATGCTGTGGATAACATTCAGAAGTTGCTTGAAGAGAAGGAACTCATCTATTACTCGCGCTAGAATTGAATGGCCCTTTTATGAAAGTCTCAGTCGTCTGCGAATTGCAGGATTTTGGTCTGCAACTTTTTTTAGAGTTTCTTCGAAAGTCTCGTTCTCCTGTAGCTCTTTCTTGAGGAAAACGCCTGTTCTGCCAACATCGTCTCTGCGTAGAAGCGTGCGAACACGGTCTTTGACGGTTTCAGCAGTTATTCCAAGCAGTTTGGCAACTTGTTCTTCACGTCCGACGATTGCGCTTTCTCTGTGTCCCTTCTCTGTGGGCTCAATGAGTATCAACTGCTTGGTGACGCCTGCGACTCTAGAGCTTGCTTCTAGGTCTTTGAGTGTGGCTTCGCCGCCGAACCTGTAAAATTCCATTTCCACCTTCCGCATCTGTGTCAATGGAAAAGAGATGCTTGTGTTCTCGTCAATCTCGATGTGCGCTTTAATAGCGTAAGTAGGCGTTGCCTGCACGATTAGACGTCTGTTAGTTGGAATGCCTGCTTTTTCCAAGGCAGTTTCGACGGTGAAAGAGGAGGGCTGATTTGGCAGGAAGATGTCTATGTCGCTTTTCTTGTGAACATCTCCTCTTGCAATGCTGCCGTGTGTAATGGGTTCGACGTGAATCTGCTCGAACACTTTCATGGTGCGCATGGCTTTCTGTCTGAAATTCTCAAGCAAAACCCAATGCTTATCACTGTAGGAGACTTCTCGAAAATCCAAGCGCCTCAAAGGCTTCTTCGCCATCCTGCTTTCCTCCTTCAAAAGATTATTGTATCTGGTTTATTTCAGTAGCGAAAGGTTTCCGCATATTGTTCCTTTATCCGTTCTATGAACTATTTCTCATACGGCTCAGTCTTTTTCCTATATTGTTTAGCTTGTGCTCGTTATGCCAATCATTAAGGATTGACAAGTTTGAGAAGGCAATCAGCAATGTTCAGGCAGAACTGGAATCAGAACTTGACTGCGATGACTGGTTCAAAGACTGTCTGTTTTCAAATAGCAAGATTTCGGATGCTCGCATCGATTCACTTATTGGCGACTGGGTGACAGAAAAGATAAAAAGAGACAAGATAAATAATCGGTATGTGACTATACAGCAAATTATATAAGCGAAATTTTACTGTTAAGCGTCTAGCCCTGATTGAAGGGCAGAAAGAGAACAGGAGGAAGATGAGAAAATGGCGAGCAAAAGCCAAAATGAAAAAGACGGACTGAGGACTTTGGGCACGATACTTGAACTGGTGGGAGTTCCTATTCTGATTATAGTCGCTGTACTGCAGAAAATGCTGAACCAAGACCTTGGAGTAATTGGTGTTCTACTCGTCGTTGGAGTTTGTATGTTCTTTGCAGGTCTGGTACTTTCTCATCTCCCTCAAGAAACAGAAGAAAAGGAGAAAAAAGGAAAATGAAAGAACGATTTGTAATTGTAACTCTTCTGATAGCTATGGTTGCTGTGACTCAGATACCAATTTCTCCAGTGAATGCCAAAGATGTCGCACTAAAGCTTATTTCAGGTTCAAGCTGCGACCCGACAACTTTTGAATACGATGGACACATGGTAGCTTAAGGATTCGCTGTATCCATATCTGCGGATTTGCCCCTTATTGACGGGCGCATTACCCAAATCAAATCTGGCTGTGCAGTGGCAGGCTTGGGTGACAGTTGGTACTTCTCGTCGCCCTATTATTACGTCGAATATACCCCTTACGTGAAGGAGATGTCTGTGAGAGTTGAAGGTTACTATCATTACACTAAAGATGTAATTGCACTTTATGACAACACAGGGACAGGGGGTTCTAGTTGGGACTTCTTTTCTGTAGCTCTTGAAGGGATAGGTATCGTTTTCACTGCATATGACATCTATGATTGGCTTGCAAAAATCTATCAACAGCCTCCAGATGCGGAGTGGGAAGGTGCTGGTCACTGGTCCAGAGCCATTACGAGGCAAAAGACAGAACCTGCGTGGAACCCCCCGGGGGGGGCAGATGGGTGGACCCAAATGGTCCTCTACTCAAAACTAGTAGTGCGAATCTTTGGGGTTATTTCGAGGAAGGCAGTTCCTACATTCTCAGCGTCACGGCTCAGGCTGAAATCTATGTTCAATCATGGAGCTTGAATAGTAACTATGTTCACCATATATACGTCGGTACTTATTCAGTCAGTTTTGAGGTATCTCTCAACCCAGTTTGTGCGATGAAAACCGGGACTGACGGTTACTTCTATGTGCCAATTTGCTCACCAAGCCTTCTTAAAATCGAGATGTTATTTGACGACACTCTTGTTGGGGATCAGACAGGTGGAACAAGTCCTTATACTGACATATCAGATTACCCAGACACCTACGTGGAAATGATGGATTTCTTTGTGGTAAATGCTGCTTTTGGTTCTCAAGAAGGTTCGGCGAAATGGAATTACATGGCAGATGTTAATTCTGATGGATATATAGAGTTAATGGATTCTTTCGTAATAAGCCAACATTACGGCAACCATGGGACATACATCACCAACTTATCAACGGTTACAGTTACATTCGACACTGGTGATGTTTCTTCACCCGACAGCAACGGTTTCATAAATCATAATTTGGATTGCATTGATTGTCTTATGGCTTGGACATCCAAGTTTCAAACGTAAGAGGGTCGGATATTTCTGAAACCACGGCTTCTTTCATGGAGCGCTTAAAACCACGGCTTCTATTATCCGGCAAAAACTGGCTAAAGTGTTCTTGAAAATCCAATATCCAGTTTTATGATATGTTCAAGTTTAATTACTTATTTAGTATTTCTAAGGAACTGATTGATGTCGTGGAAACGTGGGCAAAGACTCTGAGATGTGTGGTGTTTGCAGACGGCGAGAGGTGTTCTTTTTCAGGCGATATTCTGGAGTGAAACTGTGCAGAAGATGCTTCGTCAAATCTATCGAGGACAAAGTCAGAGCGACAATTGCCCATTACCGCATGCTCAAGTTTGACGACAAGATCGCAGTGGCTGTTTCAGGCGGCAAGGACAGCGTCAGCCTGCTTCACATTCTTGCCAAGATTGAGCGCGCCTCTCCTAAGGCGTCGCTTGTGGCAGTAACGGTTGATGAAGGAATCAAAGGATATCGAGATGAAGCCTTGGAAATTGCTGCTTTCTACTGCAGAAAACTCGGCATAGAACACCATGTGACTTCTTTCGAGCAGCTTTTCGGCATCACGCTTGACGAGATCGTGGAGAACATGAAAGAGGGAAAGCGTAAGGGAGTAACGTCATGTGCATGCTGCGGTGTTCTGCGAAGAAAAGCGTTGAATGTGGCTGCTAGAGAATTGGGGGCGGATAAGCTTGCGACGGCTCACACTTTGGATGATGAAACACAGACGATTCTTCTAAACATTCTTCACGGCGACGTCCTGCGAATAGCGAGAGAAAAACCAGTCACGGACGAGGCGCATCCGAAGCTTGTGCGAAGAATAAAACCGTTCTGCGAGATTCCAGAGAAGGAAACAGCTTTGTACGCCTACGTCAAAAGCATCAAGCTTCAAAGCACGCCTTGTCCGTACGCTTCAGAAGCGCTGAGAAACGATGTTCGAGAGTTTCTTAACAGGCTTGAGGAGAAGCATGCTGGGATGAAATTCGCCATTTTCCAATCCATAGACCGAGTCAGACCAGCGTTGGAGGAGATTGCGAAGAAAGAAGGACTAAGAGAATGTGGAAACTGTGGAGAGCCCACATCTGATTCTGTCTGCAGGACTTGCCAGATGCTTAGACATGTGCGTTGACGCAACCGATATTCTAATAAACATGAAATGGAGAACACACAATGCCATGGACGACTTGATTGCGATTTTGGCTTCGGTGACTGCGGTTAGCCTAGTGTCTTTTGTGGGGCTAGTTTTCATTGGTCTTAAGGAAAGCCTGCTGAGACGGCTTATGACTGCCTTTGTCGGCTTTGCTTCAGGCACGCTTCTAGGAGGAGCATTCATTCATCTGCTGCCTGAAGCTGTGGTTGGCGTTGGAGACGTGAGTACGGTGTTTTACTATGTGATTTTGGGCATGCTGGTGTTCTTTGTGTTGGAGAAGTTTCTTCATTGGCGTCACTGTCATGAGGAAAACTGTCCAGTTCACATGTTTGTGTACACCAGTCTGCTGGGTGATAGTGTTCACAACTTCATTGACGGAATGATAATTGCCGCCACTTTCATGATTCATTTTGACCTCGGCATCACAACGACTATGGCGGTGATTTTCCATGAAATTCCTCAGGAGATAGGTGATTTCGGCGTCTTGATTTGTGGCGGTCTAGGCAAGAAGAAGGCGTTGACTTACAACTTTATTACAGCCTTAACGGCGGTTTTAGGGGCGTTGGTGACCTATTTTGTGGCGGCTTTTCAAAGTTTGGAGCCTCTGCTGATTCCGTTTGCGGCGGGCGGCTTCATCTATGTTGCGGCTACTGATTTTATCCCTGAGCTTCACAAGAAGTCTCACGGTGCAGAATCCGTGGTTCAGTTTGTGGTCATCTTGCTGGGTATCGGGTTGATGGCTTACTTTAAAGCTGCTTTTGGCGGCTGACTTTTTCCTGTGTCAGCCCAGAATCTGCTTTTAGCTTGCGCAGTATTGTTGAGGCTTCGTAGGCGTTTTTTGCCTGAGCCAGCTTCTTGGCTTTCTCTATTGTCACTGTGAAGCCGCAGTATGGGCAAGACCTTGTCTTCTGGTCAGCCTTCGCTAGCAGAAGACCTCCGCATTTGCTGCAGACAACTATCAACGTGGACGTCATGCGTGGGCACTGTCCGAAAACCTTTTCCACGCTCTAACTAAATAACGCTTAGTGCGAGAATGAGAATAAATGGGCGATGAAGAGAAGGCTAAGCCGCCGTCGGAACTGCTTGGTCGGGTAATACGGTATTTCAGGAAGGAAGGCTACAAGGTGGAGCAGGGAGACACTGCCTTTGAAGGTTTCAGCGGTATTTCTAGGCAGTTTGACTTGGTAGTCAGGAAGGGGCAGGTGTCGCAGGGAGTTTGGATCAGGGACTGGGACAGAACTATAGGAGTGAATGTTGTGATAAACGCTGACAAGGCCTCGGAAGACGTTGGCTTGTCAAGTCCGATAGTCATTGGTGAGAAGTTCAGTGATCATGCGAAGTCGTATGCGAACAGGAAGAAGATTACGTTGTTGACGAAGCGGCACATGTCTCTCAGCTTGAGGTAGACTTGTTGCTAAGTTTTCAGAAACTCGTCCAGAACACCCGCATTCTCCAGCTTGCCTATCCAATCCACGGCTCCTACACCGCATTTTTCAGCGCCTTTCAAGACTTTCAGAATCATGGACAATACCTCTTCTGCACTCTTGCCTGACACATCCAACTCGCAGATTCTTTCTTTTTCATAAACGTCCAGCGCATCAATCAAACAAACATCCAAGATTTCAGAGGAAAGGTTCTCCCACAGTTTGCGACCTGAAAAGCCTGCCTGCTCCATCAGCTTCTTAAGCTCAACGGGGTCTCGTCTCAGAACGAAGATGTGTGTTACAAGGTTTTTTGGGGCAACGTTCACGGCGTAGTGTCCGTCGATGACGACGTCTTTTGTCTCTGTTTCTTTGATGATTTGTCTTAGTTTTGTTCTGAGTCGTTTTTCGTCGATGATGAGGGTGTTTCTTTCTTCATCTTTTCCTAACAGAAGGTTTTCATGCACGGCTAGTTCGGTTAGGTTTACGTAGAGGGCGTCTAGTCTGTCGGTTAGCAGGCTTGAGACTGTGGTTTTTCCTACGCATGGTGTTCCCGTGACTAGAATTACACGT
>Ga0172366_10002135_pt1 | contig 15468 bp, 13 predicted proteins | sample LakKivSesite69cm_FD_114533 | JGI IMG/M metagenome (GOLD analysis project Ga0172366, IMG submission 114533) | Sediment microbial communities from Lake Kivu, Rwanda - Sediment site 69cm | ecosystem: Environmental > Aquatic > Freshwater > Lake > Sediment | place: Rwanda: Western Province, Lake... | reverse complement strand
GAGCAGTATCAAGACTTGAAGAAGGAAAGCTCGATCGCCCCGTACTGTTTCTTATCACAAGCATCCTTGCATCTACCACAAAGGATGCATTCGCCATTCCCGCTGATTTTTGCATACGGTTCATCGAGGATGCGGATTTGCATGGGGCAAGCGAGTTCACATTCACCGCATTCCTTGCGGCCGACGCATTTCGTGGGGTTGCGCGCCAGCGCCACGATCGAGTGCTTCGCGAAGGGGCGAACAAGCGCCCCGTAAGGGCACAAATATCGGCAGTACGAGCGGGGAAAGTAAAAGGCCAAGATGATGACGATGAGGTAGAAGAGCCCCTGGATGATGACGAGCCAGTTGTTGGTCAGGTAATCGAGGTTTTGATCGACCGCCAGTTCGTTCGTGATCTTGGGGACGAACACGAAGAAGAACTCGTCGAGGCTCCAAAAGCCAAGGGGATTTTTGCCAAAATCGCCCAGCGTCTGGAGATAGAGCGTGTAGGTCGGCTTGTCGGTGATGAAGGCTGCAGGGATGGTGAAGAGCAAGAGCAGCCCGAGTATCCAGTTCTTGACGCGTGACAAGAACGGGTGCGAGGTCACGCTCACTTGCCGGCTGTTGTTCGTGACTTCTCCTGCCCAGCCGAAGATATCTTGGATAAATCCCGCCGGGCACATCCAACCGCAAGTTGAACGGCCAATAATGATCGAGATGATGATGACGAGCCCCAACAAGAATAGCGGGACGATCTGGGCCATGAACGACCCAAGCATGATTTCGAGGAACCCGCCGCTGTCGGAAAATGTTGATCGTGGCGAGCTGAGGAAGGGAACATAGCGGAAGAGCGACGTGAAGAACGACAAGTCGGTGGAGAACACGCCACCCCAGAACACAGCATTCAAGAAGATGATAACGAACAATTGAATTATCCGGCGGATTAGCGTTAACTTAGAGACCTGGGACATTCGCAACTTGAAGGACTTTCGTGTTTCAGTCGTCTCGGGCTCTTGCATATCGCGCTCGACCATGGTTTCTGTATGGATTGGGAACGCTCGTTGGTTTAATACCCTTGCTGGTTCAATCATTTGCCAAGTTCACCATCGACGGCTGCAGCCCCGCCCCGCGGAACGCGGCAAGCACCATCTTGTCCAAGGCATCAGGTTCATCGCCAACAATCGCCTCGTAAAGGTGTGACGGGCACGTGTCACAATCCGAGTTACCGAATCCCATGATCGGCGTGAAGTGACCACCGATGGCATTCAATGCCATCGATATCTCGCATTCCTTGCGGGTGTTCGTGATGGCGAGGTAGATCGCCCGGATGTCGAGGTGCTCGAGCAAGTAGTCGACGTGCCAGTGCTTTTTCTTGGCCGGCGCAGCGAGGTACCGCCCGATACGCCTCGCCAGGCCGTTCAGCGCGGACCCGACGTAGATATAGGAGCGGTCTGGAGAGACCTTGACCGTCCCGAGCTTCCCGACCTCGATGCTTGCCGGGCGCCTGGCGAACATGCAAAGCGCGTAGACGCCTGGGCTTGTGGGGATGACCTCGGCTCCCGTTTTTCATGCAACCTCGGTTACCATCAATTTCACGATTTTTCCCGGGATATCGACAACGTTATCGTACAAGATAGGCACGGCGCCGCGCTCCAGGAAGAGTTGGTAGTTTTCCTTGTTATAATTGTCCCGCGGCACGGGTACGAAGAATTTCTTGCATGACTTGACGACCCGTTCTGCGAGGTCGAAGTCAATGCTCCCGCCGATGGTCTCTTGCAAGTCCGAGATGAAGAATATGATGGTCTCCTCTGGCCTGGGTGGCTTGAACGGGTCGCCCCGCGTCGGTTTCCCCGTGAGCAGCGTCTCGAGGACGGCGTTCATGTCGGTCATGCCCATGGTGTTTTCCGTGAGCAAGCCGAGGAATTCCTCGCGGGCACGGGCGCGGGACATGCGAGAATGGTTGATGGCAAACGTGTCGTTGGAGAAAGAAACGAAGACGATCTCGGATTCCATGTCCTTGTCGAGGGCATCGATCAAGCCTTGGAAGAGCTCGACTTGACCGATGTACGAGGCGATCATGGAGCCTGACAAGTCGTTCACGAGGATGAGATTTCGCGACGACGCCTTTATCCGTTGCTTGTACACCGGGGTCCACATCTGCATCTTCTTTATGGTGCTGAAGATCGTCCCCTTCACGTCGAAGTCTTTCTGCAAGAACGCTTGGACGAGGGCGTTCAGGTCCTTGAGCAGGCCCTCTCGCATGAAGAAATCCCTGAAAAACGAGGCGACCAGGCCAATGATCGCCTTCCGGCGCCCTCGCGGGAGATCACGCTGGAGGTACTTGCGGATGAGCGTGGACACGGGGTCGTCCATGTCGATCGTTTGGACCTTCAAGCGCTCGGTGGGGCTGGATCGCATGAGCAAGCTGAGCGTGGTGAGTTCGTCCGTGTTCTCGAATTCCAGGATGTCGTCGAACTTGATGATGCCCGTGAGGAACGCGTTGACCGAGAAGCGCGTGAATTCTTGCTTGACCGTCTCGGTCTGCGCGGCGATCTTGTCGATCGTGAGCATGCTCTCCTTGAGGTACATCATGTCGTTCTGCGTGAGCAAGTGCATGTTCTCGGACAGCGTCTTCAATGCCGAGACTGCCTTGTCGCTGATCTTCTCCTTGTTCTTGTAGAACCGCAAAGCCTCCTGGAAACTCATGAGCTCGGTCGGATCGCTCGCGTGGATCGAAAAAAGGCCTTTGACCGCTTCGACGACGATCTCCCGCTCGATGTTCAAGTTCTGGATGAGAAAGTTGGTCTGTGCCGGCAGCGTGTCGAGGTATTTCAGGTACCTCCCGAGGTCTTGCATGCGTTTCGAGACGCGGATGCCGAACCGGTTCCGCAAGATTTCGAGGAGGTGGGGCCACAGGTTCAAGTCCTCGGACACGATGGGGTGCAGCTGCACGTGACCCGCTTCGTCGACCTTGACGAGCTTGTACCTCTCGAGCGCGGCGACCGGATCGAAACTCACGCCGAGTTTCTTCAAAGCGACGGAAATTTCTGACTTGGTCGGCACCTTGCCAATCAAGCCTTGCTGGATGAGGTTGTCCAGCACTATTTCCAGCGTGGACCGCTTGATGTCGCTCGAGGAGAAGAGCCGCGCCAGGTCGGCCGGGGAGAAGGTAAAACTCATGTCAATGTCAATATATTTGGGTGACCTACCTACATATATTTGAACGATAGTTTCCCATGTAGCGTGAGTCGCGTGAGCAATCCCGACGAGAATCCAGTGGACGCGTTCAAGAGACTCTTGAACGAAGAGACGACGGTGCAAAAAACCGTCCGGAGCGTTTCATCGAAGCCGACCCTCGAATACTTGATGAACCCGCTTCCCTTGTCCCCGACGTTGCAAGATGCTTTCAAGGATCCAGTCAAGGCATTGAAAAAATTCATGGCCCAGCACACGTCGAAGGTCCAGGAGGATCTCATCGAGTTCGAGGGCTTGATACTCCCGCGCAACGCGGTCTCGCTCGCCGTCGCCGCCATCTTCGAATACGCCATCATGATCCACAAGAACGCCACCGAGCTCAAGACCCTCGACCAGCGGTTCAAGAACCAGTGCCCTATCCCCGTGTTATGGGGCAGCGAGGGCATGGGCAAGACCACCTTTGCCCTGGCCGTCGCCCGCAAGGTGCGTGGCATCAAGGAGGACGATCCGGAGGGCGTGGTCTTCTCGAACTTCGCGCCCTTTACCGAGCCGGGCGAGATCGTGGGGGAGATCAACGCGCCGAAGATGTACGCCCGGAGCCAGCAGCTCTCGTTCTTCTTGAACCTGGCATCCAGGCAGCAAGGCCTCGTTCCCGATGACTTGATCTCGTCGATCACGAGGTACGACCTGTCGTTCGAGAACGTGGCATTGTGGGATCTCACGGCCCTCATCATCGGTGCCATGGCGGGTATCGGCGTCGTGGGCGACGAGATCGGCCGGATGCCTCCCCGGGCACTCGATGGCCTCATGACCGCGAACGTGGCGACGTATTCATTCGGCGGCCACGTTATCCAGGCGACCCCGGGCCATTTCTTGATATGCACCGCCAACCCGAAGCGTCCAGGCGATGTCCATTTCACGCCAGACCCCGCGCAGCAACGCCGGTTCGTGCTCGTCGACTTCAACTATGACATCCCCCTCGAATCGGTGGCTAGCAAGTTGGAAGGCCAGCGAAGCGCCGAGTTACTCAAGGAGGTAATGGCGATCGCCAAGGAAAAGAACATCACGATCAATCCCCGCCAGGTGCTCTATTTCATCAAGCTGGCAAAGTATGCTGACGATTCCGGAGACAAGAAGGGATTCTTGCACAACCTCGTCAACGGCTTGTTCTCGTCCAGCCAGTGATCGTCAGATTATCACCATATCACGTCAAATACACCGGGGCCATTTTGCCCCGTAGCATGCAAACAGGTCTTGAAGATGAGCGATGGAAAGAAAAAACTTTTCATGGTGAGCTATACTCACTGGGATCGAGAATGGTACTTGTCATTCAACCAGTTTCGCTTGCGGCTCGTGAATGTTATCGACAAGGCACTCGAGATGCAATCCGTGCCCGGGTGGAACTCGTTCATGCTCGACGGCCAGACCGCGCCGGTCGAGGATTACCTCGAGGTGAAGCCCGACAATCTCGCCGCGCTGAAGCACGCGGTCGAGGCCAAGAAGCTGGTCGTGGGCCCGTGGTACGTGCTCGCCGACGAATTCCTGGAATCCGCCGAGGGCATCGTGCGCAACCTGCTCATCGGGCACAAGATCGCCGAGAAGCTCGGCGGGGTGATGAAGTGCGGTCACGTTCCCGACACGTTCGGCCACGTCTGGCAGCTGCCGCAAATACTCGCTGGCTTCGGGATAAAAAGCTGCTACCTGTTTCGCGGCTATCCCCCGCTGTTCGGCGGCCACGAGGAATACAAGGGGCACAACGACAGCACGCCGCTCGAGTTTTTCTGGCGGGCGCCCGACGGGACCAAGGTGCTCACGCTGCACCACATCACCGGCTACGGGAACGCGTCGAACCTCTCCGAGAGCGCATCGACCAGCGGCGAGTACAAGTGCCTCGGCGCGGTCATGCGCATCCTCGGCGCCGTGGAGCGGCTCGAGCCGCGGTCGGCGCGGAAGCTCTTCCTCATCATGAACGGGTCCGACCACCTGTTCCCGGACGACAACATCCCCGACGTGGTCGATTTCATCAACAAGGACGAGGAGATAGGCGTGGACTTCCACATCAAGCACACGACGCTCGAGGACTACTTCGACGCGCTCGCCGAGGATTCCTACGACCTCGTCGAACTGTCGGGCGAGATGCGCGGCTCCGCCTACACGCAGGTCACGCCCGGTTGCTTGTCGTCTCGCATGTACTTGAAGCAAGCCAACTGGCAGCTATCGAATTTGATCGAGCACTGGGTCGAGCCCTTGAACGTGCTCGCGTGGTATCTCGGTGCAAAGTACCCGCAAGACCAGATCACGCTCGCGTGGAAGCTGCTGCTCAAGAACCACCCGCACGACTCGATCTGCGCGTGCAGCACCGACCGGGTGCACGCGGACATGGAGACGCGGTTCGCCGAGCTCGGCGACATGGCCGAGACGCTGGTCAACGGGGCCACGAGCATCATCTGGAAGGCCATGAAGCAGCCGCCCGCGGGGAAGATGGCGCTTCCCGTCGTCAACGTGACGAACTGGGCACAAACCGGCCCCGTGAAGGCCCTGATAAGCACGCCCGCCGCGTGGCATGACGTGGAACTGCACGTCGTCGATGCCAACGGCAAGGAAATACAAGCAGCGAGCATCAAGACCATCCCCGACTACCGGGACTTGCCCGACGCTGCCAGGCTGTTCCCGTTGTTCGGCCACTCGGTGCGGCTGCAAGAGGTCGAGATGGTCGCCCCCGACGTCCCGGCCCTCGGGTTCAAGAGGTTCTACCTCGAACCCGCGCCCGGCGGCATTGCAAAGCCTGAAACGGCCGCGGGGAAGGATCCCGTGCTGGAAAACGAGCTGCTCGAGGTCGTGGTAAACCAGGATGGGACATTATCGATCACTGAAAAGAACAGCGGGAGAACGTGGCGCGACTTGCTCGTGCTTGCCGATGCTGGCGACGATGGCGACGAGTACGACTACGCGCCGCCTCGCGAGAACCTGGTCGTCACCTCGCGCTCGGGCACGGCGACCGTCGCCGGCATCGAGAAGTCGCCCCTCAAGCAGCGGGTCACGGTCGACGTCTCCATGAAGGTGCCGAGATGCATCACGAAGGAGCGCAAGCGCAGCGCCGAGCTCGTCGACTTCAAGGCCAGGATCCTGGTCGAGCTATACGCCAGCGAGCCGTTCGCCCGCGTGACCATCGACGTGGATAACGACGTCGACGACCACCGGCTCCAGGCATGCTTCCCCACGGGCCTTCAAGTGGCCAAGTCCCACGCCGCCGACCATTTCATGGTCATGGAGCGGGACATCGCCCTCCCGAGGGACGACGGGTGGTTCCAGCCGGCACAAGGGATCTACCACACGGATGGCTTCGTCGACCTGTCGGACGGGAAGGCTGGCCTCGCCGTGCTCGTGAAGGGGCTGCCCGAGTTCGAGATACAACCGGGCATGCAAAACGCGATTGCCATCACGCTCTTCAGGAGCGTGGGCTGGCTGAGCCGGGACGGCATGCCGCTGTCACGCGGCCACCTCGGCCGGCCGTCGGGCCTCAACGGGCCCTTCATCCCCACGCCAGGCGCCCAGTGCAAGCGCCACATGCGTTTCGAGCTCGCCATCATGCCCCACGAGGGCGACTGGCAGCGCGCGCTGCTCTGGAAGCACATGGCCGCGTTCCAGGTGCCGCTCACGGCCATGGCGCACGGGGTGCGAGACCACTTTTACGAGCCGCCGCTCGCCACAGGATCGGTAAAGCCGCTCGAATTCGACGAGGAATGCATGCTCATGATCGAACCTGCAATGCTCGTCGTCTCTGCCTTGAAAAAGGCGGAGACGAGCAACAGCATCGTCCTCCGGTTGTTCAACCCGTCCCGGTCGGCCTTGCAAGGCAAGGTTCGCTTGTCCTTCGAGCCATCGAGCGTGTCGGTCGTGAACCTCAACGAGGAATTCGTCGAGGCGGTCATGTACAGCAACGGCGGCTTCGAATTCGCGATCAAGGGTTGCCAGGTCATGACGTTCCTCGTGAGCCCGAAGCGGCACGCGGCGTGAGCTGGAAACCATTCCGGCCGTTTTCTATTTTTCTCGGGAAAAAGTGATGACCGTTCCGGGGTCGCTCATCTGGAAATAGATGTAATCCTTGCCACCGAGATACTTGAAATCCTCGGGACGGGAAAACAAGAGGGTTGCATTGCCTTCAAGCGAGAACTTCCACTTGGTGCCGGCCCGCGTGTTGCCATCGAGGAGCCAGATCTCGTCGCCAGCGGCCATCCATCGCGCCGGCGTGCCGTCAACCCGGCATGAACCATCTGGTCGAAGCAACAGTACTTTGATGATGCCGCTCGCGGCGACCCAATTGCCTTCCAAGCCTTCGTTCACGTTTCAATTACCCGGGCGCGTTTTGGAAAAGGGAAAAGAAGGGAAAATATTGCTCAAGCTGGCCATTCGGTCGTGATCTTCATCGTGGTATTCACGAGTTCTTGTGCCGCCTTCACAGCCCGCATTACCTTGCTCATGTTGCCTGTTAGCTTGAATTTCCCGCTCATGAGCCCCTGGATCGGGTCCAGCTCTTTCGATAGCACTTTCTTCCAGTTCGATATAGGGCCGTCATAAACGAACTCAGATTTTGGCAGGTTCTTGACGTCGTCGATCTTGTAGGCCTTGCGGCACTTCCCGTGCCACAAGTCGAAATAAGCGGCTAACACGATTTCCTTGGTCTTGTCGTCCCGGCCGATGAACACGAAGTCACCTTCCCATGTCTTCGCGGCCTCTTCGTATGCGGTGCTCTTATTCAGCTCGGTCGTGTAGGAATCCACCCATTCTTTGGATAGGAACAATGGCATTCAATTACACCTCGATTCTTCGACATTTGAATATTCTAGTACGTGATTATTAATCTCCGAAAACGGGATAAATACCTATCGCGGGCTTCACCTGGTGTCTTGGATGCCTCGTCATTCCGCGGGATTGGGTTGCAGCTGCTCCTCGCCGAACACGTCCTTGTCGAGGAAAGCCTTGCATTTTTCGAGCTCTTCGTCCTCGCCTTCGATCAGCAACACGACCGAGCCTTGCGCGGTACCTAATCCCCCGCTCGCCAGGTGGAACGCCTCGACGTCGAACAGCATCTCGATGGCGTCGATTTCAGTGATCACGGTCGCGGACACGGGGAAGATCCCGACGCCCATGCCCTGGCTCCAGTAAGCGAAGTTGGCACCCGCCATCTGGCTCGTGCCCGAGTCGATTTCTCCCCATACCATCTTTTCCAACCCGATGGGGACGACCAGCTCGACCCCCTTCGCCTTGATCGGGCCGATCAACGAGCCGATCGTGCCGCCCGTCTTCGTATCGCCGACCAGTACCCCGACGGTGCCCTTGTGATCGATCGCGTTGGCACCCTTGAGAACCACGTCGCCTTCCTTCATGCGCTGCACGGTCACGAGCCGGTCGGCCTCGTCCTTGATGTCCCTCGTGCTCTTGCCCTTGAAGACGACCTCGGGCTTCCGCTTCTTGTTCGCCCAGAGACGGTTGTTCCCATCGGCGAGTATCTCGCCCGTGATGAAGTCGGCCTTGTTGAAGTCGGCAGGCGCGCCGACGTACTTGAGCAGCTCCTCGAGGACGTAGGCATTGGTGGAACCACGCGTGACGAGGATGGTGTTCCCGTCATCGATGCGATCCTTGAGGTATTCCAAGACCCCCTTGGCGATGAGCCGCTTGCCCTCGCTGGGGGTCAGACTGATTTGGATGTTCATTGGAGTGGTATCACCACTGCATTCTATTGATCCGGGGCATTACAAGCTTTCGTCGGAGAACAGTGCCGGTCGCTACCGGCGCCGGCGTGTTGCAATCGCGCGAACGAGAGGCTCGCAGCGGCACCCGCGCCGGATGGAATGCCCCTCATAAAACGCATCTATCGCGGCGGGAACGGGCATTATGTAACGCCGGATGATGCGAGGAAAGCGCATGGAATTGTTTAATATAAAAACAGTTTATCCAAGTTGAACCCGCCGGTTCGTTTCGCGCCGGGGAACTAGCGTTTTCCGACGCGGGACGGTCGGTTCTCGCCCCGGGAAAATCGAGGTCTGACTATGCAGAACAAGGTTGCGTTCTTGAGAACGGAAGAACTAATAAAGCTCCTTATCGATCAGAAGGCGCTGCTGTTTGGCGAGTTCAAATTGAAGAGCGGCGAGATGTCTCCTTACTATATCAACATGGCCAAGGCCGTGAAGACAGCAGAGGGCATTGCCTCCATCGGCATGTCACTTGCTGGCTATATATATGCAAATTTCCTCGAAAGCTCGCTCCCCGCGGACAGGCGCGTCGACCCCTCGAAACTCTTTCTCTTCGGCCCCGCGTACAAGGGCATTTCGCTCGTCGCTGCCACCGCGTTCGCGCTCTTCGAAAAATTCCAGATCAACGTGCGGTGGGGCTTCAACCGCAAGGAGGCAAAGCTCCACGGCGACAAGGACGACACGTTCATGATGGGCGAGCTGCAAGACGGGGACAGCATCATCCTCCTCGACGACGTGATCACGAGCGGCGCGACGAAGCTGGAGGTCAAGGAGCAGATCGAGACCGCGACGGGCTTCAAGAACCTGAAGTTCATCGCGGTCGTCGCGGTGCTCGACCGGTTCGAGGGAGCCCTCGAGATACGGCAGCAGATCGATGTCTACGCGGTCTTGCGAATGGACCATGTTATGAAAACATGCAAGGTCAACAAGTGGGTCACCGACACGCAATACAAGATGTTCGACGAGTATTTCAAGTTGCATGGCCTCGTGCAGAGGGAGTGAGTTCTCCCTCCAGAAGACATGTGCAGCATCCCTTCCGGTTAACTCGCAACGATGCTTTTATTTCCTTGTATTCATTCGATCCAACAATCGAGTGTTAGAAAGGCGGACCTTGCCAATTCTCACCGAAAAATAGCGAGCTCTGCTATCAATCACCAAAAACACGCTCTCATACAAAGGGAAGTGGTCTAGCCTGGTATGATTCCCGGTTTAGCCAAGTTTCATTTGAACTGGCGCCAAGGGGACCGGGCGGCCGCGGGTTCAATATTAATTTGCCCGTTTAGGGCGATAATGAAAATCCCGCCTTCCCTACCATTTTAAATTCATATATTCACTGAATCCTTAGTCCATTTTGGCGTGACGAGCGCGACCTCGACGAGCCACCCGATTATTGCAAAGGTGTACATCCACTCCCAGAACTTGTTCGCGAAGAATGCCGGGTCGATGCCCATGCCCGAGAACACGTCAGTCTCCGTGAATAGCAGTGCGACGCCCACGAGGCCGATCAATTGCGCGTATATGACTGCGATCTGCCACCATTTCGGCCACGAGTGCTTGAGGCACGCCTTGCGTATCAAGGCGAACAGCATGAGCGCGGCGCTCGCGCCGAAGCCCGCGTACGTGAAATTCGTGGAAAAGATGTGCGGCTCGCCCACGCCCTGGTTCAGGATGCTGAGGCTCACGAAGCCGGCGCAGCCCCATATCCCGCACGCGCACGCGAGGAACGAGATGACCTTGCACGCCGGCGCGAGCCGCTTGTAGAGATATATGAAATCAGGAATGAGCACGATGCCAGTGATGAACACGCTCGCGTTGTAGGGATACTTCCCGACGGGGTTCTCCTCGTTGCCTCCAAGGTAGCTTATATAAACGGTCAGCATCGAGAAACCACCAGGATAGAAGCTGGCACCTATGATGATGCCGCCCGTGTAAATCGCGAGGACAGTGAAGAAATACTTCAAGTAGGTGCTCCTGGTCTCCGTGCCTGTCCAGATGGCCTTAAGCGTGGCCACTAAAGGCATGGTTCGCCTCGATCGCGATGTCTCCATGGCATCCAACGACCCACCAGTTCGAGCGCTCGGCGAGCGAGCGCCAAGCATCGATCATCGCCAGTTTATATTAATGTATGGGGGTGAAGAACAGCATCCGTCGAGTTCATGGTGGAAATTTATTTTATCGGCCAGAACGGACGCCATTGTTATGGCACTAACGTGTGGAGTAGCGAGGGTCAACATCGTCCCGCCGGCTGGCATTGGCAAGATATTCATCGCGGGATACGAGGCAACCGAGGCCCCCGAGATAACGGGGATCCACGACCCGATCCATGCCCGGACAGCGGTCATAGCAGACGGGGCCACCAAGCTCGTCCTCGTGTCCGTCGAGGTGATTGGCTTGCTCCGCGATTTCGTCGACATGGTCAAGGACCGGCTCGAGGCCCGCGGATTCAAGCGACGACACGTGTTCGTTTTCAGCACGCACACGCACGCGGCCCCGGATACCATGGGCCTGTGGGGGCCGCGCCTCGGCGTGTCTGGCATCAACAAGCAGTATGTATACTTCCTCGTCGATCAAATCGTCGCTTGCGTGGACGAGGCAGGCGCTTCCCTTGTCCCCGTCAAGATATATCACGCCCGCGGGGCGATAAAAGGCTTGGTCGTGAACCACAGGCGCGAGGGCGGGATCGACACGACGGTCGAGGTGGCGACGTTCAAGGACAAGAAGGGCAAGGCCATCGCGACCTTGTGGACATGCACCGCCCAGCCAGAAATAACGGCGAGGGCGAACACGGAAATCTCCGCCGACTACCCGGGCATCGTCTCTGGTATGATCGAGCAGGCTCGTGGTGGCGTGGCACTGTTCGCCCTTGGCGCGTGTGGCAGCCAGTCGCCCGAGTGCGTGGAGCAAGGGTTCGACCGTATGGCTTCCTTCGCCAGGCAGATATTTGCGGCGATCGAGCAGGCTTTCATTACCGAGGCGCGTGTGGATGAGGGACCCATCGAGGTGCGCGAGATGACCGGCCATCTCCCGGTCCAGAACGGCAATTTCCTCGTCATGTTCAAGCTCGGCATCTTCAAGCGAGACGTGGCCAGCGGTGCCATCACGTCCACCATCTCCAAATGGCGTATCGGCAAGCTTCACGTCGTGCACTTGCCCGGCGAGCCGTTCCCCGGCTTGTTCGAGCGCATAATCGAGCCGGTCGAGGCAGACGGGGGGCACGTGATGATCGCGAGCTTGACGAACGACGCGATCGGGTACATCATCCCGGTTGGACAGTTCAGGCTCGGACGCATCGATGGCCCGACCAAGTGGCTCGATCCCGCGAAGAAGGCGGGTTTCATCGGCCACGAGGCCGAGTCACTCGGCCCGGAGACTGGCCGCATCGTCAAGTACGCGCTGTACGAGATCTTCACGTACAAGAAGGTGCTTGCCATAGGAGCGCACGCGGACGATCTCACGATCTGGGCCGGGGGCACGATCAAGCGCCTCTCCTCGGAAGGCCACGAGATCATTTGCGTGCGTGTCTGCGACGACTGGGAGGACTGCGTCGGCGTGCCGAGGGCCGAGGCAATTGCTTGCAACAAGAAAGAATGCGAGGAAGCGTACCGGTTGCTCGGCGCCGCCGATGTGATCCACCTCGGCTACCCGTCTGACTACCTTGCTGGCCTCGAAGGGAAGGAATACGTCGATCTACGGGCCAAGATCGTCCGGCTCATCCGCCAGTACAAGCCAGATATCGTCATTTCTTTCGATATCGACGGTAATAACGAGGAAAACATGGATCACGTCGTAGTTGCAAGGGCAGTGAATGAAGCTTGTTGGCAAGCATCATTCGATGCATTATACCCGGAACAGCTCGCTGAAGGCTTAAAAATTCACGCGACGGCCGAGCGGTACTTGTTTGCACGCCATCCGGTGGTCACTAACTTTTATGTCGACGTGTCTGACTTCATCGATGATAAAGTCGAGGCTGCTTGCAAACACGCCACGGTTATGAAAAACTTCTTCCACCAATACACGTTGCTCGCCCGCGCGAACAAGCTGTACATAGATCTAATCGAGGATCCCAAGTACGATAACCAAATGCGTGCAAACTTGCTTCTCAAGTTGTTATATGGCGAAACCGGCGCGAGGCACGGCGTGCTGTATGCGGAAGAGTTCAACCGCATCGATGCGGGTTTGCTCAAGGACCTCGCCCGCGACGAGTCTTGAACGTTTTTCTTCTTATCCTCCCGGTAACCGAGGGAAAACCATTAAAAATCGGGTTTATATCGCGATAGTCAAGACGAGACTTATCGAGCCGTGACATTCTGAAAACAAGTGGTCTACATGTCGAAAAAAGAAAGCAACGAGGATGAGGGCGAGGGAAAGAAGGCCTCCGAATCGAGAAAGCTCGTTAAGTGGGGATCTAGCGAGACCCTCATCATGAGCCTTCCCCGGTCATGGGTCAAGAAATTCCAGTTGAACAAGGACAGCGAGGTAAGCATCATTGAAAACCAGGATGGCTCGCTGCTGGTGAGCCCCCTCACGCTTGGTAGCGAGCGACCGCGTTTCGAGTCCACCATATTCTTCTCGGCAGATGACTTCGAGGACATGGACCTGGTCGAACTGGAGATCACGGTCAAGTACCTGGACGGGAACGACGTCATCACCATAGAAAAGAAGGAAGGGAAGGGAGTGGACAAGTTTCCCACCAAGTTCACCCTCAAGGTGCAAGAAGTCGTCCAGTCGTTGCTCGGGCTCGAGATCACGTCGCTCTTGTCAACGAAAATCAAGATCCAGGACATTATGAACATCCACGAGACGAACGTGGACGTGCTGGTCAAGATCATCGCCGACACGACCGTGGACTTGTTCCAAAACACCATCGATGTTGTCAAGGAGGGCGATTACGCGGCACGCATGGACTCGCTGCGCATCTCCAATAAACAAGTGCGCAAGTACTTCCTCCGCATCTTGCGGGAGCTGCGGAAGGGCCTGCTCGTGCCCGCGAGCTTGTCACGCATGGGACTCTCTGCCCAGGACACCATTGACGCAGCGTTCTACATCACTGATATTTCGGGCGTCGCGGGCGACCTGGAATTCGCCTTCAACGCAATGGCGAACAAGAAAAAGGATCCTGACAAGAAAGTGGTCGATGAGGTGATAGCTTTTATTGAAAAGGTCTATGATTTGTTCAAGAAAGGCGTGGATTCCTTTCTCTTCAAGACCAAAAAGGATGCAATTTACGTGATCAAGACAGCTCCTTCCGTCGAGCAATCTAAGCGCAAGATAGAGAACATAATCGACGATCTCAGCGCAACAACCCCGTACACGGGATATCAAATTCTTTTGGATGTCATGTCGAAGATTTTAGACCACACGATTTCAATCGCCTTGGCTTCATGCCGGCGCATCATGTGAGGAATAATCAAATAAAACAAGAATCTCTCCAGTACTTAACAGATTCCGTAGGTAGGTGGATGCGATCATGATTCAAGAGCCCGGGCAAGCACCTTTCACGAGCGAAATGCTCAAGGCGCCGGAAAAGCACAAGGCACGGCAACAACAAGACAGGAGATCATTGGTCTTCAACGCAAAATATGAACGGTTCGTCGGCAGGGAGGATGTTCGGCGCGCGTCGTCTAACCTCAAGAAAGCCCTAGGCGCCCACGTGATCATCCTCGCTGGCGTGGTTGCCATTCTTGTCTACACGATATCGTTTAACCTCAACCGGGGCGACAACATCTTCCCAGCCGGGTTCACCTCCGATAACGGCTTCACGATCCCGTACCTCGACTGGCACGCCTGGCTCGAGAACTTGTCGTGGACCCTCGGCATATTGACAGGCGCCATCGTGGCAGTCGTGATCTCGGGCATTGCCATCAGCGCGTACTACCGGTCCAGGCTACGCGACCGGGAGATGGACGAGTTCACGAGCGCTTCGGCCCAGGCCGAGAACGATCTCGCAATCATCAAGACCTTCAAGGATAAATATGCCGATCTCTACGACGACATCAAGGAAGGGCGCGTCAAGGTCGTCGCGCCGCCGGCGACAACCCCCGCCGCGCAGCCAGCGGTCATCAAGGCAGGCACCACGCTGCCGCCGATTAAAATGCCCCCGAAAATCACGATAACGCCTCCCGGCATGGGCGGCTTGCCCGTGCCGACGGGCACCCCGCCGCCGATTCCTGGCGAGGAGGAGGGCAAGAAGAAAAAACCATCCGGGCCGATCGAGGGCGAGAAGAAAATTTACATCCGCTGCGAGCGATGCAACAAGACGCTCGCCGTGGGCATCCCGCGCAAGCTCGTCCTCGACAACGAGCTCGAGGTCGTGCCCGTCTCGATCGTGCACGGGGAGGGCGACCAGAAGCACATCCTAACGGTCTTCCTCGACCCGGATTTTAAATCCCGCCGGGACCGCGTCAGCGACATGCTAGTGATCCAATAACTACTATTCCTTTTCCCATCATTCGACGAGCGTGCCCTCGGTCATCTTGTCCGAGATCACGCGCGTGATGCGTGCCACGTGTATTTTTTTGTCGTTCACGAGCCGGCCGCAATT
>Ga0172366_10002134_pt1 | contig 15471 bp, 8 predicted proteins | sample LakKivSesite69cm_FD_114533 | JGI IMG/M metagenome (GOLD analysis project Ga0172366, IMG submission 114533) | Sediment microbial communities from Lake Kivu, Rwanda - Sediment site 69cm | ecosystem: Environmental > Aquatic > Freshwater > Lake > Sediment | place: Rwanda: Western Province, Lake Kivu... | reverse complement strand
GGTCGTTCGGGTCGCGCACCTCGTGGCCGACGTAGGCGGTGCTCTGCGGGTCGGCGGGGTTATCGAAGACCTTGTGCTTCTCTCTCGCGCAGGCCACCAGCAGCGCCGCGCACGAGAGGACGCCTGCCCACATGGAGAGCGCACGCATGTTCTTCCCCTTCAGAATGAGAACACAATCCCCAGGCACAGCCCCGCCCCGGCGGCGCCGTAGAGGATATTTCGCTTCATGGCCGCCCTGTCAGCCCGGTCGCTCGCGTCTTGCGCTTCCTGCCTCCAGCGCACCGCCTCCTCGGTGGTGGTGGCCTGCCGGTACTGCGCATAGGCGGCGTCGCTCTCGTCGTAGGCCCTCTGCGCATCGCGGTTGAATTTGTACCCTGCGCCCGCAGCCACCAGCGCAACCCCCAGCGACGCCCAACGAAGCACGGCTTTGATCCGCGCACCCCGACCCACAGGTTCGGTCTCCGCCGTGTGCGCGAGCCTCGCGTTCACCGTCGTCCCGTCACGCGTGGCTACGCAGGCGAATGAGCAGGCATCGGACCATTCGCCGTGAGAGGGGAGGCATAGGAGAGCAGAGGGAGCGCCTCCGCTCGCGAGGTCGAGCAGGATGATGCAGGGCAAACTCTCGTTCCGGGCGTGTGCGCGGACGCTCGATGCAAGAAGCATACACGTGAGGAGTAACGGCATTCGAGGCGACATACTCGCACCCTTCCAGTGGCAAGATAGAGGAGGAGCCAATCCACTGTGAGGAGCACCGAACATCCGCATCCCGCGAATTGCTCATGTCCCGTCCGGGTCTTGCTCCTGTTTCTTGTCCTTGAGGAACGAACGGACCGTATCCCACACGTCGGGCAGGAGGTCCACGAGTTTGTAGAGGGCCGGTTCTTCGGGTTTGATGGGCAGAATCTGGGCTTTGCCCTCGCTCACCACGACGAAGCCGAGCGGCTCAACCTTGACGCCTCCGGCTCCGCCCTGGTTGTTTCCGCCTCCTCTTACGCTTCCCCCGGCTCCGAATCCGACAGAAATGCGAGAAACTGGGATGAGAGTCACCCCTCCGGCTTCAATCGGCTTGCCGATCACCGTGTCGGTCTGCACAAGCTCCCGCAGATGGTCGAGCAACGTCTGCATCAGCGTTTCGATGGCCTATCCTCCTGCTGACGGGGCCAGTGCCGTCGCGTGCGCGGCTTTGCGTCGCGCAACCCGCCAGCGTTTGAAGAGCACCCAACCCACGTATAGCCCGGCGGACCACAGACGTAGTAAGCTGAGCCGCCATTCCATCCGGATGACGCCGCGCACTGTCCGGGCATCGAAATCTCCTACAAGACGAACCCTCAGAGCGCGACCTTCCAGCCCTCGCAGGGCCGAAGCCATGCCGACAAGCTGTCCGGTGAGCGCGGGGTCGCCTGTGCCGAGCGTCCCTTCAATGCGACACTGCCGCAGCCGGATGACTCCGCGGAGACGCCGCAGAACTCCCCGCACCACAGGCGACCATTCGTCCCATTGCTCCCGCACGAAGCGGATGCGCTCGGCGAAAAGTCCTTCCGCTCCCGGAGAGATTTCCTCCAGCGGAGTCGGGCGCGGCGCGAGGGATGGACGCGGTTCCTCTGCCGCTTTGCCCTGTAAAGAGGCGAAAGCTTGCTGCGCCGACGGGCACTCGCCTTCCGGAGCCTGAGATGGCACGAACCGGCCTTCGCCCCCCGTCGTAGGGCGCACGCCCTCCTCCGGCAGAAGTTCGGAAGGCCTGCCCGGCGCGGGGCTGATCTGCCTCAACGGCCAGTACCGCCGCCAGAGGAGAAGCCCGACCGTGAGCGTCCGGGGCAGCGGCTTCTCGCGAGTGCCTCGGCTCATGCGCGCCCCCGCGCCGATCAACCCACCGTACAGCCGGACCCCGCCGGTCGCCTCGTCCAACCGATCCTCGCCCCGCACTTCAAAGCCGACCCGCGCCGGTATGACAAGCGCAAACGCGATGAGGAGCACGACCCCCGCGAGCACGAGCGCAATGACGCCGATCACCGTCAGCACGGATCAGGTCCCTGTCTCACTGAGACCCGGTCTCCGGCACACGCACATTCACCCGCACTCGTGCGGTCGCCTGCGCACCGGCGGGGTCCGTCACCGTCAGCGTGATGATTGACGTGCCCGATGAGCCTGCCGGAGCGGTCACCTGCAACCTTGCGCCGGAAATCGTCACCGTCAGGCTGCCCGTCTGCCCGCTCACTTCCCATCGCAGCGCGTCGCCGTCCGGGTCCGTCGCATAAGGGGAAAGATCAATCTCTGTCCGACCGCCCGACTCCAGGCTGATGTCGGGGACATCCCGCGCCTCAGGCGGATCGTTCGTCGGCCTCACCATCACGCGCACCTGCTGAGACGCGGTCGCGCCGTCCGGGTCGCGCACGGTGAGGGTGAGCGTCTCTTCGCCGTTCCAGTTCCTCTCCGCCGAGAAGGTGGCCGTGCCGCCGGAGAACCGCACGCTCACCCGGGCATTGCCCGAAACGGACCACCTCATCTGCTCCGGGGTATTGTCAATGTCGGTGACGTAATCGCTCACCTGCACGGTCGTCGAGCCGTCCTCGTCGAACGCGACCGGAGGGACCGCCCGCAGCGTCGGCGGATCGTTCACCGGATTCACCCTCACTCTCACGGTCGTCTGTGCGCTCAGGCCGCCCGGATCGCTGACGGTGAGGGTGAGCGTCTCCGTGCCGTTCCAGTTCGGCTCGGCAGTGAAGGTCGCCGTGCCCTGCGCCACCTCCACCTTGACGTTGGTAGCGCCCGTGAACGCCCACCGCATCTCCTGCGGCGCATTGTCCGGGTCGCTCACATACTCCGTCAGCGTCACCTGAGCCGAGCCGTCCTCGTCGAACGCGACGGGAGGGATCGCCCGCAGTGTCGGCGGATCGTTTACCGGATTCACCCTCACCTGAACTGTCCCGGACGCGCTGAGACCGCCCCGGTCGGAGACCGCGACGGTGAGCGTCTCCGTGCCGTTCCAGTCCTTGTCGGCAGTGAGCGTCGCCACGCCCCGCAGAATCCGCACCTTGACGTGCTCGCCGCCGCTCACTTCCCAGCGCATCTCCTGCGGCGTATTGTCCGGATCGCTCACGTACTCCGTCAGCGTCACCTGAGCCGAGCCGTCCTCGTCGAACGTGACGGGAGGAATCGCCGCGAGCACCGGTGGATCGTTCACTGGGGCGACGGTCACCGCCACCATCGCCTGCGCCTGGCCGCCGTTGGGGTCGGAGGCGGTGATCGTGACGTTCACCGGCCCGCCGTTCCAGTTCGGAGCAGCCAGGAGCGCAAGCCTGCTACCGGTGACACTTGCCTTGACGTTCAGATCGGCGCTTGTGGCCGCCCAGGTGATCGGGTCGCCGTCCACGTCCGACCCGTAGGGGGCCAGGTCAATCGTCGTGCTCTCGTCCTCGTTGAACCTGATCGCCGGAATCCGCGAGATCACCGGCGGATCGTTCACCGGGGCGACGACGATGCGCAGGCTCTGCTGCGCGGACGCGCCATCGCGGTCTCGCACGGCGACGGTGAGCGTCTCCTCGCCGTGCCAGTTCGCCGCCGGGCGGAACGTCGCCACGCCGTTGGAGACCTGCGCCTGAATCTGCATTCCGCCGGTGATCGTCCAGGTGAGTTGGACGAGCGTATTGTCCACGTCGCTGGTGAGCGGCTTGAGATCGAGCGTGCCGGTCTCGTCCTCGCGGATCGTCAACGGCTGCAACGCTTGCAGCACCGGCGGATCGTTCACCGGGGCGACGGTCACTCTCACCTGCGCTTGCGCGCTCAGGCCGTCCGGATCGCTCGCGGCGAGGCTGAGCGTCTCCGTGCCGTTCCAGTCCTTCTCGGCGGCAAACGTCGCCACGCCCTCTGCGACCTGCACCCTCACGTGCTGCTGGCCGGTGAACGTCCATCGCATCTGTTGCGGCGTGTTATCCGGATCGCTCACGAAGTCAGTGAGCGCAAGCGTCGTCGAGCCGTCCTCGTCGAACGCGACGGGGGGAACCGTCCGCAGCACCGGCGGATCGTTCACCGGCGTGACGGTCACTGTCACCGTCGTCTGCGCGCTGAGGCCGCCCGGATCGGCCACCGTGACCGTAAGCGTCTCTGTCCCGTTCCAGTCGCGGTCGGCAGTGAGCGTCGCCGTGCCTCGTGCGACCTGCACTTTCACATGCACGTTGCCCGCAATCGTCCACGTCAGATCGTTCGGGCTGTTGTCCACATCGGTGACGTACTCGTTCAGCGCGAGCGCGGTTGATCCGTCCTCGGCGAAGGTGACGGGAGGAATCGTCCGCAGCACCGGCGGATCGTTCACCGGCGTGACGGTCACGGGCACGCTCACCTGCGCCCTGCCGCCGTTGGGGTCGGAGGCGGTGATCGTGACGCTCACCGGCCCACCATTCCAGTTCGGGTTCGCCGAGAGCGTAAGCCTGTTGCCTGCGAGTGCTGCCTTGAGGTTCGGATCGGCGCTTGCGGCGGCCCAGGTGATCGGGTCGCCGTCCACGTCCGAGCCGTACGGCGCGAGGTCAATCGCCGTGCTCTCGTCCTCGTTGAAGGTGATCGGCTCGATCCGCGAGATCACCGGCGGATCGTTCACCGAACGAACCGTCACTCTGATCGTCGTCTGCGCGCTGAGGCCGCCCGGATCGCTCGCGGTGAGGGTGAGCGTTTCCGCGCCGTTCCAGTTCGGCTCGGCGGTGAACGTCGCTGCGCCGCGAGCGATCTGCGCTCTCACGCGCTGTTGGCCGGTGAACGCCCACTGCATCTCCTGCGGCGTGTTGTCCGGGTCGCTCACGAAATCGGTGAGCGCAAGCGTCGTCGAACCGTCCTCGTCGAAGGCGACCGGAGGAACTGTCCGCAGCACCGGCGGATCGTTCACCGGGGTGACGGTCACCAGCACGCTCACCTGCGCCCTGCCGCCGTTCGGGTCGGAGGCGGTGATCGTGACGCTCACCGGCCCGCCGTTCCAGTTCGGGTTCGCCGAGAGCGCAAGCCTGCTGCCGGAAATGGCGGCCTTGAGGTCCGGATCGGCGCTTGCGGCGGCCCAGGTGATCGGGTCCCCGTCCACGTCCGAGCCGTACGGGGCGAGGTCTATCGCCGTGCTCTCGTCCTCGTTGAAGGTGATCGGCTCGATCCGCGAGATCACCGGCGGATCGTTCACCGAACGAACCGTGACCGCGAGCGCGCTTGAAGCGTTCAGGCCGTCCGGGTCCGCCACCGTGACGGTGAGCGACTCCGCACCGTGCCAGTTCGGGTCGGCGGTGAAGGTGGCAATGCCGCGAGCGACCTGCACCTTCACGTGCACGTTGCCCGCGATTGTCCACGTCAGATCGTTCAGGCTGTTATCCACGTCGGCGACGTAGTCGTTCAGCGCGAGGGTGGTTGATCCGTCCTCGTCGAAGGCCACCGCAGGCGGCGTCCGCAGCACCGGCGGATCGTCCACTGGGGTAACCTCAACCCTCACCGATGCCTGTGCCGAGAGGTTGCCGGGGTCGCTCGCGGTGAGGGTGAGCGTCTCCGCCCCGTTCCAGTCCTTGTCGGCGGAGAACGTCGCCGTGCCCTGAGCAACCTGCACCTTGACGTGCGTGTTGCCGGTGAATCTCCAGCGCATCTCCTGCGGCGTGTTGTCCGGGTCACTCACGTAGTCGGTAAGCCTGAGAGTCGTTGATTCGTCCTCTTTGAACGTCATCGGAGGAATCGTGCTCAGCACCGGCGGGTCGTTCACCGGTCGGACCGTCACGTTCACCGTCGCGCTTGCCCGCTCGTTATCCGGGTCCACGGCTTCGAGGCCGACCGTCTCCGGTCCGCCGTTCCAGTTCGGGGGAGCGGAGATGGTGACGCGACGACTCCTGGAGTCCAGTTCCGCCCGGACGTTCTGCGGCTGGGTGACGGTGAGGGTGAGTTGGTCGTTGGTGTGGTCCGGGTCGCTCAGATACTCGTCGAGCGCGAGGACGTATTGGCCGTCCTCGTCAATCGTGATGGGCGAAATCCTGGCGAAGACTGGCCGTTCGGGCACGGAGATGATGGTGACGTTGACGCTCTGCGACGCGCTCAGTCTGCCGGGGTCGGTCGCGGTCAAGCGTATTCGCTCCGGCCCGCCGTACCAGTTGCGCGGCGCAGAGAAGAGCACGCGCCTTCTCGCATTGTCTATCCTTGCCCTCACGTGCTCGCCGCTCACCGCCGTCCAAGTCATCTCGCGTGCGGCGTTGTCCGGGTCGCTCACGAACGGATCGAGTTCGAGCGCCAGGGTATCGTCTTCGAGGAACTGCTGATCCGGGATTGCGGCGATCACCGGCGGATCGTTCACCCCTTCCACGAGGAATTGCGCCACAAGCTGATTGCTCAAGCCCGCCGGGTCGCGGACGGTGAAGACGACGCGCCGTTGCGCTCCGCTCCAGTTCGGCGGTGCGCTCACGGTGGCGCGCCGGGTGGCCGGGTCAATCCTCGCGATGAGCGGCTCGTCCGGCGCGGCTTCCCAGGTCAGCTCGCCCTTGGCATTGTCGGGGTCGCTCACGTAGTTGTCCAGGTCAACAGTGGCGGATTCGTCTTCTTTGAACCTAGTAAGGGGGATCGCGATGACTGCCGGAGGATCGTTCACCGGCGTGACGGTCACGTTGGCCGTCGTCGAGGCGGAAAGCCCGCCGGGGTCGGTCGCCGTGAAGCGGATCGGCACAGGCCCGCCGAACCAGTCCTGCGTGCCGCGAATCGTCGCAATGCCGCGCGCGATGTTCAGCGTCAGCTTCCGTTCGTCGGTGGAGGCACTCCAGGTAATGTCCTCCCCCCGGTTATCAACGTCGCTCACGTACGGGTTCAAATCGAGACGCAAGTCCGTATCTTCGGCGACGGTCTGGTCCGGGATCGGGCTTGCGACCGGCGGGTCGTTGACGGGGGTTATCGTGACGACGACCTCGCCAATGCCGACGCTCTGCAAGGGGTCGGATACCGTCAATCTGATCGTCTCCGGGCCGCCGAACCAGTCGCGTTCCGGGGTAAGCGTGAGAGCCAACCCTCTGCTGACGACGGCGTTTATGTGCGGAGTGCTCCGAGCGCTTACTCTCAGGTCCACGAGCGGGTTATCCGGGTCGTGAATATACCGGGCCAGTTCGACGCTCGCGGGCGTGTCCTCAGTCATCGTCACCGCCGGAATTTCGTCAATCCGGGGCGGGTCGTTGCCGGTGTCAACGAAGAAATGCCAGACCGAGGTCGTATCGGGCGCCTGCGAGTTGGCGCGCATCATGGGCTTGCCGTTCTGCTCGAGGAGAACAGTCCAGTAGTAGGAGGAGTTGTCGCGCAGCGTATCGCTCGGCGGAACCCGGTAGTACTGGATTCGCTGATTGATCGGCTCGACCTTGCGGACAGTTGCGCCCTCAAGGGACGGATCTAGGCTGTACATGAGCAGGAAGCTCACGCTCTGGCCTGGGTCAGGATCGTAGCTGTAATCCCATTCGAACCTGGGCTGAATCGTCGCGGCGGTGCTGTCTCGCTGGGGTTCGAGCATATTGAAGGGCTGCGGCTGATCGTCCACCGTATTGAGCGTGAACGACCAGGGGCGGCTCCAATCGCTCTCTTCGAGGCCGTCGGTCGCCTTGGCGCGCCACCAGACGCGGGTGTTCTCGATGAGCGCGGGAATATTCTCCCAGACGGTCACCTCGGAGGTCGTGTCTTCGAGCACAGGCGGGTAAGTGATCGAGCCGCCGACCCGCATCTTGGCGACGCTGAAGTCTTCTCCGTAGTACGCCTCGAAGAGGTAACTCACCAGATCGCCATCCGGGTCTCTCACGTTCTTGACCGCCACGCGGGGCTTCTGATTCCTGTCCCCCACGATCGCGCCGTCTTCGGGGAACGCCGGTTGCGGGGTCGGCGGCGCGGTGTTCATGTGGAACGACGACTCCGTCCATCTGCCCCAGTTGTAGCCGTCGTTGGCCCGCACGCGGAGGAAGTAGGTCTGCCCGCGTGCAAGCGGCGGCCCGTCGTAGGCGTACGAGAGCCTCTGCCCCGCCTCCTGATGGCTCCAGATGGCTGGTGACTGCCACGTGGGGTCGGTGCCGATCTCGATCTCGGTTCCCGCCTGCGGGTCGTTCTCGTTGTCCCAGTAACGCCAGGAGAACACCGGTCGCGGGTCAATCAGCCGCACTCCCCGGCGCTGGTTGTTGATCCTCAGCGTCTGGATGGCGGGCGGTTCGCTCACGAACATCACCTGTCGCTTCAGAGGCGGAACCGTCCCCGTCTCCACCTTGATGAGGTCTCCGTTCTGCACCTGCACCACGATGTTCGGGTCGCCCGCAAGAAGCGAGGCGATGACGTAGCCCTGATAAATGCCGGTGGCAGCACCCAGTTCGGTGAGCACGCGCTGCGTGCCCTCGGGGTTGCCGGTGGTGGTGCTGATGACGATGGTCGCCTCGTCTTCCAGATACGGGTCCTCGTCTCTCGCCCGCATCTGTATCCACACCGTGTCGCCGTTGCTCACCGTGGCGTCGCCGGTGAGTAGCTGGCTCATCGCCTGATCGCGAGCGAGGAGGAGTTCATCCGCCTGGGAAGGCGTGCCGGGCGCATCTTTCGACGGCGAGGTGAGCGGGTCGGTCACTGTCACCCGGCCCGTCTGCTCAGGACCGGCAGGCTCGCCTTTCTCCCGGCGGACCGCTCCGTCGAGCACCGGGGCAGGGCGTTTTTCCGTGATGATGAAGCCCCACCAGCACCGGTCCGCCGCGATATTCCCCGTGGAGCGGTTATCAATGCTGGCAAGGCCGTTTCCCCGAATGCTCGACGACACAACGCTTGGCGCCGCGCCTTCGTACGCGATGATGCCGCTGAAGTCGTTGGTGGCGATGGTGCACCGGCTGATCTGGGGGCTTGATTTCGTGGCGGAGACGCCGATGCCGCACTTGGCGATGACGCAGCGATCTATGACCGGGCTGGAGTTGTTGGCGCAGATGATCCCAGCGGTCGTGCTGCCGATGATCGTGCACCCGGTGATCGTCGGATTGGAGTTCGCCGAGCAGATGATGCCGGTGCTTGAGTTGTTGAACACCCGGTTATTGCGGATGATCGGGGTCGCATCGTCTTCGCAGGAGATGCCGCTCGAACAATGCTGAATGAGGTTGTCTTCCACGACGACCGTGCTGTCGACCCCGACCAGCACGATGCCGTTGAAGCTCGCGCTGTCTATAGTGCAGTGGCGAATTTCGACCGGGCCGGTCGCACGTCTCAGGATGTATTCGGGGATGCGGCTGGCCGTGTCGGCTCCGGCGGGCTGTTCGGCGATGATACCCCTTCGCACCTGCACGCCGATCTCCGCCTGCTGCAAGATGGCGTGTTCAACCTTCCCTCCGGCGAAGTTACCCACGTAGAGGATGCCGCCCCAGATGCGGCCCGGCTCGCCCGGCGGCACGATGCTTGAAAAGACGACAGGCACGGTGTCCGTCCCCGCGATCTCTAGCTGGCCGAGCGAGTTGATCAGGAACTTGGTCTGCTCTTTGGGGGCGCGGAAGTAGATGGTGGAGCCTGCCTCGATGATCAGAGTGTCGTTCGGGGGGATGGTCACGGTCTCCGTGACGATGTACGTCCCGCGTTTCCACACTCCGGAGACCTCGCCCCCCACTTCCGTGCCGACGGGCGCGCGTACCTCAGCCGTATCGGGTTGAGCTTGAACCTCCGCCTGTTCGGACGTTTCAGGCTGAGCGACAGCCATTGCTGCCGCCAGGAGGGTCAGTGCTGTTCCTCTCGCCAGGATTACCCACGTGGGCATCGCTGCGTACCCCCATCCGGATTCAAAGGCAACCCCGTGAGGCCGCCTTCTGCTCTTGCGAGCGGAGAACACCCAATCTGACGCACAACTGATCGAATAACCCTAAATATTGTTCTCAGCCGGGGAATACGTCAAGGAAGCAGAGGAATTGTACCCTGCGCACCGGTCCTCTGTCATACGGGTTCCAGGTAATAACTCTTCATCACGGACTACAAGGGCGAATACGAGATTCGCCCCTACAAAGCGTGTCGAAACAACACCTTGTAGAGGCGCATGGCCATGCGCCCTTACGTCCCAACATGCACAATTCCTCACTGAAAACCGTATCAGACTCCGCGCCGCATCCGTCGGCGTGCGAGCGCGCCTGGCTGAGCGGCCCTTATCCCTTGCAATCGCCTTTTGGAACTGCATGATGGTAGCCTTGATTGGGCGAAACGTCAAGAGAAAGATAGCCATTTACGTGCGATAAAGTGGTTCATACTTGAAATACCCATGCCTACCTCTCGCCGCCGTGGGAGCTGCCAAACCGCGCCGAGGCCGCTTCTCATCGGGACGATCCTTCTCAATTCCTCTTGTGCTGCCATTTCGAGACCAGCCTGTCGTCCGCTTCGGAGCCGCCGCGTCGGCTACCCGATGGGATGACGCAATGATACATTCTCCCTTCCGGGCTCATGAACGCCGTTGGCCGAGCGTTGCCTTTCGCCGCTCGCAAGGAACAAAGCGACCGTAAGCTTCTTATGCTACTCTACGCAGAAACGCACTACCCGCGCTTCGGGCCAAGCCGCATTCGCCGGGCTGAGCCGGAGATCGTCGCCGACCTGCCCTGGCGAGTGGAACCTCGCGCACCCCTCCCGGTGCTCCTCGTCGTGAAGGACGCGCACTGGTATCCCGTAGAGTTGGAGACGCTCACGCTCCTCATCCGCACCCACGAAGGGGAGGAGATCGCCACCGTCGAACGGGTGATCCGCGAGCGCGTAGCGCGTCCCTGGTGGTGGCATCTGGAGACCCTGCCGCCGTTGCCCCAGCCCGGCCACTACGAGGTGACGCCGGTCATCCGGTACGCCATTGGCGGCAAGCGGCGCACGGCCATCGCCGACAACTACCGGGGAACCACTCACCTGCCATTCTCCCTCTGGGTCGGGCGCGAGGAATGGCCCGTGCCTCCTGGCTGGCTGGCGGGCGATGCGCACACGCACACGCACTACACCCGCGACCAGGTGGAGTTCGGCCCGCCCATCGCCGCGATCTCCGCCATGAGCCGTTCAACGGGGATCGGCTGGGTCGCGCTCACCGACCATTCGTACGATCTCGACGACAGCGAACACGATTACCTCGTCAACGACCCTTCCCTGCCCCGGTGGCGCGGGCTGCTTCAGGAAGCCGAGGAGGATCGCTCCGGCGTCTGCCTCATCCCCGGCGAGGAGGTGTCCTGCGGCAATGCACAGAGCCGAAACGTGCATCTTTTGGGTCTCGGCCTCTCCGAGCACATCCCCGGCAAGGGCGACAGCGCCGAACGGCCATGGCACACGCGGCCTGACTTTTCGATCCCGGAGGTGATCGAACGGATTCACCAGCAGAAAGGGCTGGCAGTCGCGGCGCATCCGGGCTATTGCCCGCCCCTGGGGGAGCGGATCGTCTTCCGTCGGGGCACATGGCAATGGGCCGACCTCATCCGGCCCGGCCTTGACGGTGTGCAGCTATGGAACGGTGAGGACGACGCCGGGTTCCATCGTGGTATGGAGCAATGGGTGCACGCGCTGCTTTCCGGCAGGGCGGTTGTCGCGCTTGCGGGGAACGATTCGCACGGCGCGTTCGGTCGTTCGCGGCGGGTGCGCCTGCCATGGGTCTCCCTGACCGACAACCTGCGGCATCTGTTCGGGAAGGTGCGGACGGTGGTGGCGGCGCAGCATCGGACGCGGCAGGCGATCCTCGACGCGCTTGCTCGCGGCGCAAGCTATCTCACCGACGGACCCGCGCTCACGATGGAAGTCGTGGCCTCAGAGAGACGGTTTCCCCTTGGAAGCCGCGTTCGTGAGGGCGCGAACGCCGCCTCCGTTCATGCCGTTTCCACGTCCGACTGGGGAGCGATTGGGCGAGTGGGGGTCGCGGTCGGCGTCCTCGGCGAGGAATCGGAGCGCTGGACGTGGCATCGTCCTCCAGCGCAAGCGATGCGCCTCGATTGGGAGCTACCGCTTGCGATCACCCGACCGGCGTACGTGCGGGCGGAAGTCCTGACCACAGGGAATGCCCGTGCGCTCACGAACCCGATCTGGATCAACGGAGCAGGGTGAGGGGGAGCGTCCGCACGAGGATGCTCCCGTCGTCGAAGGCAAAACGACAGCGCACGCGGTAGACTCCGCTGCCGACGGCGCGGCCTTCTCCGTCGCGTCCATCCCACCGCAGCCGATGTTGTCCGGCGGCAAGTTGGGCGTCTGCGAGCGTTGCGACGCAGTGGCCCACGATGGTGAAGATGTCGGCCCTCACCTCGGCGGGCTGCTTGAGGTCTATAAGGACGGAAGTCGCGCCGTTGAAGGGGTTCGGCATCGCCCGGAGGTGCGGCTCGCCTGACGAAGGCGACACCTTCGCCGCAGCGAATTCCGCCTGGAGCGTCGCGCCATGCGAGTCAACCGCGTCAACGCGATACACATAGCTCCCCGCCTCCCGAACGTGATCGAGGACATCGAACTCCGGCCCCTGCCCGGCGGAAACCGGGATCGAGGCGACGTTCGTTGACGGGCCGATGGCGTGCTCATCAGCCCGTATCCGGCACACTTCGAACCTGCTCACCAGCTCCGGCGCGGCGAATCGCCATCGAAGCCTGACGAAATTGTGCCCCACCGGCTCCGCCGTCAGCCGGGAAAGCATCCCTCCGGAAACCCCTTCTATGCCAATGTTTATCCATACGTTCGGTATCCCATTGATCGGGTCGGTGGCGATGAACGAGGTGAGCACCTTGTTGAACGGTGACGTGACCATCACCGGCCAGATGTCGCGCTGTCGCGGCTGGTATGCTTCCCCTATGATGGTCACCGGGGCAAGAGGCTCCGTGCCGAACACCATCGTCATCTCGATAGCGCCGTTTGCCACGTTCTGCCATGCCACGCGCGGCACTCCATCTTCCATGAAGATAATCTGGGGGTGCTGCGTCACCCGCCCCGACGAGGTGAGGGTGATGAGAGGGCTGAACCCGCCTCCCAGAAGACCGTACACATACCGAATCGGCCCGCCGGTTGCCCCTTCTTGCCAGACGATATGAGGGCGTCCTTCGCGGTCCACCGCGAGCGCGGGAAACCGATCATCGCCTCCGCCCACCCGGACGGCCGTCGGGGGTGCGAAGCCGTCGGCGGTGATCTTCGTCGCCCAGATGTCCCCTCCCGCTGGTGTCTCCGCCGTCCAGACCGCCCAGAACTCTCCCGACGGGCCTTCGGCGGCAATTGGTCGTACGGCGGGGTAAGGGTAATCCGTAAGCCCCCTGATCGGCGGGAAAGGCACAAGCGGCGTGAGGATGGTGTACACGATCTGCGAGGGCGTGCCGCGCTCCCAGATGATGAGCACCGTGTCGTTCCGGGCGACCATCGTCGGATGCCGGTCGGGGAAGAGCCTCGCGATGCCGTTGTCTTCAGTGAGCCAACGGGGTGCGATGTAGGGGTCGGACGTATAGCGAAGATTCCATTCGCCGGGCACGATCCCGCCGTTGGGCGTCTTCTCTTCCGACCACGCAATGGCGAGCTTCCCCGTCCGCGAGAGCGCAAGCACCGGGTCGGCGTTCGCCTGGGTCCCCTGGTTGATGACCATGTCGCGGGAGAGCAGGCTGAGTCTGCCTGAGCGGTAGTGAATCTCATTGTTCGCCAGCCACGCAATGTGCAGGTTCTCCAGGAGGCCCAGCGTCGTGTCGTACATCACTCCCACCACCGTGGAGGCCTGGAGGACCGGGGAACCGCTCTCGAAGGTGAGTTGAATCGGCGTATTCTCAGGGCCGGGCAACGGAGCAGCAAATCCTGCGGCAGCCGCGTGCAGCACACAGAACCCCGCAGCGAACATGATCCGACTGCCGCGCCTATGGCGTCGTTGAAGCCGTTTTCCGGCGCAGGAGACGCGGGCCGCGCTCCGCGTCATGGTGACGTTCCCTCGTCCGACGGTTCCTCTCCACGAATGAGTTCCGCCACCGCAGACGCCGCAACGGCGAACGTCTCCGCGATGCCGTTATCCTGCGGGCAGCCCGGCAGGTAGGGCGCGTATTCTGCCGAGTTCTCCGAACCGACGGACGCGACATCTTCGGCCCAGTAGACCGGGGCAGAGTAGACGTGCTGGGGGCAATGTACGTAGGCAACCCCGTGCAGGACGCCGCGTATGCGCTCCATGCGCATGAAATCGCGATACCCGCCTGCCGGGGCGTCTATGTAGGTCGTCCGCACCTCAATGCCGATGGAAGTCAGGCGCGTGTTCCCGGATTCCGATTCCTTGACGCCAGCACCACTGGCGATGATCACCGCTCCGGGGCGGTGGGTGAGCAGGAGCTGATGAAGCCACGCGCCCGCCTCCGCGATGCCGTCAGCCGAAGGATTGAGCGGCTCAAACCCCTTCGCAAGCGGCAAACGACCTTCCGCCAAGGCCCAGAGAATGGCCTTCGTTTGCGGCACAAGCAGAAGCACGCGCTCGCCATGAGGCCCAGGCGCATCTTCCGCACGCGCCTCCTGCGGCAGGGGTACCTGGCGAGATAACGGACCGAACGGACCTTCAACCTGGCGATGGGCGAGGCATACCTCGTACATGGCGAATCTTCCGTCCGGTTGCCACCACGTCACCCCGAACACGCGACATTCGCGGGAGTTGCCCGAAGCGCACACCGCCTCGGCGCGCCGCGTGACCTCCGGCATGCGCCCCATGGCGCGATGGACTTCCGCCAGGTCAATCCGCCGCTCGGCCAATACGACGAGGGCCGCGACCGCTTCTGTGGGTGTCGCTCCGATCATATCCTCACAACCTCAACCTACGCAGTGACTTGTGATTGACTTGCCAGATGTTGAGGTCTTTCATCGCACTCATCAGAGTTGAACCATCCTATTCCGAACGTAGTCATCGAACGATACGTGCTGAATGAACACGCCCACACTACGGGCCCCATCGAGCATATCCCATAGATACGCAAGATCACCCTCCTGCGGCTGCATAGATGACCTCTTTGGTCCGTATGATTGCGCGTCGCCGGAAGGGGTTGCGCAGAGCACTCTCTTCGACCAAGTCCACCTCACGACCGAAGATGCCCTTCAACTCCTGGATCATGTCCACCCAGTCAAACAGACTCCAGCCAGCGTCAGGAGCGAACGTCACGAGCACGTCAACATCGCTCTCCGGGCCAAAGTCATCTCGTACGGCAGAGCCGAACAGGGCAAGCTCAGTTACTCGCCACCGGCGGCAGAAATCGGCGACCTCCTCGCGGGGAACGCGGATCGCAATGTGTGCCATAGTAGCCCTCGCCTGCTCTCTTGTGCTCCGAATGAACGGCGCAACCGCTTCTGCGGGTGTCGCTCTGAGAGTCTATCCAAGAAGTCGTTCTTAGGGCGATTTCGGGCGGGTCGAAGACCCGCCCCTACGGGTGAAAGCGAGACGTAGGGGAGGGTTTCATGGTCATCAACAAAATACCTTGGCAGTCACCGCGTGAGACAGCTCGCGTGAGCGAGCTTCGCTCTTCCGTAGCCCCCGGATTTATCCGGAGGGCGGCAGGACCGTGC
>Ga0172366_10002133_pt1 | contig 15475 bp, 16 predicted proteins | sample LakKivSesite69cm_FD_114533 | JGI IMG/M metagenome (GOLD analysis project Ga0172366, IMG submission 114533) | Sediment microbial communities from Lake Kivu, Rwanda - Sediment site 69cm | ecosystem: Environmental > Aquatic > Freshwater > Lake > Sediment | place: Rwanda: Western Province, Lake... | reverse complement strand
CCTGCTGCGTGTAGCAGTTCCAATGGCGCGTAGGTGCACAAATAGCCGAAAGCGCGGCGGCCAGGATGTCGTATCTTCCAATCATGATAGGGATTGGCAATAAAGTCCGTCAGATGTTGAGAATGCTGGTCGCTAATCACTAACTACCGAGTCCTCGCTCTGGTTACGAGCACGTCTGGATCAACATGTACAGCTATGTTCTCCACAGGCTAGCATTTAAAATAACCTAAGTACCCTCTCCGTATTGGGCGGACAGCCGCGCGCGATGGGCAACCCATGTTCCTCAGCAAACTGCCGCGCGCAATCACCCAGGCAGATGACTTTCCCATGTCCAAATGGTAGTCCCTGTGCATGGCCCATTACAATGTCCAGTCGCTGCCACACCCCACGGTACAGGAACTTGAGCCGACGCCATCTGCTGCGTTTAATTGCTTTGACTGCGTAGTACAGTGCCCAGTTACAGCCGCTACAGGAGTCATTGAGATGCTCATAGACATTTTTGTAAACGAAGTAGCCCCGGTAATCAAAAGCAAAAGGACGATGGGCCTCGGCAATGCTCAGTCCAACCGTTTCCACCTCGAGCAGGGCAGGGATATGAGGCGCATGTTCTGGGGCAAAGCCCATCAACTGTCGGCAGACATTGTCCACTTCGATCAGGTTCGTGCCCGCTACCAGCACATTCATCTCCACTGGCCGCCCATAGCGCCACGGCCCATCGCCCTCCAGACCGACAATGCCATCCACGATGGTCAGGGCTGGTTGGATCATCTCGGCTAAGGCACGAATGCACTCATTCAACCCCAGGCGATGAAAGCGCCGCTTGTCGGCAGGCGTGAGCAGTCCTTTCTGATTTTTCATGCCCAGCGTCACGCCGGTTTGGACGTGTGTTTTCATCTTGGCAATGTTGATGTACTCGTGGGAGCCCAGGTAGGATGGTAGTTTGAGCTGGCCATGGGGCCATGTGACATCAAAGCGTTCCGCCTGATCAAGGTTGACCAGCGCCGCACCGTAGCGCTCTGCTACAGGTGCGTACCCGTTTTTGCGCAGGGCGATGTCCGCATCACAGCCAACGACGCAGCCCTCTCCAATGACCACTGACCGGCCTGGGAATAACTTCAGGAAAGCATCAATGACCATGGGATCGGTGTACAGACCCTGCCCAGGTGGCCCCGCGTCAGGCACATTGGGTTTGATGAAGAGGGCCTCTCGGCGTGGTTCATAACCAATCAGGCGCATTAATTCAGCCATACTGCTATCTACGCTATCGGGCGTAGCACGCACAATGCCAACTGTCATTATCTTCGCCTTTTGTAGCTGATGGTGCTCGTAGGTGAGCCTTAATGAACTCCTATGCTGCCAGAGGGCCAGACATAGAGTTCGACTTATTACTCCTCTGACTTCAGGTAAGCTTTGATGAGATAGCTTCCCTTAAAGTGCCCATGAGTAAGGTAAGTGATATACGGGTCGCGCCCAAGGAGTTGCTTCTTGATGCCTCGCACGCTGAAGCCCATGTCATGCAGGCGACGTACCTCTGCTCCAAGCTCTTCCAGGTAAGCGATCTTGCGCTCGATGTCCACGATTGGATCCGTTCGCACTGTGCCGCTGCCAGGGAACAGGCAAGTCAGATGAAGCGCAGCCAACTTTTTGAGCGAGGCGATGACCGCATAGATGTTGCAGTCAGGCCTGACCGCACGCTCCCGGCCACTGATGTAGGCATCGCCCGCAAAAAGCCAGCCCTGCTCCGGTTCGTAGAGACAGATATGGTCTGGACTGTGACCTGGGGTGTGAACCACTTGAAAACGGTAACGTGTCGTCACTACCCACTCGCCCACGGGACTCCCTCGTGACGGCTGAGGCCAGCCCCAGAAGAATCGGCGATAGGGTTGCAGATATTGTAACCTGGGATGGGCTAGAATCGGTAAGGTCAAGGGATGAGCCAGGATAGGGGCGTCTCGTACTCGTTGCAGCAGGGCATTGCCGCCAATGTGATCCTCGTGGCTATGGGTATTGACAATTTGCTCCACAGAGAGCGAGGCTACTGCTTTCAGCAACTCTGTGGCAGTGAAAGCGCAGCCAGTGTCAATAAGCAGGCCGTCTACCCAGTAAGCTGCCGTGTGGTAGACAGCGCGCCCAAGGATGGAGCGGGCGGCGCGGAACTTGACTACAGGGCCATGTCCTTCGACTTCTATCATAGAGCCGCTATTATACACTAGACCCTTAGGGTTTGAGAAACCCTAAGGGTCTCGTTGCGATGGAGTTGTCACCGCAGACACCATGCCCCACGGGGCACCATAAACCATGAAAATATGCTATGATCTGTGCAGCACGGCTGACACAGGGGATAGCGCATCCCTCTCCCTTTCCCTGATGATTCTCGATTGGCTCCCACATACTAATACTTCAGCCGGCCTTGGCCTGGAATTATAGTTCGAACTCATCGAAAAGCCATAAGCGCCGGCGTTCAGGATGGCCAATATGTCCCCTTCTTTGCATTGGGTGATCGCTCTGTCTCTGGCAAACAGGTCGCCCGATTCGCATAGGTTCCCAGCGATGGAAACAACCTGTTCTTTCCCCCTTACCCTGCTGGCATTCAGGATGGGGTGATAAGCACCATACATGACTGGCCTGGCCAAATGGTTGAACCCGGAGTCAATGCCAAAGAATGTCTTATGGGGCGTTTTCTTAATATCGGTAACCGTTGCCAGCAGGGTTCCAGCCTCCGCGACCAGATACCGCCCTGGTTCAAGGATCATCGTTAACTGTTTGCCGTACTCCTGACCAAAGTCGCTGAACAACCGGGCAAGCTCTTGGCCCAATTTCCCCATATTCAGCGGTTTTTCGTCCGCATGGTAAGGAACGCCAAACCCCCCGCCAAAGTCAACGAATTCCAGGTCTTCCAGTTGTGAAGCGGTTCTCAGCAGGGCTTTCACGGCTTCGATAAGGATGGCTTCATCCAATACATCTGAGCCGATGTGTTGATGGACGCCGATGATCCGCAAATGGTACCGTTTTGCCGTTCTCTTAACCTGCTCTAGCTCGGAAAAATAGATTCCAAACTTGCTTTCCGGGCCGCCGGTGACGACGTGCCGGTGGGGCCCGGAACCGATCCCTTGATTGATGCGGATAGAGAGCGAGGAATCGGGGCTCAATGCACCGTATTTTCTCAGTTGGGTGAAAGAATCTACGTTGACGGTGATTTTGTTCTCGATCAAAAACCGTAGCTCTTCCGTGGTGATGTTGCTGCAAGTGTAGATGATTTGGTGCGGTTCAAACCCGGCCTGGAAGGCTAATAAAACCTCTCCCCTACTAACCGCCTCAATATTGGCCCCCTCTCTCCTGAGCAGCTCCAGGATGTGCACGTTTGAGTTGGCCTTGCACGCATAGTGTATTCTTAGCTTTTCGTAGGGGATGCTCTCAACCAGATCGGCGTACCTTCTCTTAATCACATCCTCTTCATAGACATATAGAGGCGTGCCATATTCCTGGGCCAGCTTTTCCGCCTCCAATTCTCCCAACCATAGCTTGTTGTATTTGACCTGCATAATCCATCCCCAGAGAGCCTATGGCCGCATGAACGTCCATCTAGCCAGCACAACTACCAAGATGAACTGAGCCCTGTGCTCTTACAGCAGCAGCCTGTAGATGCGATAGCGCTTGTATTCTTCCGCTCCAAAGTGTTGCGCCAGAGCAGCGACCTTGTCATTCTCCTCCGCATTCAGCGATAGATCCACCCAGCGATACCCTCGCGACATTCCTGCCTTTGCTATCTCCAGCAGGAGCAAAGCTTCGATGCCCAGTCCCTGATACTCTTCCAGCACGCCGGCAATCTTGAAACTGAGTATGTTAATACGCCGCATATGCCACCAGGCGAGCAGTTTGCGCCACCCATCCAGACTTCCATTGAGGTGGATGAGCACCTGGTTGAAATCGGGGAAAGCTATAGCGCAGCCGACTGTCTTTCCTTCGACCTCCCCAAATAAGGCAAAGTCTGGATCCACCACCGGGCGCAATTCGCGGGCAAAGGCAGCAATATCCTCCTCACTCCAGGGGATGTGATCGGGCATCTGCCCGATCGTCGCATCGTACAGTTCGCGCACGCGCCGCACTTCGTTGTCCCAGTCTTCAAGCCGCGCATGGCGGACTGTCATATGCGCTCGGCGCTGCGCCACTTTTTGCAGCCGAGCCAAACGCGGTGGCAGGCTCCCATCCGGCCCCAGCAGGTTCCCTACGAGAACCCGGCGAGCAAGGTCGTCGGCGTGTTTAACCATGCCGAAACGCTCGACAAACTCTTTGTAATAGGGTGGCGTATGTGCACAAAGCATCGGTGGGGGGCAATCTGCGCCCGCCACCAGTAGGCCGCGCTCCCGATCGCGATGAAAGTTGATCGGCCCGCGTAGTTCGGTCATGCCCCGTTGCTGCACCCATTCTCTGGCTGCACGCAGCAGTGCTTCAGCAGCCTCGTAATCATTCAGCACTTCGAAGAAGCCAAAGAATCCCACCTTCTGCTTGAGATAGTCGTTGAAGCGATGGTCAATAAAAACGGCAATGGTGCCCACCATGCGGCCACCTCGCTGCGCTGCGAACAGCGCTACATCAGCCACCTGGAAAAAGCGATTCCTGTCCGGGTCTAACTGCTTCTCGCGGTCCTTAATGATGGGCGGCACCCAGTTCTTATCCCCCCGGTATACCATCCACGGAAAGACGGCCATGACGTGGCGGTCTTTTTGGTCACAGACTTCTACTATATCCACGTTGCCCATGTCTTCTCCTTTTATTGCTCTTCGGTATAGAAACCTACCCCAACTACGCCTGGCCCAGTATGAACACCGAGAACTGGGCTGATCTCGCTCAGGTACAACTCCTGGCAAGGGAAGCATGCCCTGATCTCTTCTCTTAACTCCAACGCTTCCTTCTCTGCCGCTCCATGCGCTACGGCGACATGCACGGCCTGTGCATGGCCAATCCTGGCCTCCATGACCTCCAGCAGACGCGCCAGCGCACGTGGCTTGGTGCGCGCTTTCTCTAACGCATCAACCCGGCCATCATGGAGGTGTAACAGCGGCTTGATGCTCAAGACAGAGCCAAGGAAGCGTTCGGCGCCGCCAATGCGGCCACCCTTGTGCAGGTACTCCAATGTATCAACGACAAAGAGGACATTCATCCTGGGAATAAGTGCCTGGATTCTGGCCACGATCTGCGGCGTATCCAGGCCACCAGCGGCCATCCTCGCCGCGGCGAGGGCCATGAAACCCAGGCCCATGGACGTGGACCGCGAATCTATGACGTAAATCGGTATAGTAGAACCCATCTGCATCTTGGCCATGTGTGCAGATTCGATCGTCCCACTCAGGGCACCAGAGATGTGAATGGAGACGATGCTCTCGGCCGACTGGCTCACTTGGCGATAGCATTGTACGAAATCTCCCGCTGATGGCTGAGAGGTCGTAGGAAGCACATCAGACTCGCGGAGCCGGCGATAGAACTCCTGCGGCATGATGTCTACCCGGTCATGAAAGACCTGCTTTCCAAAGAGCACCTTGAGCGGAATCATATGGATGCCCAGTTCATCTGCCAAGTTGGGTGGGATGTCAGCCGAAGTGTCAGTGACTACTGCTACCTTACCCATGGTTTCCATCTCCTCAAGATTTGTTCTTAGCTTTGATTTCCGTAAAAGACGAAAGAATTCGCCAAAAGAAAAGACCTCACTCGCTCCTCAGGGGGAATTGCAAGGCGTCCATGATCTCGCGGGAGAAGCGCAACAAACGCAGGCGGGCTTCCTCGTCCATCTGATGCAAATAGGCCTGGTATCTTCTCGCGTATTCTGCCAGCCTGGACAGCCACGATGAGTTGCGCCGCGAGGCATAGGAAAATCCAAGCGCAAAACCCGGCAGCAGATCCAGAGCATCAAAGTTAGCTGTATCTTCACTGCCCATGTCCCTGAAGATGCTCAATTCCTGGATTCTGCTCAGCAATTGGCCTTTGATGGACACCAGCGAGGCAGCTACAACGCGGCCACAATAGGAAAGCGGGTCTTCGCTCTCTGGGATCGCCGCTACCAAATCGGTCAGTAACTGCTCATCGTCGGGCAACCCCTCTGCAGCCAGCCGCCCAAGCACTTTCTCTTTGACGAACTCCCACTCTTTGCCCCTGCCATCTTCGCCGAGCAGGTGGCGGAACATCCGCAGTGCCTTCATCGTGGGTCGGAACAGCACCATGGAGCGGCCTGGCCCCACGTGGTCATCGGCCAGATGGTACTCCGAGGAGACGTAGCCCTTTTGTTCCAATAACCTCAACATCTCGTAGGCGGTCGAGTTAGCCACGCGCAAGGCGCGGGCCAGGGCTGTGTAATGAATGGGCTGCCGCCGATGGTCATAATAGACATCAAACAGTTTCTCGAGAAAGGCACGCTGACGGCTCGTTAGTTGCACATTGCCCTCCTAAGCAGTTTTAGAAAAAAACGAAAGAATCAGATGCTATTATAAGCCTTTTCGCTCAACCTGCAAAATGGATGCACCCCAATGACTCTCTATTGCTGGCTAGCATTCACTGTGATATAATACAAACAGAAACGGCGGTGCAAAATGCGCTTTCGGTACCCCTATGCATGTATAGCTATCGCCTGCCTGACCTTATTGCTGGTGAGTGGCTGCCGAGGTGCGGTGCCAACACCCACCTCACTGCCACCTGCGCCTTCACCGCAACCCGGCCTGACTACCTCACTGCCACCTGCCCCTCCATTGCAACCTAGCCTGACTACCCCACTGCCAACTGCCACGCCACTTGCCACTATACCCAAGGCGGTGAAAATGGAACTGACCAGCAGCGCCTTCGCCGAGGGCACAGAGATGCCCAGGAAATACACGTGCGATGGGGAAGACATCTCGCCGCCGCTGTCCTGGACCGCACCACCACAGGGTACTGCCAGCCTGGTGCTGATCTGCGACGACCCCGATGCCCCAGGCCGTGTCTGGGTGCACTGGGTGCTGTATGGTCTGCGGCCCGATGCACACAGCCTACCGGAGGGCGTGCCCCGTAACGAGGTCGTAGAGGGCGGTGCCAAACAAGGCCATAATGACTTTCGCCGCATCGGCTACGGCGGGCCTTGCCCACCGCCAGGCTCGACACACCGCTACGTCTTCAAGCTCTACGCTGTAGACATTGATCTAGCCCTGGGCTCTGGCGCGACCAAGGCAGAAGTGCTGCAAGCCATCGAGGGCCATGTGCTGGCCGAAGCACAATTGATGGGACGCTACAAGAGATAGTAGCGTGTGAGCACTAGCGCCGCCTCTCGAACAAAACTGAGATATCGTCCTCGTAGAGCAGCGTCCAGTTCTCCGAGTTCCGTGCGTCCTCGATCATGACCTTGGAGTTTTGATCGTCCTTCGGCAGCAACAGGTATTGGATGTCATACTTGCTGAGGCGTGACTCCCAGTTCTGATCGTGGAAAACGAGGATGTAGTCTTGAACAAGGGATGAACTGTACAAATGCACCCGCCCATCAAGGAACGATCGCTGCTGTGGCCACAAGCGCCAGATCAGGTAGTCGCCGTAGGCCTGTGGATGGAAGATGTTGCCCGTCAGGTGTTGCTCGGCGATGTAGTCCATCGCCCCGACGGGCGTACCCTCCTCTATCAATTGCACTCTCAATCGCTCCACCCGGAGATGTGGCCGAACCCAGGGCGAGAGCATCACCGTGAACAAGGCGAGGCCAAGCAGAATCACCCAGTTGAGCCAATGGCGAGCTGGGGGTCTGCTCTGCCGCCAGCTTTGCAGGCGTCGGACAAGTGGGCCCAGATGTGGGCGCGCCTGTATGTCCCTGAGGAGATTGGAGCCTTCCAACGCAGTCAAATGTCGTGCTAGCATTGGTGTGGTAACAAGCGCGAACCAGATGCCATTGCGGATGGCCCCCAAACCGAAAACAGCGAAGGCAAGAAACAAGCCAAGCTCGGTCAGGCTGAGCCGACAGCGGGCATAGAAAAAGACCAACAGAGCTAAGAAGAAGGGGCCGAAAAAGGTCAACACGCCGCTCCACTCCTTGATATCCGGCACTTGCCATTCCGTCACAAACAACTGGGATGACGGATCCACCTGCAGTTGGCGCACATAGGCAAACACCCGAGGGCCCTCCGGGTTAGCCATGCACGCGAGCACGGTGAGGCCGAGGATCAGGGTGAGCTTCGCCAACGCCGGTGGTGACAGGGTGTCAGCGCGTGGCCCACGCACCATCCGGCGAATCGTTTCCGTCCCCAACACGATGCCCATCATGCCAATCCCCAGGACAAAGGCACCGTGCAGATTAACCCAGAGAATCATCAGCAAAGGTAGCGCCCACAGGCAGTTGCGGCGGCGGTCGCGGTATTCCCACAGCATCCAGTAGAAGGCAGCAAAGAAGACAAAAGAATAGCACTGTGGCCGCATATTGCTGTACAACCCAAGCACGACCGCGGCAAGCAAGGCGCACAGAATGGCCATGCGCCGCCGATCACTGGCCTTGAGACAGAGGTGAAAAATGGGCACGAGGGCTAACAAAAGGAGCAATGTGTTGAGGCCGATCAACAGTGGAAAACCGCCGGCTCGGTAGGCAAGGTAGTACAACACCTCGCCTAACCAATTCTGGTAGATAAAGGGGCGGCCGGCCTCGGTGAATGAGAACTGGTCAACACGTGGGATGGCCCGCGAGGTGAAAATGACCTCCCCGACTTTGAGGTGCCACCAGAAGTCCAGCGTCCGCAGCGGGTGCATGAAACCCATCCAGATAACCAGAAGGACAGGTATGGACATCCAGAGATGTTCAATGCGCAGGCGCGATATAGCCCAGGAGGCCGATCTTGCTCTTTCAACAGTTTGTTGGCGGGTGCTAGGGCTCATGCACACCTCTCCAGACGACCACCATCAATGAACGACCCTACTGCAAAAGCCCATTTCTCAGCGCAGAGGCCGCTAAGATCGCAGAGTTCACAGGTAACCAGTTGCGTAGCCGAAAGCCGATCAGCGATGCTCCAGGATTGCACCCTGGGCATCAACTTGGCCACGCCACATGAACTCAGTACCGGAATTGCGCAACTCGACCTGATAGACCACCTGGTCAGGGCGCACCACGTCATAAGCCACGGTCATGATCCAGTTGTTAGCCGTAAACCGACAAGACTCGTGGCCAATAGAACCCTCAGGGGTAGTACGCTCACCTATCCAGGCCAAGCTTTCCGCAGGCGCCTGGTCAGCATAGTGCTCTCTAACATACGAGAGGACCATGTCTCGCACCACCAGCACCTCAACGGCCACGTCCAGATTCGACTCCACAACTGTGTAGCTCGCGTTCAGCTTGCCCGTCCAGCGAAACGCTGAGTCCTGGTTGCTGAGTTCCATCTCGTAGATGACGTTGCTCGGCGCGACTATCGGCGTTCTAACAGTCATCAGCCAGTTACTGCTCGTGAATTCATACGCCGAGGCACCCACCAGCCCTGGCGGCGTAATATTTCGCCCCGTCCAGGTGATACCTTCCGGTGGCGCTTGGCCAGGGTAGGCATGTCTGAGGTAGACCAGTGCCGCATCACGCGCGGCCAGGACTTCAACAGGAATGTTTGCGGCAGGAGTTGCTGTTGGTGTAGGAGTTTTCCAAAACCAATCACAACTGGTCACCGCCACCAGCAGAAGCCCCGCCACAAGCCCAATGCCCAGGATGTGCATCCTCAATTTCACCTTAGACCTCCCCAGAGCTGTCGCGTCTGGTCCTACTTTCAATGCCAGGCAAGGTATTACTTATGCTAACTTTATTATAACATTAAAGCAAGCAAAATGCAACTATGGCCAAGGCCAGGGGTGCAGTTCAGTTTTGGGGCGAGAAGTAGCCTAGCCCCTTGTGGGCGTCGCTTGTCGTAGAAGCAGCAACGGGCATAAGGCCCTAGACTACGTCTGCATCCCGTTGTCTGCCCCCAATGTGAATTACACCCCAAGGCCAAGGAGGTCAGTTTCAAAGAGCCAGGCCCTGCGGGGTCAGACTCAGTTTTGGCCCAATGAGATGCGGTGCGTTGACCATCAGTGTAGTCTAGCCCCCTTGTGGGCGTTGTTGGTTGGGGGCAGAAAACGACAAGGCTCTGGACTATGGCTTCTGGTCCGAGAGCAATCCCAATTTGCCCCCAGAGTAGCATGGCCACCGAATGAATTCGCCGTTATTTTTATGCAATATTTACTCTGTCCTAACCAATCCTTCACAGTCCGAGTCTGGCTGTATGCTATATTATTGCCAGATTATTCATACGTTTTCCTGTAATTTTGGATGGTTTCAATTCGATAGCTAATGCGTAGCCAACACTTAACACTTCGGAGAGGATAGGCGTGGCAACTGAGGAAAGGAAAATTCTACTAAAGGCAAGAGAGGCAGCCGAATATTTGCGTATCAGCTTGTTCACTCTGAACAAGATCGAGCGAAAGGGAATGTTGCTGCCCTTCCGTACCCCGGGCGGCCATCGCCGCTACAGCCTGGAGATGCTCAACCAATACCTGGAAGATTCGCTTTTCCACGAAAAAATATGGAATGACTGAAGGAAGGAGGTGAGATGCCATGTTGTGGTCAACAGTGTGGTCCTGGTTGCGCCGTGAGGAAGGGCAAGACCTGACCGAGTACGCCCTGATCATTGCCCTGATCGTGATCCTGGCTGTTGCTGCGGTTACACTGCTGGGGACGAACATCAGCAAAGTGCTCAGCACGGTCGCCTCAACGCTGGGCAGTGTCCTCGGCACGTAGTAGCAGGCCAAAGAAGGAGGGGAACCAGGCAGGAGGGGGGGCAGAGCAGCATGGTCAGTGGGGCTCTGCCCCATCCATTCTAAGACGACGTTTAGAAAGGTTCGTGGTGGGCGCTTCAGCGCCTCAAGAACGCAGCAGCTAAAAGGGTGAGGACGAAGAGATGGAAAGGCAGGAACGCATACGTGGGCAAAGCTTGGTCGAATTCGCGCTGTGCCTTTCACTTTTGATCTTGATCCTGCTGGGCATCTTCGACCTGGGCCGTGCCTTCCATGCCTACATCATCATCACGAACGCGGCACGCGAAGGCGCTTATTATGGCTCCATGCATCCCCTCGATAGCAGTGGCATTCGCGCGCGAGTGATCGGTGAGGCGCAGGGCTCAAAGGTGACGCTGGCCGATGAGAACATTTCCATCTCTTCCTCGGGCCTGAGCGGCACTCCCATATGCGTCACTGTGCACTATGATTTTACGCTGTTCAGTTCTCTCCTGGTGGGTGGACAGACGATATCGCTGCAGAGTTGCGCCGAAATGGTGATTTTCTAACATGAAGAAAGAAGCAGTACTTAGCGACAGTGATTATAGCGGGCTTGTAATAGCGACTTCAGCCGCGCCTTCTGCGTCAATAACGACTAAAGTCATTACTACGAACCCGCGGGGTCGAGAGCGGGGGGACGGCCTGGTTGAGTTTGCCCTCATTCTACCTGTTTTGATGCTTATCCTCATCGCTATTCTCGACTTTGGCCGGGCTGTTTACGCTTACAGCGTCGTGGCCAATTGCGCCCGCGAGGGGGCACGGTTTGGAACTATCTCGCCGACTGACGAGGCAGGCATCGTGGCCGCAGCCACAAACGCAGCGGTGGGCCTCGATGCCGCTCAATTGACCATCAACGTTGCTCATCCCACTAGCAATACGGTTCAGGTAGTCGTGAGTTACGGGTTTGAATTGATAACGCCGTTGATGGCCCAGGTGTTAGGCGGCAACTCCCTGATGCTCAGCAGCACAGCAACGATGTACACGGGTTATTGAAATGGCTACCTGGTTATCCATACCATCAACGAAACTGAAGAGATACTCCCCCTACCTGGCCATATTCACACTGGCTCTGGTCATACGTACGGCCACAGCGTGGCAACTTGCCGGGCCAGAAGGGTTGGACGCTGAATATTATTTCTTGGTTGCTCAAAACCTGGTGCGAGGTAAGGGGTTGATAGTGGATGCGATCTGGCACTTCCTGGACAATTCTCTGCATCTGCCGCATCCGGCGGGGGAATTCTGGCTGCTCCTACCCTCTCTGATCCAGGCTTTGGGCCTTCTGCTGGGTTCTGGGTATCGTTACGCCCAGATGACCCAAGTCATTATGTCCAGCGCACTGGTAGCACTGGCCTTTCGTTTTGGACGCCAGCTTACCAACAGATGGTCAGACGCGCTGCTAGCCGCTTTCCTCACCCTATTCGGTGGATTCTCGGTGATGGTGCGACAGGTGGACCTCGATTGTTATGCCACCTACGCCTTGGCTGGCGGGATGGCGCTTTACGCTATGTACCGTGGCCAGGAAAGTGCAGCCTGGCTATGTGCGTCTGGGTTTTTCAGCGGCCTGGCCAGCCTGACGCGCAACGATGGCATCTTCTTGCTGCTTTTGCTTCTGCTTTATCTGGCCTGGCTTTCCTGGCAACGGGTTCCGTATTCACGTGGCGCAGCTTTGGTAGCCATTGCCCTCTATCTGGCACTGATGATACCGTGGTGGATTCGCAATTGGGTTGTTTTCGGCCGACCGAGTCCGGTGCCCATTCTATATCCTGCGCTATTACGGGAATATCACGAACTCTTTACCTACCAAGCTCAGCTTACCTGGGAGCACTTCCTGTCATGGGGTTGGCAATGGCAGTTGCGCGCTAAACTCATCGTTGCCGTGGGCAATGCGGCCCGCTTTGCCTGGATGTTCCAGTTGTGGCAAGTCCCATTGCTAGCCGTGGGTATATGGACGGTTCACCGTCGCCACGAAGTCTTGCCCATGATCGCTTTTCCATTGCTCCTGTACCTGGCGTTAAGCCTGGTCTATACTTTCCCCAGCGAACATAGCTCATGGCTGCATTCGCTCAGCGCCTTCGTGCCTTTTGGAGCAGCTTTCAGCGCCCTGGGCCTGCATACGGTTTGGCAGTGGCTGACCAGGCATCTGGAGGCCATACGCCCTTCTGTGTTGCTCGTTGCTTGGCAATGCACGGCTGCATTGCTGGCCTGCCTGGGGGGTATGGCCATCGCGCACGCTGAGATCGCCAGCAACCGCAGTTGGACGGCTGGACGGGAGGCAATAGCTGCCTGGATCACGGCACACACCTCCCCACAGGCCGTCATTATGGCCAGCGATCCATTGGGGGTGACGCTGGCTTCTGGCCGCTCTGCAGTGGCCATACCGAACAATGCCCTGCCAATGGTACTTCAGGTGGCCGACCAGTGCGGTGCGCAGTATCTAGTTCTTTGGAATCAACGCTCCTATGCCATTTCGAGGGAGCTTTTCTCATGCCTTCCTGCACACAGTCGTCTGCACCAGCTTAGCCAGTGGGAAGGGGTACAGATATACGGTATTGAGCCTGTGCAGTTGGTGGAGGTGTACGAGTGAATACACATCAAGTTTCTGGCAAAAATAAAGAGTCGGGCCAGGTGCTGGTCATTGTGGCGCTGTTTCTCATTGGCTTGATCGCCATACTGGCCCTGGTCCTGGACGGTGGAAACATCTACCTGCAACGGCGCCGCATGCAGAACGCTGCCGATGCCGGGGCGCTGGCTGGTGCGCGCACCCTGGCGCTCAATGGTACTGTAGAGGAAGCACGTGCTGTCGCTCAAGAGTACACGGTGCAGCGCAACCAGGCTGATAGCTGTCAGATCACGATTGACGCCTCCGGTGTCACGGTCGTTGCCTGCACCGATGCCCAGATGACTTTTGCCCGTGTCGTGGGCCTCAACCAGGTCACCGTCTGCGCGCAGGCGGCAGCCAAATTTGGACCAGTGGGGGCAGCAACTGGCCTGGCTCCTATTGCCGTCCGCAATTTCGACTACCTGTATGGCCCCACTTACACTCTCTGGTATGACAAGAATGACCCAGATCCGTGCCCACCAGGTGATACAACCTGTATCGCGGGAGAGCGTCGGAGTTGGATCAATCTGGGATGTACCTGTGACGGTCTACCCTGTGGTTGTGGCGGGCCAAATGCCAGCGAACTCAAGACCTGGATGGAAACTGGCTATGATGGCACCACCTGGGTAAACCGCTGGATGGGAGGTACTGGCGGCGTCGTGGACTCCGCCCTTCACGCCGCTAAAGCCCGGATAGGCGATGTATTGCTGATGCCCATCTACAACCAGGTCAGCGGCGACTACTACCATATCCGCAAAATCGCTGCTTTCAGAGTTACAGACGTCAAGGACACCGGAAATCCCAAGTACATCAAGGGGCACTTCGAATGCTACTTCCTTGCAGCCCCCCCGACTGGCATCGAAGATGGCGGAGTGAGAACTATCGCATTGACTGAGTAGAGGGATGAAACCAATGAAGAAACGAGCAGGATGTATCTGGATTGGTACAGGGATCGTTCTGGCCGTGTTGGCGGGCGTGCTGGCGGTTATGGTCATCCTCCGCGTGTCGAAAGCCAGCCTGCCGGCGCCAAAGGCACCGGAAATAAAAGTCGTGGTGGCTTCGCGCGTCATTGCCATGCGCGAAGTGATCCAGCCAGGTGACGTCGAGATGCGCAGCGCACCGGCAGACATGGTGCCCGAGAACGCGGCGCGCAATGTGGATGAGGTGGTGGGGCAGTTGACCGTGGCCCCGCTTTCGCCTGGCGAGATGATCCTGACCAGCGATGTGATCTCGCCCACGGTCAAAGGGGAGCAGGTGGCCTTTACCATGGATAAGACCAAGGTGGCCATGGCCTTCCCGGCCGATGACCTGATGAGCCGAAACAATCTACTGAAGCCTGGGGACCATGTGGACGTCCTCTTCTCCATCGAAGTCAAGGTGAAGGACAAGGACAGCGGGGAGCAGGTGACGTTCAATGCCCTGCAGAATCTGGAGATCGCCGCCATTGTCCAGCCGCGCGACCTGGAGACGAAGGCCAAGGCAGAGGCGGGGGGGACGGCGTCGCGGCCGCTGGCCATCGTCTTTGCTCTGGACCCGCAGGATGCACTGGTGCTGAAACATCTGCGCGACATGGGGGGCATGGTGGATATCGTGTTGCGTGCCCTAGAAGCAAAAGAGCGCTTCAGCACGCAGCCGGTTAACATGAACTATCTCATTGACCGCTACCAGATCCGCGTCCCGGTTCTGCCCTGAGAGTGAGGCCACACAGTGTTGTCCAAAATCCTGGTCACGGATAACGACCTCGACACTATGGAACAGGTGCGGCATATCCTCGAAGCCGAAGGCTACGAGGTGCTGACCTCGGTAACCGGTCAGGCGGGGATTGCCCTGGCGCAACTCCATCATCCGCATCTGATTCTATTGGATATTGACCTGCCAGACATTGATGGCTACGAGGTCTGCCGTGCCTTGCGCGCCACCCCTTCTACGGCCAAACTTCCGATCCTCATTTACAGTGCCAGGGCTGAACTAGAGGATAAAGTGGCTGGCTTCAGAGCGGGGGCCACTGATTACCTCGTCAAGCCGGTCGCGGCAGCCGAACTGATCGCACGGGTTCAGGCGGCCATACGATCGGGAGAGCAGCCACATGCGCACGCT
>Ga0172366_10002131_pt1 | contig 15483 bp, 13 predicted proteins | sample LakKivSesite69cm_FD_114533 | JGI IMG/M metagenome (GOLD analysis project Ga0172366, IMG submission 114533) | Sediment microbial communities from Lake Kivu, Rwanda - Sediment site 69cm | ecosystem: Environmental > Aquatic > Freshwater > Lake > Sediment | place: Rwanda: Western Province, Lake... | reverse complement strand
GGGACGATTTCATCGTGCCGGAGCCCTAGCTGGTTGTTCTCGGTCCTCACAGCCTTCCCCCGGAATCATATTTAAAAGCCTCGCTAGGAATGCCCAAACCCCCGGTGTTTGGAAGTTGACCGTAGTGTTCTCTGAGGAGTTCGTCTGGAAAATCATCAATGCCAGGAACTTCGAGAAGAAGATGAGCAGGCTCGAGGTGCTGGTCAAGAAGTTTGAGGAACACAACATTGGAGTGGTGCCGGCCTACTCTGATGAGGAGTCGGGCGAGGCCGAGGCTCCCCCTGAGAAGCTGCCCAGCGAGATACGGAAAGTCGAAGAGGCAATGTTCCTCTAGGTTCAAGGCGGACATGTGCGATACTGCACGGTCATGCCGATCGATTTATCTGTGCATGTCCAGCTGACCCTGCAGGTGTTCATCCTTGGCCGTCACCGCAATCGACTCCGGCAGGTACGCACGGCGAGAGATGGCCTCCATATGGGAGGAGGAGCGCAAGCTTGACTACGAGCTCAGGGTGGAGGCCGCGCTTGCGCGGGCCCATGCCAAGGTCGGCAGCGTGCCCAAGCCCGCTGCGGATGAGATCTCCAGAAAAGCGACGAGCAAGTACGTGGTGCTGGAGAGGGTCAAGAAGATCGAGGCCGAGATTGGGCATGATGTCATGGCCATGGTCATGGCTCTGACCGAGGTCTGCGAGGGCGATGCGGGCCGCTACGTCCACGTTGGGGCCACCTCCAATGACATCACCGACACCGCGCTGGCCATGCGGCTGAGGGATTCGATCCAGCTGTTGCGCAGAGCGGCAGCGGAGGTCCGGGACGTTCTGCTGGACCATGCCCGGCAGAAGAAGGACCTGGTCTGCATGGGGAGAACTCACGGACAGCATGCCCTCCCGACAACCTTCGGCCTCAAGTTTGCCCTCTGGGCTTGCGAGATGCAGCGGAACATCGAGCGACTCGATGAGGCATCAAAGAGGGTGTGCGTGGGCAAGATGACCGGCGCTGTGGGAACCCAGGCGGGACTGGGTCCGAAGGGGCTGGTGATCCAAAGCCTTGTCATGAAGGACCTTGGATTGGGGGAGCCACTGGTGACCAACCAGGTTCTGCAGAGGGATCGGCACTCGGATTACCTCTTCTGCCTTGCCCAGATCGCCACCACCTTGGAGAAGATCTTCACCGAAGTAAGGAACCTCCAGCGCACCGAGATAGACGAGGTGAGCGAGGGGTTCGGCGAGAAGCAGGTCGGCAGCTCCACTATGCCTTCCAAGAGGAACCCTGTGCGGTCCGAGAGGATCTGCGGACTCGCACGCACGGTGAGGGCCTTGGTCGAACCCGAGCTTCTGTGCAACCTCCTGTGGCATGAGCGTGACCTCACCAACTCGTCGTGCGAAAGGGTGGTACTGCCTGAAGCAACGATGTACCTGTACTACATTCTCTGCTTGGCCTCGGAGGTCCTTCGCGGCCTGGTCTTCAACCTCAAGAGCATTGAGAGGAATCTGGGGATAACGAAAGGCCTCATCATGGCTGAGAGGGTCATGCTGCTCCTGGTGGACAAGGGCGTGGGCAGGCAGGGGGCACACTCCATGGTCAGGAGGGCCTCGATGAGTGCGATATCCCGCGACTCAATCTTCGCCGAGGCTCTTGAGGGCGATGAGGGGATCTCGAAGCTTCTGACCCGCAAGGAGATCCGAGCCGCAATGGACCCCAAGACCTACCTTGGCACTGCCGAGGAGCAGGTCGGACGGGTGATCGCGCTGGCCAGGAAATCGTGGGGCTACGGGGGCTAGAGCAGGAACTTCTGCTGAGCCCTGACTGTGATCCTCTCCCGTGGGTCACTGATTGCGCTCCCGACAGCCTTGGCCTTCAGCCCGTGCTTCTCACTGATGTCGATTACCTTGTCCTTGTCGGCTGGATCGACTATGACAGCAAACCCCATGCCCATGTTGTAGGTCCGGTACATCTCAGGCCAGGATACCTTTGCCAGTTTCCGAACTGCCTCAAACACGGGCTGTGCTGGGAAGAGGCTGTCGATGGCGTAGCCCATGCCCTTCTTCAGGCGGCGCAGCTTTGTCAGGGCTCCGCCGGTGATGTGGGCAAGGCCGTGGGGCCTAAGGTGTTTTACGATCTCTAGGACCACCTCAACGTATATCCTCGTGGGCACCATCAGCGCCTCGCCAATCGTCATCGAGGAATCCGTGGGCAGAGGGTCGTTGACCGAGTAGTCGTTCCAAGTGAAGAAGGCCTTGCGGGCCAGGGTGTAGCCGTTGGAGTGCATGCCGGTTGATTCGAGGCCGACGATGATGTCACCGTCCGCTATGTCGCAGCCGGTAACGAGTTCATCCTCCCCCGAGATGCCCACGATGGCCCCGGCCAGATCGGGCACCTTGACTATGTCGGGCACGGTGGCCGTCTCGCCCCCGATGACGACGACCTTTGATTGCCTGCAGCCTTCGTATATGCCCTTTCCGATTTCAGCAAGCAGCTTCGCGTCCGCCTTCTGAAGGGCCACGTAGTCGACCATGGCAACGGGCGTGGATCCCACGGAGATGATGTCGTTAGCCAACATGCCAAGGAGATCTATCCCCACGGTGTCGAACCTGCCGACCATGGAAGCGACGATCATCTTGGTGCCGACGCTGTCGGTGCTCATGGAGAGCACCCTGCCATCGCCAAGGCGGTACAGTCCGGAGTAGTGACCCTTGACATCAGGGAACGTGTTCTCCGACCTGAAGGACAGGGTCTTGTCAAGCCACTCCCCCAACGAGGATATTGCCTTCTTCGAGGCCTCTATGTCCACCCCAGCCTCGGCGTAGGTCCGTTCCTCCTTCATCCAGGCCCCTCGCTCCCGACATCGATGCTCCGTTTATTAATTCACCCCATCCTCGCGGCTGGTCTGGCCGCCGCCGAATAGCTAAAGACATAAAAGACACCCGCTGGCCTGCATGGGGGGAGGGGCGGCGTGGCAAGCCATCTCTTGGTGCAGAGGCGCGACCTCGGAATTCTGTCCAACATAGTCGGCAGGGTATTGGTTCTAGCCGCGCTGGTTATGCTCGCCCCGCTGATCGTGTGCGTCATATTCGGGGAGTTCTTTGCCATCCCGGGTTTTCTGGCTGGAGCGGGTCTCTCCCTGCTCCTGGGATTGCTCCTCTATTTCCCCTTCAGGAAATTCTCGGATGCAAGGACCAAGCATGGGATGATGGGTGCGGCGATCTGTTGGCTGATCGTCCCGATGTTCGGTGCAATCCCATTTGCCATGGTCGCGCAGTCGGTTCCGTCGAGTTCGGGACTACTCTGTAACATGACCGCACTCGACTCCTATTTTGAAGCGATGTCGGGCTGGACGGCGACCGGGTTGTCGGTGGCCACGAGCCAGGAACTCCTTCCGCGCAGCATCCAGTTCTGGAGGAGCTGGAGGGAGGGGGTTGGGGGGGTGGGCATAATCGTCATGATGCTGGTCATCCTCGCTAGGCCCGGCACCGGCGCCTTCGAGCTTTATGCGGGGGAGGGCAGGACCGAGAAGCTGGAGCCTCGGATCATCGGCACGGTGAGGCAGATGTGGAGGATCTACGTTCTCTACACGATCGCTGGCATCATCCTGCTGTTCGCTCTTGGCATGCCTCTTTGGGACTCGATCAACCACGCCATGGCAGCGCTCGCCACCGGCGGGTTCTCCGTGAAGGATCAAAGCATCGGCAGCTACGGCAATCCTGCGTTTGAGGTGGCCATAATCGGCCTGATGCTGATAGGTGCCATCTCCTTCGTGGTCCACGATCGGGTCTTCAGGGGCCGTATTCGGGAACTCTTGGACGATGTCCAGAACAAGGTGCTGTTCAGCCTCTGCATACTGGGCATCGCTCTGCTTACGCTGGAGCTGTTTTACGAAGGACCTTTCCAGGGAACGCTTGAAGGGGCTCTGCGGTCATCGTCATTTCAGTTCGTATCCGGCCTTGCCACCGGGGGATACCAGACAGCCGATCTGAGGAACTGGACGCCCTCGGCGAAGATCCTGCTCTCCATGGCCATGATAGCGGGCGGCGCGGCCGGGTCAACGTGCGGGGGCATCAAGCTTGTAAGGCTGATAATGATCATGAAGGGGGCCGGCTGGAAGTTCATGGAGACCTTCATGCCTTCGGGAGCCTACGTGCCGAAGAAGCTGGGGAAGGTGGTGCTCTCCGAGGACGAGACCACGCGCGTCGTCCTGGAGGCAGCCACGCTCTCCTTCATGTACCTGATACTCCTTCTCGTCGGGGTCATGGTGCTCATGCACACCGTAGGACCCGCTGTGCCCGCAAGTGATGTATTCTTCGAAGTGTGCTCGGCACAGGGGAACACTGGGCTGTCGGTCGGCATAGCCCGATCAGGCATGAACCAGGTGGCTGAGTCGATGCTCATCGTCAACATGTGGGTGGGCAGGCTTGAGATACTCCCCGTTCTCATGCTGCTGCAGTCATTCTTCTTCTATGCAAGGCCCAGGAGAAGGGCAAGGGAGGTTTGACGCCAGATTGGCCGTCGACCTTGTCAGAGGGAATGGGAGCTGTTGGGATGTCCGACCGGTTCATGTGCATATCGGAAACAAGCATAGGCCGCGCGTGGGAGGCGGCGGTCCTCCATACATGGGAGAAGGGATCCATAGTCCCCACGGAGTACGGCGAAAGGTCAAAGGACGTGATCGGTTGCATCGAGGTAACCGAGCCCCTGAGCCAACCGATCATCCACAGGGCCGTCTTTGCTTGGCATGTCAAGGACAGCTATACGCAGGAGATCCTTGAGGGGATCGAAGACCACAGGATCGGCAAGGACTGGTGGTACACATACCATCAGAGGCTCTTCGGGTACCCAGCCGGCCCCGCAGGCTATCCGCAACCACCTTTCATAGACCAAGTTGACTACATTGTCAAGAAGTTGTCAAAGACGCCCCACTCGAGGAGGGCACAGGCAATCACGTGGTCACCGGTGCACGATCCGTGGAAGGACGATCCGCCTTGTCTGCAGAGGGTTTGGTGCAGGGTCGTGGACGGGCGCCTTGAGCTCCACACGTACTGGAGATCCAGGGACCTCTGGAAGGCATGGTGGTTGAACGTGTACGCCTTCACGAAGATGCAGAAGGTCCTGGCCGACAAGCTGGGATGCGAGGTGGGCCGATATGTGGACGTGAGCTCGGCCCTCCACATTTACGAGAGGGACTGGGAGCAGGTCGAGAGGAACTTCGTGAAGATCTGCGAGACCCGTAGGGAAAGGGACCGGTACCTCTGGGACCGGGAATGAGCAGACACATGCGCCTGGCCTCATTGCTCTCGGGCGGGAAAGACAGCGTCCATTCAATCCAGCTTGCGCTTGAACTCGGTCATGAAGTGACCTATGCCGTGACCATATTCCCGGAGAGGGATGACTCGTACATGTTCCACGTGCCCAATCTGTGGCTCACCTCCCTGCAGGCCGCCTCGATGGGGATCGGGCACATTCGCCGGAACAGCTCCGGCCGTAAGGAGGAAGAGCTCTTGGACCTCAAGGAGGCCCTGCGCCCCTTGGAGATAGACGGCGTGCTCGCCGGCGCGATAGCGTCGAACTACCAGCTCACAAGGGTCGCCAAGATCTGCGACGAGTTGGGCCTGGAGGTCGTGGCGCCCCTCTGGGGGGCGGACGCCGAGTCGCTTCTCAGACAGATGGTGCAAAGATCCTATCGCATCATGATAGTTGGGGTCTATGCTGACGGCATGGGCCCCGAGTGGCTTGGGAGGATCATCGATCCGGCCACAATCGAGGATCTCAAGAGGCTTCACTCGGAGAAAGGCATCAACATATCCTTTGAAGGAGGGGAGGCCGAAACTCTTGTCTTGGACTGCCCGCTGTTCTCCAGCTGCATCGTCATCGACTCGGCGCAGGTATGCTGGGAGACATGCCGGGGGGAGTATCTGATCAAACAGGCCCACTTGGGTAAGGAGCCCGGCCCTACCGTTCGAGAACGCAGCGGATGAACTCGACCCCCTTCAGCGTTCCAAGGTCTCCCAATATGGCATTCTGTTCGTTGTACTCCGCTCCCTTCTGTGCTTTGACCCCGCTCTGAGCGATGACAAAAGGCGTGGGGTCCCTGACGTGAGTGCGCACGGTGCAGGGAGTGTAGTGGTCCGGGATCACCGAGACGCGATATTCCCAGCCCCGGGATTCCATTCCAGCGAAGAGGTCTGCGACCAGACGCAAATCGAAATCCTCAATCGCCTTGATCTTTCCCTTCAGATCCCCTGAATGCCCCATCTCATCGATGCCCTCGACGTGTACGAAGGCCATGTCGCAGGTGCGCAGCGAGTCCAGGGCGGCGCGCGCCTTGGCCTCGTAGTCGGTGTCCACGAAGCCCGTGGCCCCGGGCACGTTCGGTGCCAGCATCCCGGCGCTCCTTGCAAGCCCTTTGATCGTGTCAACCGCCGCGATGGCAGCGGCTGACACACCCCAGATCTCGTCAAAGGGCCTAACGTTCAGTCGGTGCCCGGGGCTCCACGGCCAGATCATGTTCCCCGGGTTCAACCCGGCCTTGTGTCTCTTTACGTTGACTGGGTGTCTGGCGAGAACCTCCCTCGACCCTGCTATCAGATCCCTCACTCTCTCCTCGGTCTCCCTTGCGGCGGCCGATCGCGCGGCCGGAAGGTATGGCTCGAAGCTTTGACTAACGATATCATGCGGAGGGGTCGTGGCCAAATCATCGGAAAAGGACTCGCCCTTCAGGACCAGGATGTTGCGGAAGCTCTTGCCCGGGTGGAATCTGATGCCCTCGTCCTCGAGTTCCTTCTTGAGCGCGTCGATGAGCAGTCCCCCTTCCGTGCTGCCTATGTACCCTGCGGAGTAGTCGGAGATGCGGCCGCGGCGGCAGGTAACAAAGTTGCATCGGAACGCGATCTCATCCTCCTCAAGCTCTATTCCCAGGGCCGCGGCTTCGATGGCGCCCCTCCCGGTAAGTTGTGTGGAGGGATCGTATCCCATGATGGACATGATCGCGACATCGCTGCCTGCCTGAGTGCCCTTCGGCAGGCTCGTGAAGAGCCCCATCCTGCCGCGGAGACCTAGCGATTTGATGTTCGGGGCGCGGGCCGCCATGAGGGGCGTTCGCCAGGAGAGCTGGCGAAGGGGATAGTCGGCCATCCCGTCTGGGATGAGGACAAGGTACTTCATCGGCGCGTGCCCCTGCGCGGGAGTCTTGCTCCCAGCCTTTCGCGAACGGCTGCGACAATGAGGGGCAGGACTATCGTGGCATCCCCGTACACGGTAACAGTCTGGGCACCCGGGTCCACCTTTCCCCAGGAAATGGCCTCATCAAGGGTCGCGCCCGACAGCCCGCCGGGCTCGGGCCTGTCCGTGGTGATCTGAATGGAAAAGTCAAACCCCTTGGGGGCCACGAGCTTGCTCTGGAAAATGAAGTTCTTGGGCACCCCTCCCCCTATGAGGACCGCGCCCGACGGATCAGCCTTGTACGCCAGGTCTATGATCCGTCCCAAGTCCTTGAGGACATCCAGGATCAGCGGGTGGGTCTGCGAGTAGAAGTAGGTCTGCATCCCAAGGATCGAATCGGTGAAGGCTGGAATGAAGATGGGCACCCCGGCCTTCGCGGCGTTGTGGATAATGGAGGATTGATCCTCGATGCGGAGGCCCATCTCGAGCAGGAGTTCGCTTGGTGAAATCCTGGAGATGCCCTTGCTTCCCAGGCAGGACTCGAGAAGGCCCGTGGTCCTCTTCTCAAAGGTCGTGAAGCCCTTCTCATCGATGAACGCGTCAAGGATCCGGCTGACTCCCCTTTCCCTCAGCTGGGCATCGCTCGAGTAGGGGAGGTCCCGCCACCGCGCTATCCCAAAGCAGCACATGAGGTCATGCGTGACGTTTGCGCCCGTGGAGACAAGGACATCGACCATTCCGTCGCGGATCATCTCGGCAACCACGCGTCTCATGCCGCCGGGGACCATCGCGCCTGCCAGGCCGAGGAAGACCGTGGCGTCCGACTCGATCATCTTCTGGAGCACACCGGCCGCCTTGCTGGTGCGGCCCGCGCCGAAGACACCGCTTCGACCTAGCTCGCGGACAATGTCGCCGGCACTCATGACTGGGCCAATCTCTGCGTCCTGTATCCTCTTCCTCATCGGCCCAACCCGGAAACGACCGGCTCTCTTAGGCGCTCTTGGCGCGCTCGATAAGGCGTCTTCCCTCGAATTCAAGGTACTCGATTTCGGCCCCCTGTGTGAGGCCGGATATGTCGGGCCTGGGAACTTCGAAGGTGGAGTAGTCGCCTAGATCCATTATCTGGATGGCATCGCCCATGGTCGCCAGTAACTGTCCCGTCTTCCTCTCCACGACCGGGATCTCGATCTTCGCATCCACCGGCAAGATGAAGCCCCGGCGCTGTCCGCCGAATACTCCCATGGCCTCAACCCTTGCCTTGGCGGCTCCGTGCTTGCCGGGCTTGGACGTGGTGTAGCTTACGATCTTACATGGCTCACCGTCTATCATCACCGCATATCCAACCTTGAGCGTCCGCACCTCGGCGATCCTTCGTGCCATGCTACCGACTTGCGTGGCTTGGGCGCTGAGCAAGATATAAATATTTTTGGAAATGCCATGTCCTTGAGCCGGCGCTCCGATCTGCATCGCTGGGAAGGTTGGATCAGATGAAACCTACGAAGCTGGGCATGATGGCGAACGACTCGCCCAGGGCCGTTGACCTTGCACTGGAGTCCGCGGCCTATCTGAAGGACCAGATCGGCTCCTTGCTCGCCGAGGACCATCTCCTCAGGGCCATGGCCGCAAAGAACCAGAAGGTCTGCTCCTCTCTTCGGACTCTGAACCCAGCAACCGACCAGGTCGATCTTGTTCTGGTCTTCGGTGGAGACGGGACGATCCTCCGCACGGTTCAATCCTTCGGGAGTCTTTCGGTTCCCGTATGCGGGATCAACATGGGAAGGACGGGATTCCTCAGCCAGGTGGAACCCAAAGACCTGATCCCTGCACTGAAGCGATTGGCCTCTGGGAAGTTCGATGTGGTCTCGCGCATGAAGGTAGACGTTCGTCTGGGAGCCGAGAGACTTGGCTCAGCGCTTAACGAGCTTCTGGTGCAGGGCACCAGGACGGGGAAGATCCTCCGCGCCAACGTTCACATAGATTCCTTGGGGGACTTGATGCTTGAGGGCGACGGGGTCATCGTCTCGACGCCCACGGGCTCAACCGGGCACTCGCTCTCCGCAGGGGGTCCCGTCGTCGACTGCGGCCTGAACGCGATGATCGTGGCACCTCTTGGTGCGATCAGGCCCATTCGCCCGATGGTCATCTCCTCGGACAGGGAGATCGTAGTCCTTCCCGGGGACGATTGCTGTCTGGCGATGGATGGGCGGGTTGTCGGAAACGCCCATCAGGGCAACGAGGTAAGGGTCTGTAGATCGGAGTCAAAAGCAGTCTTCGCTGTGTTGGATTCGGATCTCTTCTGGACGAAGCTTCGTCAACGGATCGGGGGATAGTCGCATCAGGGCTCGGGTCTTCGTTCTGGACACCTCATCGGTGATAGGCGGATACGTTGCCACTTCCTCCGCGGCTCACTACACAGTTCCCGAGGTCGTGCAGGAGGCCCGCGGCATGGCCGCCGCAGCTTCGGTCGGTGTTTTTCTTGACTCAGGGCGTTTGAAGATCTGGGACGCATCTTCCGAGAGCGTGGGAATGGTCAGCGAAAGACTTGCCGGGATAGGCGGTGAGCTTTCCACAACGGATGTGAAGCTTATCGCGTTGGCCGTGGATCTGAAGGCAGCAGGACTTGACCCTGTGATTCTGACGGATGACTACGGGCTCCAGAACATGTCTAGGGTGTTGGGCGTAGGCTACAGGTCGGTTGCCACGTCGGGCATAAGGTCGGTATTTGAGTGGAAGAGGACCTGTCCTGGGTGCAAACGCGACTTCACGGGAAAGGGGGAGTTCTGCCCCGTCTGCGGGACCAAGCTTCGAAAGGTCATCGCTAGGAGGCCCGTGTGAGCTCCCCTTGCTAGTCCATGTCCTTGAGCTTGAAGCTCAGCCGGACAGAGGCAGCGGCGCCGATCACGGTCACGAACCAGAAGGAAACGATCCTATCCACGAACACCGCGAGGCCGGACACGTCCCTTGGAACGCCGAAGCCCAGGAAGAGGGCGATCATCGTCGCCTCCGTCGCGCCCAATCCACCCGGCAGAAGGGGGGCGAATCCCGCGAAAGTCGATGCGACCGCAACCACGTTCACGATGATCAGGGGTACGCTGGACCCAAGGGAGAGGAAGACGATCTTCAGCCTGAGGATCACCGTCAGCCAGAGAAGCAGGGAGATGAGCACGTTTGCGACAAGCAGCTTCCTGTGTTTGGAGATGCTCTTCGTGCCTTGGTAGAATCCCTCCAACGCCTCCAGGGTGCGGCTTCTCACGTCGTCGACCGGTCTGAACCGCTTTATCAGGGGCTCAAGCCTGCCGATCAGGAAGAGGACGAGCCTTAGGCCCGTCTCCTTCTGCAGCGATGCTGCGACTATGATCGCCGAGATGAGCGCTGCACCAACCAGCCCAAGGAGTATCAGAACGAGCATGAGGAGGCTCGATGCAACGTGGAAAATGGCGATGGTGGCAAATGTGACAAGGCAGATCAAGACAAAGGGAGCCATGTCAAAGATGCGATCCACGATGACGCTGGCCATCCCCTCTTCGAAGGTAGTGCCATTCGCCCTGCCCAGCAAGTAGGCTCTGACCGGCTCGCCGGCCGTCTTGGACACAGGGGTGATGTTGTTGAAGAAAGCGCCCGAGAAGTTTATGGCCACTATCTCCCTGGGGACCTTTTTCCCCTGCGCACGGACGATCATGGACAACCTCAACGATCCGAGGAGCATGAAACAGACCTCGAGGCAGAGGGCAAGCAACAGGTAGCCCGGGGTAATGCTGCCAATCCTGTCCAGAACGCCCTTCCCCCCCACCCAGAACACGAGGACTACTACCACCAACGCACCGACCGCCAGCAGGGTCACCGTCCGGAAGACGTCGGTGGGGGAAAAGGCCATGGGCAGACCTTGGCTTTTAGCGCAGTCGCCTCTGGATTATAAATCTTTGTCTACCGGCGCCGCGCGGGTTGTTTTGAGTTACAATGACGGCCATTATGTACCGAAAACTAACAGCTGCTTCACAAAGATATTTATTGCCCGCGCCACGGTGGCCGGGTGGTGGCTTGATGGTCGAAGCGAAGGCTGTAGTGGGCGTTGTCACCTTCACGGACCCCAGGGACACGGGACTCGCAACCGAGCGGGAAGCCTATCTGCATGCGAAGCACCAATCTCTGACCAAGTTCCTGAGGGGGAGCCAGATCAGGGTCATCGACCCGATGTCAAAGCTCAGGAAGGGCTGGACCGAGAAAGACATGTTCGGCCTCCGGACCAAGGGGGAGGTGGAGGAGGCGGCGCGGGTACTGAAGACCGGAGGCGCCGAGTGTCTCATCCTGGGCTGCTGGCACTGGACGGAGCCGATGCTGCCCATAATGCTGGTCAGGGAGCTGGACCTCCCCGTCCTGCTCTATGCGGAACACAACCCGGCTTGGGCGGGCTCAACCTGCCTCTCCTCAACTGGTGCAAGCTTCTGGGAGAATGCCGCCAACGACAACATGCTCAGGCACCAGCGCCTCCAAGGTCGACCGGAGAAGGTCCTGCCCTGGGTTCGCGGCGTTTCAGCGGCCTCGAAGCTTGCCAGGGGCTCCCTCCTGCTCTGGGGTGCCTCCTACTGTCTGAGGATGGAGCATCTTCAGGACGACCTGCCGAGGCTCAAAAGCTTCATGGTCGGTGAGTTCCTGATGGAGGAGCAGCATGCCCTTGTACGACGCGCCGAGAAGATCATGGAGCAGGGCAAGAGGATCGAGCGGATGGTGTCATGGCTCCGGAAGCTGGGGTGCCGGATCGAGTTCGACAACCGAATGTTGACGCAGGAATCGCTCCGGAGGGAGGTGGCCCTGTACCTTGCTGCCAAGGACGACCTCGCGGACAAGATGGCTGGGGGAGAGGCCATCATGGGAGCCTCGATCAGATGCCAACCCGAGCTTTCGGTGGACTACGGAGTAACGCCCTGCCTGATCCCGGCGCTCATCCCCTACCCGGAGGATTGCGAGGGGCCGAAGCCCACGGTCCCAGTGGTCTGCGAGGGGGACGTCAAGGGGCTGGTCACATGTGCACTGCTCCACCAGATGAACCCGAAGTCGCCCCCGCTCTTTGGCGACCTGAAGTACGTTGACGACAACCTCATGATCATCTCGAACTGCGGGGCAGCGTCGATCTACTACTCTGGCCTTTCCCGGCGCGCCTGTGATTGCCTTCCCGATGTATGGATCAAGGGCCAGGTTCAGGGAGCTTCCGGCGGCGCGGTCGGTTTCTACAGCAAGCCTTCCGACGTCACGGTTGCGAGGCTGGTCAGGATCGACGGGGAGTATTGGATGCAATTCGGCAGGGGGCACATAGTCCGGATCACCGATGAGATAAGGGACAAGATAGTGTGGGGCAAAATGTGGCCCAACACCCCCATCCAGATCAGTGCGCCGCGCGACCTTCTCATCTCGGCCGTGGGGTCGAATCACTACTCGGCAAGCCCCGGCGACTTGACCGGGGAGATCGAGGCGTTCTGCAGGTTCCATTCGATATCAAAGGTGAGACTGGACTCGGAGACTGAGCTCCAGGCCTTCGTCGACAACCTCTAGAGATCAGCCGACGATCTTGAGGTAGAGCTCGTGGGACTTGTCTGCAAGTCTCCGTCTATCCAGTATCTCGGAGAGCCTGCATAGTGCCTCGCTGAGCCTGGCAGCATCGTTCAAATACTCGAGGACATCCCCCGGGTAGGCCTCGATGCCGTATCTCTCCATGATCTCGTTCGATATTGCCTCCGGGGACAGGCCCGAGGTTCGAAGCCGAAGGATCATCGCCGAGAGCTTCCTCGGCGGGCACTGGCAGTGGGGTGAATCGCGGCAGCCGCACGCCAGCAGATCCAGCGTGATCCTTCCGATCGCCTCCCTGAACCATTCGGAGAAGACCCCCTTCGGCCGGGACAACAGGTTCAGGACCTCCGAGTCGAAGAACCTGATGGACGTCTGTCTGCGGAAGGATCGCTCAATGTTCTTCTGAAGCTTCTCGGATAGGTAGACCCGATCGAAGGAGCTTGTCGCCACGACCGTGTCCAATGGCGGAGATCCTTTCTTGACGGACCTGATCATGAAGGCGGCCTCCTCCTCAGCAAGAAAGAACTCGGAAGCGGTCCGACCTATCGCGGTTATCACCAAGGACCCTTCCTTCCTCCTGATCATGCCCGAACGCGCGAGCCCCTCGACCAGAGGCGCCGTGCCGGAAGTGAAACCGACGCTGTGGTTCTGAATCCTCTCCAGCTCGGATGCGCTGAGGACCCCGAACGTGCTGATGTCCGCCAGGACCTGCTCGGCGAGCTCCTCCTGCCTGTAGGCGGGGCTCACCGGATCGATCCTGCTGGTGAGTAGGTCCATCGCCACCTGGTCCTCGGTGCGTCGCTCGGCATTGCTGAAGCTGCGGCCGGGTTCGATCAGCATGATGGCCTTCCCCGCCCCGTGGTATCCCAGCCTGCCCGCCCTCCCCAGCATCTGGTGGAACTCGGACGGGGTGATCCATTCCATGCCCATTGCCAGCGTTTCGAAGATGACCTGTGATGCCGGAAGATCGACGCCCGCCGCGAGCGCCGAGGTCGTCGCAACCCCGGCGATGCGCTGCTCCATGAACTCCGACTCCAGGGCCCTCCTCCTCTCGTACGAGAGCCCTGAGTGGTAGGCCTTGACGGGTGCGGACCCGGTGGCGATGGCAGTCGCGATCTGGTGGCACTTCCTTCTGGAGTTCGTGAACACAAGGGTCTGACCCCGGTACCCCTCGGGGGAGATGGCCGCGAATTCCCTTTCGATGAGCTTCCTCATGAGTTGGGTCTTCTGGCCTGGCGTCGAGATCGGTATGAGGTGCCGTTCGAGGGGCACGGGGCGTTCGTCGTGGAGCACAAGGGAAGCCTTCAGCCGGGTTGCCAGCTCGGACGGGTTCCCGACGGTGGCGGAAAGGTACAGAAACTGGGCCCTCGGGTACAGGACCTTCAGCTTCTTGATCAGGCCATCCAGCCTAGAGCCCCTCTCCTGATCCGCAAGGTTCTGTATCTCATCGATGGTGACGACGCCGACGTCGCCGAGCCTCTTGGTCGCCCCCGACCTGAGCGTCTGCTCCACCCCTTCGTACGTGCCGACGAGGATGTGGGACCCTTCGATGTCCATGTTCAGGTCGAGCTTCTTGGCTGTTCTGATTCGCCCAACCCCGACCCTTATTGCCGTCCGGAGGCCCAGGGCGCGGTACTTGCTGTCGAACTCGAAGTATCGAAGGTTGGCAAGCGCCACGAGGGGAGTGAGGTATAGGAACTTGGCCCCCGTGAGGGCCCGCGGGATTCCGGCCATCTCCGCAATCAGGGTCTTGCCGCTGGAGGTGGAGGAAACGATGAGGATGTTACGGCCCTCGAGGAGGCCCGCCTTCACAGCAGCGGCCTGGACGGGCAGAAGGGATCTGATGCCCGTTTCCTTGAGCCTTGAAACGAATGCCGCCGCGCCATCCGCGTCCGGGTAGAGCCTGGCGATCCCGTCGATCGCCATCCTCTCCTCGCTTGATGGCTTCTTCTCAATCACGTCGTACAGGCTGAGGTGCCAGTCCCGGTCCGGGTCATAGTCGGGCGACACCATCCTGAAAGCAGTGTCGTAGTCCCGCGCCCTCTCCAACACTCGGCCCAGGTGTGCGACCAAAGCCTCGCTTGGCTGCCATCCCTTTGCTCTAGCCTCCTTGATGAACTGCGATCTTGCGCACCTTAGGCATATCTCCTCAACCCCGTAGGTTATTGGGGGACGGGGGAACTTGACCGATCCCTGCAGCATGCAGAACCTGCAGGGCCTGGCCCACGCCAAGGGAGAGGCGCGGAAGAGGGCTTCCAGTTGTCCCCTTCCGGCTCGGGTGGCTTGGTCATCTACCAGGACAAGTTGTCTGGCTTTCTCGACGCCGGCGAGTAGCTCCTTCGGCTGCATGTAGAAGTCCATCTGGTTCACGCGGATCCGGCATCTGAAGGGCTTCAGGTCCTCCACCGTGGTGATGTGCGCCTGCGCGAAGATCAGGCCCTTGCGGTGAAACGAGACAACGAGCTCGTCCTTCTTGGGCGACTTCCTCACTAGGCAGCTGAACGGCTTGGTGAGGTCCAAGGGTACGAGCTTCTGGGACATCTGTATGGGCTGGGTTGCTTTCCTGAAAAATGAAGTCGCGAGGATCCTGCTAGGCATTTGGCGAACATATTTTTCTGGCGCGCGTCAGCTGGGTCCGGGGAGAAGATGTCGCGAGAGTGCGACCTCACGGTCGTCGGCGCGGGGCCGGCCGGCCTAGCGGCAGGTCTTTACGCGGCCAGGCTCGGTCTTCACACTGTTCTGATAGGCGAGGTTGCGGGCGGCCTGGCG
>Ga0172366_10002130_pt1 | contig 15484 bp, 13 predicted proteins | sample LakKivSesite69cm_FD_114533 | JGI IMG/M metagenome (GOLD analysis project Ga0172366, IMG submission 114533) | Sediment microbial communities from Lake Kivu, Rwanda - Sediment site 69cm | ecosystem: Environmental > Aquatic > Freshwater > Lake > Sediment | place: Rwanda: Western Province, Lake... | reverse complement strand
GACCCGAGCGTTTGATGCCACTGACCTTCTTGACTGATGATAAACAAGACAGACCGCTCGGGGGCGCCGGGGGTGAACCGCGACAGGACCCGTCGGGTGTTTCTATCGGCAATTTCGGGAGCCTGCGCACTCTTGACCATGCCTTCTCTTGTATGATATCTTGAGTTCATCTTACCACCGGGTGCAGTTTATTCAAAGGAGAGGGATTTCGCTTAACACAAAAAATGCCATTAAATTTATAAAAAACATGAAAAAACTTATGTACCTAAATTCTTTCGAGCTTTCAATTTAACGTTTTTGCTTTAAAGAGGGGAAGATGAAGATTAAAGGAAAATATGGAATCCCTGCTTACATTTTTTGTCTGACAAACAGCTGTGTACCGTTAGAAATGAAGAAACGATTTTTGAAACTGTTATACCAATACTTGGCAACCAAGAACAAAAACGGGGATTTGCTGTTATGGAATTTTGGTTTTGCCGGGCTAAACCCAAATGAGAAGACGTTATCTTTAGAGAACTCAGATGAAAAACACCGTTACTGCATTCAGCTTTATCATCATCTTGCCAGTGCTGTAAATCTGAGGGGAAAAGATGTGTTGGATGTGAGCTGTGGAAGTGGGGGCGGTTCATATTTTATCATGAAATATCATAAGCCAAAGTCCATGATGGGAATAGATTTCTCTGAAAAAGCTGTCGATTTCTGCAATAGCTATTATTCTATGGAAGGGCTCTCGTTTTCTTATGGAGATGCTGAATCTCTTCCCTTTGGAGCAAATACATTTGATATTGTTATGAATATTGAGGCTTCACATTGTTATGGCCGGATGGACTGTTTTCTGAGCGAAGTATACAGGGTTCTTCGTCAAAATGGATTTTTCTTATTCACTGACTTTCGCAGAAAAAATCAAATTTCTTCTCTAAGAAAACAATTTAGCGATTCTGGTTTGACCTTTATCAAAGAGGAATTCATCACTCCTCATGTTGTTAAAGCCATGGAGTTGGACCATGATCGAAAAGTGAGATTAATCCATCAAAAGACACCAAAAATATTGCATAATACATATAAATATTGGTGGGGAACAAAGATTTCGAAGAGGTATGAGTTATTTAAAACAAGAGAAGAAGAATATTTACATTACGTCTTACAAAAGCAGAATAATTAACACCGCTCAGAAAAGGAAATTATTATCTCTATTTCCAGAAATCCTGAGTGCAGAGGACGAGAATGGCATGGATCTCGAGTCCTCCGGCCAGCATGCAAAACGAGAGCAGCCATTTGCCGGCCAGAGGGATATGCAGATAATTCGCCGACGGAGCGACCGAGCCGAGGCCAGGGCCCACATTCCCCAGGGTGGCCGCCACTGAAGCGACGGCGCTGAGGATGTCGAGACCCAGAAGACTCATGATGAGCGAGGCCGAGGCAAAAATAAAGAGGTAGAGGAAGACAAAGGCCAGAATATTGGTGACGATCGGCGGAGAAATCAACCGGCCGTCGACGCGAACCGGAATAACCGCGTGGGGACCTCAGCTAGACCTTGTTCTGGGCAAACTCGAGGACATCCGTGGCGGCGCTGCGCTTGATCAGAAGGACAATTTCCTTGGCGGTTTCCTCCTCCGGCTGAATGGTTACATCGACGTCCCACTGGGAGAGCGTGAAAAAAGGAGGATTCTCGAAAAAAACTGGGTTGCGGATGCGGCCGATTTTCGGGCGAGCACCGTAGCGGGCCGCCATCTGACAGGTGAGCACATTCTGGTCGTCGCTTCCGGTCAGAGCGATCAACATGTCGGGATTTCGGATGCCGGCCTTTTCCAAGAGCCGACAATCAGTCCCCTGGCCCTGGAGCACCTGGATATCCAGGTTTTCACCAGCCTCCTGGCAGCAAACCGGATCGGTTTCGATGCCGACGACGTTGTGGTTCTCCCGGGAAAGAACTTTGGCCAAGTGCTGGCCCACCTGGCCCAGCCCGACGATGATGATGTACAGGCTCATCTCTTGGATAGCTATGCCAGATGAAAATCCCATTGTCAAAAGAGTTTGCCGATCGGATTTGGGTCAAGAATTGCCGATTTACTTAAGAAGCCATTATCGGCCTATATTAGACCGCATAGAAAATCCGCGTCCTCGAGCGCCCACTATTTTTGCTTCAGGGCCCATTCTTTGAGCTTTTCGTAAGGCACTTCGCCGCAGAGCACATCGCTCGTCTCGGGATTAAAGAAGGTCGGCGTGCGCAGCTGGCCGCCGCAGTTGGGCGCAATGACCGGCCGGTAGGACCTCATCAGGTCGGCATTCTTCTCGTTGTGCCAGACTTCGAGCTTCTCGAAAGAGATTTTTTCCTGGGTTTCCAGTTTTTCCACGTGAGGCATCATAGCCTTGCAGTGGGGGCATTCACGGGCATAAAACATGATGAGCTTGCTCATTTTTTCCTCCTCGCAAACAGCCCGCACCAGCACTCTCCGTCTTTTTTATTCTTGTAGGTTTCATGGATGAAGAAATTGCAGGGACAGACCAGTTTCAGGTCTTCAGCGAAATCTCCGCTGGCCAGCCGGCAGGGGCAGTACTTAAGCCCGTGGTTCTTCTCGTTGGCGAACAAACCGTCCAGGAGCATCTCGACTTTTTCCCGGTCAGGATTGACCTCAAATTCGTTCTTCTCAGTGAACTCGTGGATAGCCCGGCGGAATTCTACCCTAGTCACGGTCGTCCCGCCGGCCCCCATGATTTTTCCCGCTTCCCGGGAGGAGATCTCAACGTAAGCATTCCTGGCTAAGCATGTGGGGCAAATCTCCGGTGGGTTGAGGCCGTAATGGATGTCGTTACAAATGAAACAGCGCCAGAATTTTTTCATGCCATTCTACCCTTTAGGTTCAATCGAGGTGATAATTGGGCGCCTCCTTGGTAATGACGACGTCATGGACGTGGCTCTCCGTCAGCCCGGCTGGGGTGACCTTGATGAATTTTGCCTTCTGCTGGAGTTCCTCGATATCCTTGCAGCCGGAGTAGCCCATGCCTGCCTTCAGCCCCCCGACCATCATCTGGATGATGCGGGAAGCGCTGCCTTTGTAAGGGACACGTCCCTCGATCCCTTCGGGCACGAGCTTGCTCTCGCTGAGCGGTGAATCCTGGAAGTAGCGATCGCGGCTGCCTTCCTTCATGGCCTCGATCGACCCCATCCCGCGGTAAGTTTTGTAAGAACGGCCTTGGTAGATCACGACTTCACCCGGGCTTTCATCCGTGCCGGCGAGCATGTTGCCGAGCATCACCGAGCTGGCTCCGGCTGCGATTGCCTTAGGGATATCGCCGGAGAACTTGATCCCTCCGTCGGCGATGATCGGGATGTTTCTGGTCTTGGTCACTTTAAACACATCAGCGATGGCGGTGATCTGGGGTACGCCCGCTCCGGTGACGACCCGGGTCGTGCAGATCGAGCCTGGACCAACGCCGACCTTGACTGCATTGACGCCCAGCTCAATCAGGTCCACGGCCGCTTCTATGGTCCCGATATTGCCAGCGATGATTTCCTGGGCGGGATACTTGGTCCTCAGCCTCTTGACGGCGTCGAGGACTCTCTGGGAGTGACCGTGGGCAGTATCGACGACCAAAACGTCCACTTTGGCCTTGATGAGAGCCTCAGCCCTTTCGAGGGTGTCCTCACCGATACCGATGGCGCCGCCGACGCGCAGCCGGCCGAAACCGTCCTTGGCGGCATTCGGATACTGGATACGTTTGAGGATGTCCTTGTAGGTGATCAGGCCTTTGAGGTGGAAATTTTCGTCGACCATCATGATTTTTTCGATCTTGTGCTTGTGGAAGAGCTTCTCGGCCTCTTCAAGGGATGTCCCCAGCGGGACGGTGATGAGGTCTTTAGTCATAACTTCCTCGATGGGCAGGTTGAGCCGGGTCTCGAAGCGGATGTCCCGATTGGTCAGGATGCCGACGAGCTTGTTATTTTCAGCGGTGATGGGCAGGCCGGAAATTTTGTATTTTCTCATCAGCTCAAGGGCCTGGTAGATCTTGTCCTGGGGTCTCGTGGTGATGGGGTCGACAATCATGCCACTCTCGTGGCGCTTGACTTTGTCGACCTCCTCGGCCTGGATGGCAATGGGCAGGTTCCGGTGGATAATGCCAATCCCGCCCTGTTGGGCCAGGGCGATGGCCATCTTGGATTCCGTCACTGTGTCCATGGCCGCGCTGACGATGGGAATCTTGAGCTCGATGTTCTGGCTCAGCCTGGTGGTTACGTCGACATCGGCGGGAATGACAGTAGACTTGGCAGGAAGAATCAGGACATCGTCAAAGGTGAGCCCCTCCCTGATCTTTGCCTCCAGCATATCTCCTCCTTCCTCAGCTTAGCGTTTTTTTCGTTTTTTGGGGATGACGGACCTGGCCTGTTTACCCCGAGAAGCGGGCATGCCCTGCGGCTGCTGGTAGTAGAGCGGCTGCTGTTGTGGCCTTCTCTGCGGCAGCTCCTCTTCAATCACCGGCTGGAGGAGGAAGATGTAGCGGACAGTCTCCTCCTCGATGCGGTCCATCATCGCCTGGAACATCTCGTAGCTCTCTTTCTTGTATTCGACGAGAGGATCTCGCTGGCCGTAGCCGCGTAACCCGATGCCTTCCTTGAGATAATCCATTCCCAGCAGATGGTCCTTCCATTGGGAATCGATGATCTGGAGCATGATGATTCTCTCGAATTCCCTCATCCGCGCCGGCACGAGTAGCCTCTCTTTTTCCTCATATCTCGCTTGGAGCGTTCCAACAAGCTTTTCTCTCAGCTCATCGTAGGTTACGGCCTGCCAGTCGATGCCGAGCTCATCAACATCCAGGCCGAACTGCGGGCCCAGGGCGCGCCTGAGCGCCTCGATATCCCATTGCTCCGGGTCTTTTTCTTTGTTGGCGTAGCTGTCGAGGTGCCATTCGATGAGCGTCTCGATGAGTTCCTGGGTGTAGGATTTCATGTCCTTGCCCTCGAGGATTTCTCTCCGCATGCGGTAAATCGTCTCTCGCTGTTTGTTCATCACGTCGTCGTATTCAAGGAGATGCTTGCGGATGGTGAAGTTCTGGCCTTCGACCTGTCTCTGGGCGCGCTCGATGGCTTTGCTGACCATGCGGTGTTCGATCGGGACACCTTCCCCCATGCCGATCCTCGCCATCAGCCCGGAAATCCTCTCGCTTCCGAAAATTCTCATCAGGTCGTCTTCGAGCGACAGGTAGAAGCGCGAAGCACCGGGGTCTCCCTGCCGGCCCGCCCGGCCTCGCAGCTGGTTGTCGATCCGGCGGGCCTCGTGTCTCTCCGTTCCACAGATGTGCAGCCCGCCGAGGCTGACGACGCGCTCGTGCTCCTCCTGGGTGATGCGCATCGCTTCAGCCAGAGCCTTTTCCCACTGCTCCTGGGTGGCTTTGAGCGGGTCGATGCCGGACTTGCGCAGGCTTTCGCTGGCCAGAAATTCCGGGTTGCCGCCGAGCAGGATGTCCACGCCGCGGCCGGCCATGTTGGTAGCGATGGTCACGGCGCTGATCCTTCCGGCCTGGGCGATGATCTTGGCTTCCATCTCGTGGTACTTGGCGTTGAGCATGACGTGCTTGATGCCTTTTTTGTGGAGGATAGAGCTGAGATGCTCTGACTTCTCGATCGAGGTCGTGCCGACGAGGATGGGCCGGCCCTGCTTGTTAAATTCAACGATCTCGTTGACCGCGGCCTCCCATTTCTCTTTGGCCGTCCGGTAAACCACGTCAGGAGACTCATGGCGGATGAGCGGCTTGTTGGTCGGGATTTCGACGACATCCAGGTTGTAGATGGCCTGGAATTCGGTTGCCTCGGTGGCTGCTGTGCCGGTCATCCCGGCCAGTTTTTTGTACATCCGGAAGTAATTCTGGAAGGTGATCGAGGCCAGTGTCTGGTACTCCTCCTCGATGCGCACCCTCTCTTTGGCTTCCAGTGCCTGGTGAAGGCCGTCGCTGTAGCGCCGCCCCGGCATCAGCCGGCCGGTGAATTCATCGACGATGATGACCTTGCCCTCTTTGACCATGTAGTCGACATCACGCTTAAAGAGGTGGTGGGCCTTGAGGGCCTGGTTGATGTGGTGGACGAGGTCCATGTGGGCGAGGTCGTAGAGGTTGGAGACGTTGAGGAACTTTTCCGACTCGGATACACCCTCCTCGAGGATGGAGACGGTCCTTGTCTTTTCGTCCACCTGGAACTGCTTGCCCGCATGGAAGCGGCGGACGAGGTTGTCGATCTTATAGTACAGGGACGTCGATTCCTCGGTCGGGCCGGAGATGATCAGCGGCGTCCTAGCCTCGTCGATGAGGATGCTGTCCACCTCGTCGACGATAGCATAGTGGTGACCTTTCTGGACGAGGTCGGAGATGCGGAATTTCATGTTGTCCCGCAAATAATCGAAGCCGAATTCGTTGTTTGTTCCATAGGTGATGTCCGAGCGGTAAGCGGCTTTCCTGTCGGCATCGTTCATCTCATGCTGGATCGTTCCGACTGAGAGGCCGAGGAAGCGGTAGATGGGACCCATCCATTCAGTGTCCCTTTTGGCCAGGTAATCGTTGACCGTCACAATGTGGACGCCCTTTCCTTCCAGGGAGTTTAGATAAGCGGGGAGAGTGGCGACCAGCGTTTTTCCCTCGCCCGTCTTCATCTCGGCGATCTTGCCTTGATGGAGGACGACTCCGCCGATAAGCTGGACGTCGAAAGGGCGCATCCGGACGGTTCGGCGGGCCACCTCACGGACGACGGCGAAGCTTTCGATGATAAGGTCATCCAGAGACGCCCCCTGCCTGAGCTTTTCCTTGAATTCAGCCGTCTTGGCCTGGAGCTCAGGGTCGGAGAGCTTCTGGATGCGGGGTTCGAGCTCGTTGATGGCGACGACAAAGGGCTGAAGCTTTTTCAGGTCACGTTCGTTTTGGGTGCCGAAAATTTTATATATCAGCCACTTAACCATTTATTATTTATTAGCAGAAAGGCCGTGGGTTGTCAACGCAGAGGCTCGGGCCATTTGACTCAAAACCACGCCGCTTTTGACCCAGCGAGCCAAAAGCGGCTCGATTTCGGGCTTCGCTCTTCTCTCGCTCAGCTCGAGAAACCGTGCCCGCTCAGCCCTCAAACGGATTTTTCGCCAAACGGCCCTCGACCTGGGCTAGAAATTGACAAAAGAGAGAGAATGACTATGATAGCTGGAATGCCGAAGATTTCCTGGCGCCATGATTTAATCAGATGAGACCATTAGACAAGAGGATCTATGTTCTTTTGGCGATTTTAGCTGTTTCTTCGGCCCTGGCTATCTATATCTTTGGCATCAGGCAAGACATGTCCGATTTTGGGGTCTGCTATCAGGGCGGAGAAAGAATCCGCCAGGCCGAAACGCTCTATCGTATCTCTGACGGACACATGCAGTACAAGTACTCTCCGGCTTCGGCCGTATTTTTTGCTGCCTTCACTTTTTTACCTTATGAATGGGCCAAGCTGCTCTGGTATTGTCTTGAACTCCTCTTCTTAGCGATTTCTATTCTTGTTTTTATGAAAACTCTCCCAGACAGAAAAAAGACAAAGACGTTCATCGGCCTTCTCGCTTTTTTGATCCTGGCAAAGTTTCTCGGTCGTGAAATCCAGCTCGGGCAGGTCAACCTTCTGATCATCGGCCTCCTCGCCGGAGCTCTCTTTTTCCTGCTTGAGGGAAAGGATTTCCTGGCCGGCCTCCTCTGGGGCGCGTCGTTGTTTTTTAAGCCGTATGCTTTTGTTTTTCTACCCTATTTTCTCCTGAAGAAAAGAGTAACCATTATCCTGGGCGGCGGCGCCGCCTTGGGCCTGGGCTTCCTGCTACCGGCGTCCTTTTACGGAATCAGCGGGAACATTCTGGTTCACAGGGAATGGGTGGAGACGCTGTCGCTCTCGACGCCCGGGCTGATAGAAACTTATGATAATGCTTCACTCTATTCTTTTCTGCAGAAACTTTTTGTGGGACCGGGGGGCTTCTGGCCGGAGATCCTTATCGGTTTAGCTCTTGTGGCCATCGGTTCCGTATTTCTCAGACTGATGCGGTCAGGCCAGAGGAAATCTCTTCCTCGCCCGGAGATCCTTGAGGCGGCCTTCCTCTTTCTCCTCATCCCCCTTTTTTCTCCTCTGGGCTGGTACTACAACTACCTTTATGCTCTTTTGGCGGTAATGCTTGTGCTCGACAAAATCGATGAGTTTCGTCGAGGGCTCAAGTACGCCGCGGTAGTTAATTTAATCGTCATCGGCGGGACTCTGAGGGAAATACTCGGCCGGGCGCTCTTCACTTTTTACACCGGCCATTCCCTGGTCGTCCTCAATTTTCTTTTTGTCCTTTTCTGTTTATCCTACCTCAGGCTCAAGCAGCAGGCCTGATAGAGTCCATTGATTTTTTCCGCAATTTCATCTATTATGGGGATGATAAATTGAGAATCATTCTCATTTTATTCGCGTGGAAAAAAGGATTAAAACATGATCAGCCTGGTTCAAGCTCCCCGGGGGAAAACCCTCAAGGTTGTCGCTATTCTGGGTGGAGAAGGCGTGCGCCGGCGGCTCTTTGCCCTGGGTTTTCATAAAGACGACCTGATCGAGGTTAATTCGCAGGGAATCCTGCGGGGCCCGATCCTGGTCAACAATTTGACCTCCGATACGAGCGTTGCCTTAGGCCGCGGGGTGGCCCATAAGATCATGGTGGACATCGTGGCCGATGAAGAATAGCTTTCCCGTCGTTATTTTTATCGGGCAGCCCAACAGCGGCAAAAGCACCCTGTTCAACGCCATTGCCGGGCCCAAAGCCGAGACTTCCAATTTCCCGGGCACGACAGTCAAGCACACCCACAGCAGAGTTACGGTCGAGGGCCGGGTGCTCAACATCGTCGACCTGCCCGGGACTTATTCCCTGAATCCTTCTGAGCCCGCAGAGAAAGTCGTCCTTTCCCATCTCTACCAGGAGAAGCCGGACCTTATCATCAACGTGGTTGATGCTTCTATCCTGGGGAGGAGCCTGGAGCTGACGCTGGAGCTTCTCGAGCTCGAATACCCGATGATCGTTGCACTGAACATGGTCGACCTGGCCGAGAAAAAGGGCATCCTGATTGACCCGGGCAAGCTGGAGAGACTCCTGGGCGTCAGGGTTGTGCCGACCATCGCCTCCCACGGCCGCGGGGTCAAGGAGCTTCTAGAAGCGGCTTTTGCCTGCCTCGATGCGGGGAGCCGGGCCCCATCTCCCAGATTGTCCAGCGATGTGGAAGAGGAAATTAAACGATTCTCGGAGGAAATTCCTGATAATTTTCCCGTCGAGGCCAACAGAAGGTTCACCGCCGTCAAGATGCTCGAGAGCAACGAGGTTTTTTGTGGCCAAGTTCTGGCCGACATCGAACCGATTCTCAATAGGAAACTTAAGTCGGCCAAGAAGAGGATCGAGGAAAAAAGAGGTGCGCCGGCCTACGAGGTGATCGCCGCTGAGCGCCACCATCTTGCCCTCAAAATTCTCGAGCAGTCCAGCCATGTTAGACGGGGGCAACACCTGAGCTGGGACAAACGCGTGGACGTCATCCTCATGCATCCGCTGCTCGGCTATCCCATCCTGGCCGGCGTCTTCTTGCTCTTCTTTTTTCTTATTTTTAAAATCGGGGGCCCTCTCGAGGCAATGCTCCTTGGGCCGTTAGGTCGGCTGAGGGAGTATTTTTCAGGACAGCTGGGCTCCGGCCTGCTCTTCCATATCGCCGACGGACTCCTCCAGGGAATCGGTGGAGGCGTGGCCATCGTTCTGCCTTATTTTCTTCCCCTCCTCTTTTTCATGGCCTTCCTCGAAGACCTGGGTTATCTTGCTCGGGCCGGCTTTCTGCTGGATACATTTATGCATCAAATCGGCCTCCATGGAAAATCCGTCTCTCCCTTCATCCTCGGGTTCGGCTGCAACGTCCCGGCCATTCTTTCCACCCGCATCCTCGAATCCCAGAGAGACCGGATCCTCACCTCGCTTCTCATCCCTTTCATCCCCTGCTCCGCCCGGACGACGATCATCCTGGCCCTGGTCGCTTTTTATCTTGGCCCGTTCTGGGCTCTCGGGTTTTATTTCTTCAATATCTTGATTGTGGCCGTGATCGGCCGCCTGCTCACTTTCTTCTTCAAATCGCCGTCTCCCGGGCTGATCCTGGAAATTCCTTCGCTCAAGCTGCCCTCGCTCAAAAAGATGGCGAGCAAGACTTACGTCGAGCTGAGAGCTTTCAGCAAATTTGCCTGGCCGCTGCTCGTCGGCGGCAGCATCGTCTTGAGCTTGCTTCAATTCCTGACACTGGACAAGATCCTCAATGTCCTCTTTTCGCCTCTTGTCGTCCACGGCCTCGGCCTTCCCCGGGAGCTGGGCATTACGCTTGTCTTCGGGTTCTTGCGGAAAGAGCTCTCCTTGATCATGATGCTTCAGGCCTTAGGCGTGGAGTACTCACATTTGCTTTCGGTCGTTTCGCGGGAGCAAATCCTGGTTTTTACGGTCTTTGTCAGCTTTTTCATCCCCTGTCTGTCCACCTTCGCGGTCCTCTGGAAGGAGATAGGGAAAAAAATCGCCTTCCTTTCAGCGGGGTTGAGCATCATCGTGGCCATTCTGGTCAGTCTCCTCGTCCGGTCGATTATCTGACTTCTTGTTATCAGGGCGCGTCGATCTATTCTTAGAAGATGACGACAGCCAGTCTTTAGGTCTTCCTTTCTTTATCAATGATTATCATTTACGAGCATTGCCGATGTCAGTTAATTCTCCTATAATTCATCTGTCTGTCGCTTTGAACGAGATTTCTAACGCAAAATCTATCATGGGACTCTCGTCAGGAGGAGGCTTCAAAATGAAGATTCAAATGAAACTTGTCTTTGGATTGCTGCTTGTAACGATATTCATTTCTTGGCTGCCGCAGCGGGCTTGTGCCGAGGAGCGGATTAATCGTCTTATCGCGCTCCTGGAAGCAGGAAAGCCGGCGATCGGAGTCTGGACCGGCGCGCTCTCGGCACCGCGAATTGCTAAAGTGCTCGCGACCAGCGATGCTGACTTCATTGTGGCCGATGTCGAGCATGACATATACGACTTCAACATGCTTCACCGGTTTCTGCTCGAAGTGCAAGACTTCAATAATCGCTATCGGATAGAGCCGAGGGTTGCGCCTGTTGTCCTGGTCAAGCTAGCCAACAGGGGCACTTGGGATCCGCGCTACGAAATTGCGGAATCGCTAAAGGTCGGACCTGCTATGGGCTTATGGATTCCCATGGTGGAGAGCCGGGTTGACCTGGAGCGTGCTATTTCGGCCGTGCGAGGTGCGGAAACGTCGGCCCTGGCCGGGCTCAACATACCAAAAGAGCGGCGCGATGTGTGGCCGCTCAATCCCAAAGGTGAATTGCTGGTCGTCGCTATGATCGAAACCGAAGAAGGCGTCCGTCACGCGCGAGAGATCGTAGAAACACCCGGCCTCAGTGCCATACAGACTGTTCACGTCCCGGCTGCTGATGCCGAGCGTATCCTGAAGATGTGCCGGGAACATGGAGTTATTACGGCAACCGATGCGACTCCGGAAGACATCAAGGCCAAAATTGAAGCAGGTTACAGACTGATCAGCGTGGGGTGGGATTTCGGGATTTTACAGAAGGGCTTGGCGGATACCTTCAAGGCCATGCGGGCGGCGATAAAGTAGATGAGCGTCTTTGCCAAGAATTCTCCTTCTCCATCTTAGTTTTTCGTGACCTCGTCCTCCAAGCGGGGCCCCTTTCTTGACCTTCGTCTTTTTCTCATTGGAAGAAAGACGCTCCAGGGAAAGAAGCGGCCGGAGGCCACTATCGGCGAATGGTCAAGGCGATCCCGTTATCCGGGGACTATGGAACGCCTCAATATTACTGGCAGGATATCGCCCAGACAACGAATAACGCAGCCTGGGACTTGAAGGATATCGAGCGCAGGACGGACCTGGCAATTAGCTTGACCCATTATTTGGACCTGCAAACCTGGGGCAATCACGAAATCGGGGGCTGGATTCAACTATTATCAAAACGCATGGGAAGGCAGCGTACGGTGGGTGGAGCGGCAAATCGAGACATTTATGGACGTTCGGCCATTTTAACCAAACACAAAATTATTATGTTTTCGATGCCATAGCAAAACTTCCTCTTATCGGATTTTTGGCTGATACACCTTGTCACTATGGAAGGCACAGCTCTAGTGGGTCCCAGGGGTTGCATTTTGAGAAGTCGGCATGAGCTTTAGTTTTATTCTACCGCCGGGCTTGCCGCGAACTTCTACGGACATTGTGTTTGAACCTTCGACTAGTACTATTGGAACTTTGACTGTATCTACGTTCTGATTAAAGTTGTGCGGCCCAATGATTAGATCGCCGTTGAGATAAATCTTACTGGAGCTGACTTTGTCAACCTCGGCATCTTCCAGGCCGCCATTATAAACGGCAAGCGTTCCCGGCCCTCCGCGAGAATTCCACTCAATGGTGGTACTGGGTGCTTCCCCGCTGGATCTTGTGAAAGAGAGGTCCGTGCCGAGAGGTTCATAAGGCCCACAATAAAGAAACGTGTGCCCAACATTATCGGATGTCTGTATATAGAGAACAATTTTTTGATTAACCGCATCAAAAGCCATTCCGTGGTCATAAAGTGGGAACGGGAAATCACCGTCTGCCACTTTGTTCCAGTTCTCCCCATTCCACTCCCAGGTGTCGGACAAGTAGCCTGCAGGGGCATAACCCCCTGTCAAGACGATAACTTTTTTCGCTCTGTCATATGACATTTTGCAGAAGCCGCGAAGCGAAGGATAAACGGCCGGGAACCTTTGTTCCCACTGCCCGTTTTTCCACACCCAGGTGTCATTGCAAAAAATATCTGCCCCCGCGGTTCTGTCCCTTCCGCCGAACAGCACCAGCTCCTGGCGGTAATCGTCCCAAGCCATAGCATGGGCATATCGACGGTTGGGTGAGACAGGAGGATTCAACTCTGTCCAAGAGCCGTCTTTCCGTGCCCACGTATCATCCAAATATACTTGACTCCCGTCGAAAGCCAGGTGGTAACCGCCGAAGAGGATCATCTGTTCATTGCTGCCGTCGTACCCGAGTGCGGAAACATATCTATGGGGAGGACGGTTGGGGTCAGAGCCGGGCAAGACTTCGATCCAATTTGTTCCATCGAATTCCCAAGTATCCCCAAGTCGCCGATCTACAACAGCCCTTCCTCCAAACAGAACTCCGATTCCCCGACTTTCATCAACAGCATAAGCCACATAATTCCTTTCGGGCAAGCCTCCTATATTCACAATCTCCCATTTTGAACCATCCCAGAGCCATGTTAATACTTCCATATAGTATTCTGTACCAATAAGATACGTGCTGTTGGCTATATTGTCGAAACCCATAGCGGCATCATATGCTATTGGAACAGAGGCAGGGATTACGTTAACCCAGTCCCATTCCGTTGAATCGAACTCCCAGAGGTCGTTGGACGCCCCAAAGCCGCCGAAAACAACTATCCTGTCGCGCTTGCTGTCGTAAGAAATACAACTGATGAACCGGCAGTATGGCGGATTATGTGCAGTATTGATCTTGGTCCACAAGAATCCATCCCATGCCCAAGTTTCATGATAATAATCTCCTGTCCCGCCGAAATCGGCCCCTCCGATCATAAAGACCTGTTTCACATTCTTGTGATATGCAAGCGACGCCCCGGCGCGAGGCCTGGGGATACAAGTGCCTGGAAATTTTTCCACCCATTGGATGCCGTCCCATTCCCAGGTTTCATCTGATCCCCCCTGGAAGTCAGATACTCCAAATCCGCCAAACAAAACGGTCACGCCACGCTCTTCATCATAGGCCATGAAGAAATCTTCACGTCTATCGGGGATATCGCCAGTCGGGAACACCTCCTGCCACGAGTCTGTAACGACATTGAACTCCCAGGTGTCGTTCTTTTGCACTCCCCCTCCTGACCCTCTATCATCGCGGCCCCCGAAGAGAACAATCACCCCTCGTACTCCATCAAAAGCCATTGAGAAACAGCTTCTTGTCGGACCGTCAGTGGATATTTGTGTCCAAACCCATTCAGAATTGGCGTCATTCCATTCGAACGCCCAGGTGTCATTGCATAAACGACCCCCATGAAGGACCATTCTTTCATTCCAACTGTCGTACACCATAAAGGCCGCTCCTCGCGGAGGCGGTCCCTGGGTTGCAATTTTCGTCCATGTGGTTCCATCCCAGGCCCAGGTATCTTGCGTTCCATTGTTGCTGTAAAAAACAGTAAGACCTTGACCCTCATGGAAAGCCATAGTCGCATAACTTTGAGGCGGCGGTCCCGAGTATGGAGGCGTCACTTCGATCCACGCTCCGTTATCTTGACATAGAGCTACCGTTGCCGGAACCAAAGCCAAAAGCAACCCAACGGTAATTATGGAGATCTTTATCATACATTTCCTCCCTTTGATAAAAATCTGTTTTTCCCTGTGACGGGAGAACCTATATTTTTATCGTGATTTTGCCTGCTTCCAAGCGTCCATAATAATAAATGAGTGATAAGATAACATGATTCTTGAGTTGTCCAGTTGAATAATTTATTGTAAAATTCATAAAAATACGCCGGCAGGAAATGGGTTAGAATGAAGACTCGCAAGATTATGCAGGTGTTATGGGGCACATTTAGTGGCGGACTAGGTGACACAAAAGTGACGCAGTTGGGTGATTGCCAACATTTGTCCTCTGTAACTCATTGATTCTAAAGGTGCCGGGGTGGCGGAACGGGTAGACGCAAGGGACTTAAAATCCCTCGGTTGGCAACAACCGTGCCGGTTCGAGTCCGGCCCTCGGCACTCTGTTTCCCCTGATTTTTCCCTGGATTTTGGAATTTCGGTTTGTCCTTCCACTTTAATCAGCCGTATCCACAGTTAGGCGGGCCCAGTCAATTTTTGGCACACCGGCGGCACACGGGGAGAGGTCTGTCATTGCAGGTCTCAGTCTAATTGAGCCATTTTTAGTGATTCTGTCCACACCGTGCCCACATGAGGAGAGGCCTGCCTTCTTCTCATCTTTTTGGCAGCGTTGACATCCACACACCTCGAGTTTTATCATCCCCCACGATAGAACTGGGAAGTATTGACTCTTGAATGCTCAACCTGCCTGCGCACCGGAAAGCGAAAGATTTGCCAATAAATCGCTCGAGGGCAGGGTCGTGTCGCTTGATGCCCTGCGTGGGTTCGACATGTTCTGGATCATCGGCGGCGACACGATTTGTAGAAGCCTGCCCGCGATCAAGAATGTCCGTTGGACCCGGCTTCTGGCCCGGCAATTCGAACATAATCCCTGGACCGAGGATATCCGCGGAATTCTACGGACCTGGGGACAGCCTCGGCGTTCTATCCACTCTGACGGCGGCGTGTTCCGTGCTTCTGGGCGTCTTCGCCGGATACTGGCTGAAATCGGAGAGAAGCACCAACGCAAAAACACTCGGCCTCACTGTCGGCGAAAT
>Ga0172366_10002125_pt1 | contig 15495 bp, 14 predicted proteins | sample LakKivSesite69cm_FD_114533 | JGI IMG/M metagenome (GOLD analysis project Ga0172366, IMG submission 114533) | Sediment microbial communities from Lake Kivu, Rwanda - Sediment site 69cm | ecosystem: Environmental > Aquatic > Freshwater > Lake > Sediment | place: Rwanda: Western Province, Lake... | reverse complement strand
TCCTCAGAATCAGAAATGGAATGTTCAGATGAGTACTGAGAGGGAAGCAATAATGCATGAACATTCTGGTGTCCGAGGGCTTCAGCTGCAACCACGAGTGTGACGGCTGAGTCAATCCCCCCTGAGAGTCCAACGACAGCCTTCAGGAAGCCTGATTTAGAGAAATAATCATTAACTCCCATTGCCAGCGCCCTGTAGATATACTCCACCTCCTTTGCCTGGTTATAGGATCCGATCGCTCTTTCTCCGCCGTTCAGTTCTTCGAGATCGAGAATGTGACGGTCTTCCCTGAATGATTCCAGTTCATGTATTACTTTTCCACTGTTATTCAGGACCAGTGATCCGCCGTCAAAAATAAGTTCCGTCTGTGCCCCGACCTGGTTGACAAATATTACAGGCAGCCTGTTGGTTGATGCACAACCGGTAATTATACGGATCCTGTCTTCTATCCTGTTATGGGCGAAAGGGGAAGCAGAAAGATTAACGATCAGATCGGGATTTAATTTTGTCAGTTCAGCGACCGGGTCAATAACATATAGCCGTTTACTGGCGAAATTGCTCAGTACAGGTTGGTCATACCACAGATCTTCACAGATGGTCACAGCAATCTTTACACCCTGGAAATCCAGTAACCTGAAAGAGGTATTTGGCTCGAAATGCCGGTATTCATCAAAGATATCATAAGTAGGAAGCAGGGTCTTGTGGAAAACATCCCTGACCTGGCCATTAAAAATAAAGCATGCCGAATTATGCAGTTTTTTACCGGTGCTCTGAGGATTGACCGTTGGGGAACCAACAAGGACACCAATACCTTTTGTATATCCTGCAATAGTGTGAACGGTACGTTCACATTCTGTTATAAACCGTTCCTGCTCAAGAAGGTCGAGGGGTGGATAGCCGCATACTGCCAGCTCTGAGAAAATGATAAGATCACAACCATTCTCACGGGCAGTATTAATGTCCGCAGTTATTTTTGACAGATTTGCTGTAAAGTTACCAATGTGGTAGTTGTTCTGTGCAATGGCAATTTTCATAACTCACAGTAAATCAGGAGTATTTTCCAATCAGAACCTGACACCCAGGCGCAGTGACACGGATCCGATAGTAACTTTATAATCCTTCGTTTTCGTGATATCCCAGAATCCATTCTGGTAATATAATCCGAGAATGAGCGCTGTGTTCCCTCCCAGCGAATATTCAATACCGGCACCGATAAAGTACGACATGCTTATCGTGTTTATGGCATCACTGATATTTTCATTTTCATATGTCGTACCATCCGATCTGACATCTGCTGATGCTTTGATATTTATATGGGTGTTTATTCCCGGGTGTGCAAAGAATCTAATATAACCGATCTCGTTTGAGTTCAGTTTCAGGCTGATCGGAATATTGATATATTGCATCCTGTAAGTCATTACTGAGTTTGCAAGCAATGGCTGCCTCCCGTAATTAAAGTCGAAACCGGTAGAATCGATATAGAAAAGGCTTCCGCCTGTGTTCCAGATGGATATACCGGTAGAAAAAGCATAATTCTCTGCAAAATACTTGTCCATGATCAGACCGGTATTAAAACCGGCTTTCATTTCATCTCTGGTAATTGACTTGATATCAGAGGTGAGCCAGGACATCTGTGGTTCAAAGAAAACACTGAAACTAAGGCCCTGAGAATATAAAGGTGTCAGACAGGCCAGGCAAAATACACAAACAACATACTTTTTCATAAATTTATGCTTTCAAATTTGTCAGTATACAAAATTAAGACATTTAATAAGGCTTAAACCTGTTACAGGTATGTAGTTATGAAATGCAGATTGTTAATAATTACTGTATTGATATTTCTGTCCGGGGCATGCAGGAAAGATCCTTACCATCTCAGTATTCCTGAGACCAGCCTTCATATCAGTATTAAACGGCTGGAAGTGGATCTGTTTGCACTTGATCCGGACAGCATCATGGAAAAAGTGCCTGTATTCCATGACAAGTACGGAGCTTTTTTTGACCTTTTTAACTATCAGATTATCAATATTGGAGGAACTGGTCAGGTAACTTATCCCCAGTACCTTACATTGTTCCTTACAGATTACCTGAATAACGAAGTGTCCAGGAAGACAATGGAATTGTACCCTGACCTGTCATGGCTGGAGGAGCAGCTCAGTGATGCCTTTGGGCGCTACAAATATTATTTCCCTGAGAAACAGATCCCGGCAGTTTATACATTTATTTCCGGGTTTAACCAGTCAATTGTGATTGGCGACAGCATCCTGGCAATAGGCCTTGACAAGTATCTGGGAACAGACTGTTATTATTATAAAAGGTTGGGCTTGCAAAAGTACATGATAAAGAACATGTTCAAAGACAAGATAGTGACAGACTGTATATCTGCATGGTGCTCTACAGAGTTTATTTATAATGACTCGGTTGATAATATCCTGTCCAACATGATTTACCAGGGGAAGATATGGTACCTTACCAAATCGCTGTTGCCTGATCAGCCCGACTATCTTGTGACAGGTTTTTCACCGGAGGAGCTGGATTTCTGCAGGAAGAACGAAGGCAGGATGTGGGAATACCTTGTCGAGCATAAGATACTGTTTATGAGTGACCGGCTGACCATTCAGAAATTTGCAGGCAACGGTCCTTTTACAAAAGATTTCGGAACAAAATCACCGGCAAAAGCATCATCATGGATCGGCTGGAGGATTGTTGAGAATTATGCTGCCAGGAACCATTCAATAACGATGAAAGAGCTAATGAATGAGGATGACTTTCAGAAAATACTGTCTCTTTCCAGGTATAATCCCTGATGCGTTAAAGCGTTTATGAGTTAATGCGTTAAAGCGGATAAGAGAAGAAGAGAATAAGGGAAACTTTGAACTTCTTTTTTCGGCACACATTTACAGATTCTTGATTTTACCGGTCCGATAAAAAAAAGAGGGTGTCCGCCTGCCGGTGTACACCCTCTCCTGCTTAATACCCTAACACTATTTTGCTTTAATTGCTTCAACAGGACAAACATCAACACATGAAGCGCAATCGGTACATTTTTCCGCATCAATAACATAAATGTCACCTTCAGCAATTGCTCCCTCAGGACATTCATCAATACATGCACCGCAGGCAGTACATTCTTCTGTAATAAAATGAGCCATGACTGTAAAATTTAATTGTTTAGTCCTGCAAAGTTATTTAAAAAATTTATTATCGGAAGGATTTTAGCAATGAGATAACAAATTGAAGGGAAGTAAGCCTCTTATGCTTTGCCCAGACTGGCGTATGTGATATATGCCATTGAACCCATGCCTGTCCTGATGGCTTCCTCATCGATATCGAACAAAGGGGTATGCAATTCCGCCGGTGCTGAAATCTTTTCATTCTTCACTCCCAGCCGGTAGAAGACCAGGGAGCATTTTTCCGAATAAAAAGCAAAATCTTCGGCTGTCATCCTGGTATCCAGGGGAAAAACATTTTCTTTACCCAGGTAATCAGAAGCATAACCGCGCAATTCTTTTGTTGCATCAGGATCATTGATCAGTGCAGGATATCCCGGCACTATACTGACTTCACAGCCTGCTCCCATGCCTGTGGCAACAGATTGTGCGATGGTTTTTATTTTCTGCAGCGCTTCTTTCCGCCATGGTTCATTAAGTGTCCTGAATGTCCCTTCAAGGGAAGCATGAGATGGTATCACGTTTACTGCTCCCGGTGCCGTGAATTTCCCGAAGGAAAGGACTGTAGGGACTGATGGTTCAGCATGTCTGCTGACAATTTGCTGCAGGGCGACAATGATATGAGAAGCGATAAGGATCACATCGGTGGTTTGGTGTGGCATTGCAGCATGCCCTCCTTTTCCTGTGATTTTTATGTATATCTCATCGCTCGAAGCCATGTAAATACCGGGTTTAAAACCAAGTGTGCCCACCGGCAGGGAAGGAAGGACATGCTGGGCTATGATAAGATCCGGTGAGGGATTGTCAAGAGCACCTGCATCAAGTAAAAGGCGTGCCCCGCCGGGCGCTTTTTCTTCTCCCGGCTGGAATACAAACAACACTGTACCCTCAAAACTGTCTTTTATCTCTTTCAGGATCATGGAAGCCCCAAGCAGGCAGGCAATGTGTACGTCGTGCCCGCAGGCATGCATTACTCCTTCATTTACAGATGCATAGTCCTTGCCTGTCTCTTCCCTGACGGGAAGCGCATCAAGTTCAGCCCTCAAGGCTATGGTACGTCTGCCGGGGCGTACTCCTTCCAGTGCAGCAACAATACCTGTCCTGGCTATACCTGTCCGGCAACTGATACCGGCCCGTTTAAGCAGGGAGGCAATGTATTCCGAGGTTTTGTCTTCCATGAACGACAGTTCAGGATTCCTGTGCAGGTACCTTCGGATATCAAGGGCCTGGGGATAGAACCTGTCAGCGAGTTCTTTTATTTTTTTAATCATGTGAGTATGTGTGTTACTCATTTTCCAATAATCATTTCCATACCTGCTGCCAGCATCAGCACTCCGAATATTTTTTTCAGTACACTGTCTGACAGGCTGGCTGAAAACAACGAACCAAGCCATGCACCTAGTATGAAAGCTAAAGCCAGTATAATGGCATATTTAACATTGACATATCCTTCCCTATAGTAATTATATGCTGCCATGATGCCTATGGGAGCAAGCATCATGGCCAGGCTGGTACCTTGTGCCTGGTGTTGTGTCATTCCCAGTATGAAAACCAGTGAGGGAACGATAATCAAACCTCCGCCGATGCCCAGAGTACCGCTGAGAAAGCCTGCAAAAAGGCCGATGGTCAAAAGTATTAATAGTTGGTACAGAGTCATTTTGTTCTTTTAAGCGTTATTAATATTCCCATCATTTGAGGCTTCTCTGAATAGAAATTGTAAACTTTTGTAACAGCCCGACTCACTCAGAAATCAAGGCTAAGGGAAAAATAAAAAATCCTTGGCAGCAATATATTGTTCTCTATACCCCATGCCCAGTCAAGGCGGATAAAATAGCCAAGCAGCATGGAACGTAAACCGGCTCCGAAACCCATGACTATTGGTTCCCTGTCGGCGTCAATGATCACTGTGATCGGGCCGTTCTCAAGGATTTCATTGTCATATGCGTTTTCCCTTGCCCAGGGGTGCGGACCGCTCCAGGCTGTTCCTATGTCATAGAACCCCGCCAGCATAAAGTTATTCCAGAAATTTGAACTGATGGGATGGTTGGCAAAATACCTGATGACGGGCCATCGCAGCTCGGTGTTTGCCACGGCAAAACGATCACCGTTCCTGATATTCTGTGTAAAACCCCTCATGTTTGTCGACAGGGTCTGGTACACATAATTCTTTGAGTAGTCGATAGGGATATCTTTATCGAATGTCTGAACTTTTGAGGAGAAATTGATCCAGTTATCGACGCTCCCCAGGTAATAGATCAGGCGGCTCTTTCCGAATGAGGCACCTGCAGCAAACCGGTTAGCCCAGATAAGTGTCCGGTGGATTTTAACATAATGCCTGAAGTCACCACCAATACTGTAAAGATCTGAAAAGTCGCCATTGATCTGCTGATAGGCTTCTGCAAATAGCTTAAAACGTGTACCCTGGTAAAGATTGGTCCCAAGGTTCCTGGTATTGTCAAAAATATATGCCAGTTTCACTCCTCCCCAGATACGGGTGAAATCATCCCTGATCATGTTCTTTATGTCCGTCGACAGGTACACATTTTTATCTTGCCTCATCGAAAGGGTCCCTTCAAAGACTGACACCTGGTTGAAAGGCCAGCGTAGTACAAAATCCAGGTTGTGGGAGAAGGTCTTGATATATGATTCAACATTCCCTGATGAATTTTCCACCTGCTGTTTAAAGACCTGCCGGTGAAAGATAAGCTGTTTGTCAAGCCTTCGCTTGAGATTCTCAATGCTCAGAAGGAATTCGTTACTGTCAAAATCTGCTGCAAACCTTACTCCACCTGTAATTTTATAATCCTCAAACAGATCATTGGTGCCCAGCTTGAAGAGCATGTTAAAGCCGGGATTGTAATAAACCGCTCCTCCCGTGAACATCTGGTAGGAGGCATTAAGAAAGCTGAAATCTATCTGATTGGCCAGGAAATTAGTGTAAAATGCTGTCTCATATATTCTTGGTGTGGGCCGGATAAACGAAGAAGTATCAATCACAAGGTTCAGATTGTCATTTTTGAATTTCTCATTATAATAGTTTATCTTCTCAAGCTCAAACACATAATTATTGACATCTATAACATGATGGCCAAGCTCCAGTGTGTCGGAACGGCTGGTAATGATCTGGTTATCCTGTATATCCTTTATGGCAATTGTTTCTTTTTGTATACGTTTCAGGCTGTCATGTTCCATGAGCTCAGCAGATAGTTTATCCCTGAATTCCGTATCGGTCAGTACACCCCGGAAGGCCTTGTCAGAATTGTTAATATCCCCTTCGAACAATTTATACCTCCCGTCCTTATATATAACCTCCGCATAGCGGTCAGCGTGCCTGCTTATATCCTGTTCCAGTATGTTCCTCTTATAATTGGTCAGCGGGTTGGCCCTGGAGAAAAACCGGTAGTGGATAGTTGTATCTATAAATGCAATGGTACTGTCATATTTTGCCACATACCTGTTGATCAGCCCGTTCTTATCACTCAGATACACATATTTATTGGGACCTGTTTCATAAGGATAGGTATCATTAAAGAATTTATCACTTGATATGATGGATATCTTGCCGGTTTTTTTAGGATAATCGGTGGTGAAAATACGTTTTGTAAGATACTTGCTGTAAACCGGTTCACCAGGCCTGTAATAATTGGTTGTATCATCGGGCCGGTTGGAGATAAACAGTATATCATTTCCGTTATTAATGAATCTTGGCTGGAAATCATCAAAGATATCATTGGTGATCTGCTCGTTGGTTCCGGCAGAGATCGTATGCACATAAATATCTGTCTGCCCCCGGTTTATGGAAGACATAACCAGCTTCAGCCCATCATTGGAAAAGGAATAGTCAAGGATCTTCTCGAAGAAAGGCATATTCCTGAAAGTCAACTCTTTGGTCTCCAGTGTGTAGTAATAAAGCCTCAGGCCACCTTCCTCCTCAGTGACAAATGTCAGGATCTTCCCTGAAGGGTGCCAGGCAATTACAGGATAGGTATAGTCAGGGATCTGGTCAAGCTTATGCTCCCGTTTGATTATTTGTTTATGCCTGTCGGTTTTGGTATTGTAAAGCCATAACCTGTATTGCCCGGATTCATTTGTCACGTATGCAATATAATCTCCTGAAGGGCTTATCCTGATGTTGTTGTAAACCCTCTTTTTGCGGGTATGCTTTTTGATACTTGTTCCCTGCGGCTCATCCTTGCCGGTGTCGGACTTATCAAACATGTTCAGGTAATATTCTTTCCAGTCAGAAGAAAGGTCTTTAATGGAAAATCCGAGGACATAAAGAAACCCGCTGTTGGAATTTTTATTTATCCTGGTGAGGTAAAGTATGTTAGGAATGACGGATTCTCCATAGGTGTCTGCCACAAACTTCCAGAAAGAGTGGCCTGCATAAACAGCGTCATCTCCTGTCAGCTGGTTGAATTTACCGAACCTGTTATTAAGGATACCATCCTTGACCATATTTTCCAGGTCAAAATCCCATTTACGGGATACGTAGGAGATAAGGCCCTTGAGATACCAGTCAGGAAGATTGATGAGGGTGCTGTTGGTAATATTTTCCCTGAACTGGTTCCCGTAAAGCATCTCATTGATCAGTACCTCTGCAACGGCTGCGCTGATCTGCTCCTCGAGTTTTTTATGATCACCATCGAAATAGATGAAAACCTTGTTCCTGATAATCTTGGTGACTCCTCCCGTATTGTATTCGTCCTTCCCGGTAACCAGCCCTATATTACTCTGCCTGAAATCAGTGAGCTTATTATAGACGATAAAGATTATCCTGTTGTCAAGTGTATAATCAAAGAAATTCTCAAGCCGGTTGATCTCTTCAGAAAGATAATCGGAGACATAATTGGCCAGGGCTTTCCCCTGCTGGTTAAAATACGCATCAAACTTTTCATAACGGAAATAGTACCAGTAGAAATCATTGTACTGTACCCTGCTTTTCCCGAAATTCATCTGGTGTCCGTAATAAAACTGTGCACCAAGTTTGGTTGACAGGGAAATAATCACCAGGAAGAATACCAGATATATTTTTCTGGCATTTGTCATATTCCACTTCTCTCCTTTTACGCAGCCTTGCCAAAGGTAAGGATTATTATTAAATCTTATCAAGCAACCATATGCTGCCATTCGCAGTCCTGATAAAGAACTTTTAACATTAGCCGTGTAAAAGCCGGGATATGTTAAAATAATTTAAAAGCGATATTATCGTTAAATTAAGAAACAATTTATTGTTAATTTTGTTCGCCGGAAATTAAAGAAAAACTATTTAACGGTTAATAAATTAAAACGACAGGATCATGAAAAAGTATATTATTATAACAGTTTTCTTTTTCCTGACTGCGGGTCTCGCAACAGGACAGACCAAAGATCCAAGCATTTCTTTTGACAAGGAAGTTCACGATTTTGGTGCCATCCAGGAAAATGGAGGCACAGCGACATGCAGATTTGAATTCACCAACACGGGCGGTGCACCATTGATAATATCTGAAGTACATGCCAGCTGTGGCTGTACAACACCGGACTGGACGAAGGAACCGGTGCTTCCCGGTAAAAGAGGATTTGTCTCGGCCACGTATGATCCAAGAAACAGGCCAGGCCCTTTTGACAAAAGCATTACCGTAACCACTAATGCCAATCCTCCCACGAATGTGTTACACATCAAAGGAGAGGTAAGCCCCAAACCGCAGACCCTTGAAGATGTTTACCGTTATGATATGGGTAGCATCCGCTTGAAATCAAACCACCTGGGTTTTGCAAGGATTGTAAAAGGCTCCACGGTCACCCAGTCGATGGAGATCATTAATGTTTCGCAGGTTCCTGTAACCCTTACTTTTGACAAAGTGCCCCCTCACCTGTCCATCAAAACCAATCCCCCGGTATTTAATCCCAACCAGGAGGGAGTTATTGAAGTGACTTATAACTCTGCTTTGAAAAATGACTGGGGTTTTACCAGTGATAATGTGGATATAATGGTTAATGGTGAGTACACCAATAAAAACCGGCTGACAGTCAGCGCCAGCATTGAAGAGGATTTTGCAAACCTGACACCTGAGCAGAAAGCCAATGCCCCCAACCTGAAATTAAATGAAGAAACATTTGACTTTAAAGAAATTACTGAGGGCACAAAGGTTGAACATGAGTTTACATTTACAAATATCGGGAAATCCGATCTGCTCATAAGGAAAATCACGCCGAGCTGCGGCTGTACCACTGTCAATCCTGAAAAGGATGTGATCAAGCCCGGTGAGACAACTTCCATGAAGGTCATTTTTAACTCGTCCGGGAAAGTTGGCATACAGAATAAATCCATAACCATCATTACCAATGATCCTGATAAATCCAGGCAGGTTTTATGGATCAAAGGTAGTGTTGTGAAATCCGGAGCATGATTCTTCATACCAGCCTCACTCATCTCACATCTGCTGCCGATTTACGGGAAATGATCACAAACCATGAGCATGTTATGGTTTGTTGCGGACGTATGGGACCGATGTGCATTCCTGTCTACCAGGCAATGACTGAATTGCGGTCTTCATACCCCCTGGTGCAGTTTTGTGATATGTCATTCGATCTGCAGGATGCATATGTCATCAGAAACCTTCCTGAATGCAATGGGTTCATGGGATTACCTTTCACCGTCTATTATAGGAAAGGGACAGTGGTGAAAGCTACATCAGGCATTCAGAACAAGCAACAGGTCATGCAGATACTTGATGAATTTTTTACCTAAATCTGCTGCCATCCCGTGTAAATGTTGGAAGGTTTGCCTACCTTCGCATTATGTCCTCAATAAATCCCGATTCGCTGGAACAATTCCGGCGACACAGGAAGAAGATTCTGCCTGCCGCCGGTTATTTTGAGGGTATTATGGCTCATGACCGGAACCTGCTGGGCCAGGCAATAACCCTCATTGAAAGCGTTTTGCCTGAACACCAGGAACTTGCAAGGGATTTGCTCATGAGATGCCTTCCTTATTCCGGCAATTCCCTGCGTATTGGCATCACCGGCATCCCTGGGGTCGGGAAGAGCACATTTATAGAAGCTTTCGGTCAGATAATCACTGCTTCGGGAAACAGCCTGGCTGTGCTGGCGATAGATCCGAGCAGTGACCGTTCAAAAGGCAGTATACTCGGTGATAAAACAAGAATGGAATCTCTTGCTGCTGATCCGGCAACTTTTATCAGACCTTCCCCCTCGGGGGGTTCACTGGGAGGTGTGGCGAGAAAAACAAGGGAAACAATCATTCTTTGTGAAGCTGCAGGCTATAATACCATCATTGTTGAGACGGTCGGCGTCGGCCAGTCAGAAACCAGCGTTCATTCAATGGTTGATTTTTTTCTCCTTCTCATGCTGCCGGGTGCCGGGGACGAGTTGCAGGGTATCAAACGGGGAATCATGGAAATGGCTGATGTCGTGGCAATTACAAAAGCTGACGGAGATAACAGGTTAAAAGCAAAACAGGCTGTCTCAGATTTTCAAAATGCCCTGCACCTTTATCCGCCGGCAGAATCGGGATGGACCCCAAAAGTCGTGTCCTGCTCAGCATTGAACAATTCAGGACTGAAGGATATTTGGGAGATGATACTTGACTATGAAACCTTTACAAAAAAAACAGGATATTTCTCAAGACACAGGAACGAACAATCAAAATACTGGTTGCATGAATTTATCAGCCAGCGACTTACCAGCCATTTTTATGGTACAGCCGGGATGAGGGAAAAGATCTCCAGGCTTGAAAAAATGCTGATGGATTCGCGTATCACATCATTTCATGCAGCCGAAGAATTATTGCAGACATATTTCAAGGATTTTCCCGGAGGATCAACGTGAAAATTCCACATTGTTTAACTCAAATATTACCCGATGAAAAAAATTGTCTTTATGATTTCCACCCTGGCAATAATGGCCTCCTGTAACAGGCCGCAGGGATATAAGATTAGCGGTACTCTCACAGGTATCGATACAGGCCTCATCTATCTGGAACAGGTTTATGACGGTAACATCCAGGCCATTGATTCTGCCCCCATAACAAATGAAAAATTCCTGCTTAAAGGCCAGGTGGAAATGCCTGACCTGTATTTCCTGAGGATTAATTTCAAACCGGGAAGGTTATCGCTGTTTGTTGAAAATTCAGATATAAAAGTAACCGGTCATGGTGACAGTCTGTATCTTGCGAAGGTGACAGGTTCTGCCATCCAGGATGAACTGGAAAAATTTAATGCTGTCATAGACAGTTTCTATAGCAGGATGGAGGAGGTATTTAACCAGTACAGCGGGGGTGAGGTGAACCCTGACCAGGCAGTGTCAGATACGCTTGAAAGAAAGCTTAAAGAACTGCAACAGGAGATGGAAGACATGGAAAAGACATATGTGAATGAGCATCCTGCCTCTTATATCGCCCCCTATATCATCAGTAACCTTTCCTATGAGATGGAAGGGGAGGAGATAGAAAAACTGTTGATGGCTCTTGATTCCTCCCTTGCCGGCTCACAGATACAAAAAGATCTCCGGACTAGGGTGGAAAAACTGAAAAGAGTTGCTGTCGGCCAGATTGCTCCGGATTTCACACTTAACAATACGGAGGGAATGCCGGTGGCACTTTCCAGCTTAAGCGGCAAATATCTGCTCATTGACTTCTGGGCGGCATGGTGCGGTCCCTGCAGGTATGAAAATCCAAATGTAGTGGCTGCTTATAATAAATATAAGGATAAAGGATTTGATATTCTTGGCGTCTCCCTGGATAACGATCGTGACCGGTGGCTGGAAGCTATCAAGGATGATAAACTGACATGGAACCATGTGTCAGACCTTAAAGGCTGGGCCAATGAGGCTGCTGCACTCTATGCAATAAACTCCATCCCGGCAAACTTCCTCCTCGATAAGGAAGGCCGGATCATAGCCCGCAACCTGCGCGGGGAAGAGCTGCATAATAAACTGGCGGAGCTGCTGGAATAGGAAGGTTATCAGTTATTGGTTATCAGTTATCGGTTATCGGTTATCAGTTATCGGTTATCGGTTATCAGTTATCGGTTATCAGTTATCGGTTATCGGTTATCGGTTATCAGTTATCGGTTCTCAGTTCCCGGAATACTCGGTATAAATCAGCGTTTTCAAGAGCATTATCGGAAGGTTTAAAGATTGCTATCTTCAGATATATTACAGATAGCGAATATATTATATGGTTATTAAATCGTCATAAAATAGGATTGTTAAAGTGCATAAAATCATTTTAATATTAATTGCATTCATTTTTATTTCTGTAGGTTGTAATTCTAAAAAGCAAAATCAAAATGCAGAAAATCTTAATAAAATTAAAATTGGAATGAATGTTAAAGAAGTCATTAACATAATGGGGAAGCCTGATACAATAATAATAGATAAGTATAACGATGATATTTTCAGGTATTTATATATTTCTTCCTCCGGTCACTCAGATAATTTTTATATATTTTTCTCTAACCAGGATAGTATTGTGACGAGAATTAATAATGGATTGTAGCATGAGAAAATTTGTTCACTTACAATGTTAATACAGGTTTACCTTCAATAATGATTAGAAAAATCATCAAAAACAGTAATTTTGAATAAAATTATTTGATATGGTAACACTTTTAAAACAAGGATCAACAAAGGAAAATATCCATTTGGTACTGAAACGCTTAAATAATAGAAGAACTATAAGAGGACTGGATGCATATAAATACTGCGGAGTTATTGACCTTATTGAAGATTCTTTAGAAATTCAGAAAAAAATGCGTGATGAGTGGGAGTAATATCTTTGTTGATACAAATATTCTTCTTTACCTTCTTTCAGGCGATAAAACATTAGCAGAACTGCTCAACGGGAAGCATTTGTACATTTCCTTTATTACCCAGATGGAATTACTAGGATATCCGGGACTCACAAAAGAGAATCAAAAAACCATCAAAGAATTATTGGCTCAATGTACAATAATTGATATAAATGACGATATTAAATCATTGGCCGTTAAGATAAAACAAGCCACGTCAATTAAACTCCCCGATGCAATTATCATGGCGAGTGCATTATATATGGATGTGCCAATCATTACTGCGGATGAAGATTTTAAAAAATATGAAGAACTGGACCTTATTTTCTATAAACTGGAAAATAAATCTACCCTCTGAAGTTTGTATTCTGTGTTATCCATGTGATTGACTATTGAAGTTTACGTTTGTCGACACTGTTATTTATATTTGAAAAAAACTGAAAAATGAAATATGATCTGATAATCATCGGCAGCGGACCGGGAGGTTATGTTGCTGCCATCAGGGCTTCCCAGCTGGGGCTTAAGGTGGGAGTGGTTGAAAAGGAATCTCCTGGCGGGATATGCCTGAACTGGGGATGCATACCTGCCAAGGCCCTTCTTAAGAGTGCACAGGTTTATGAATATGTAAAACATGCCGCTGACTACGGTATCACGGTGGAAGGAACAGCTGCCCCCGATTTTAAAAAGGTGGTTGAAAGAAGCAGGAGCGTTGCCGAAGGTATGAGCAAGGGAGTGCAGTTCCTGTTTAAGAAAAACAAGATCGAGATCCTGAACGGTCATGGAAAGATCACCGGCAACAAGACTGTAGAAGTGACAACCATAGATGGTAAAATAGAACAACATACCGCTGATCATATCATCATCGCCACAGGAGCACGGTCGCGCGAGCTGCCCAACTTGAAACAGGATGGTGTGAAAATCATCGGTTACCGGCAGGCAATGATCCTTCCCGAGCTGCCCGGCAGCATGGTTGTTGTTGGTTCAGGCGCCATAGGTAGTGAGTTCGCCTGGTTCTATGCCACCATGGGTACAAAAGTAACCCTGGTGGAGTTTCTTCCTGACGTTGTTCCCCTGGAAGATGAGGAGGTGTCAAAACTGCTGGAGCGTTCCTTCAAAAAGGCAGGCATAACAGTAATGACCAGCTCAACTGTTGAGACAGTGGATATTTCGGGTAAAAAGTGCAGGGTCATGATTAAAACAAAAAAAGGCACAGAAGAGACCGGAGCCGATATAGTTCTCTCAGCCGTGGGTATCACACCCAACATCGAAGGGATAGGACTGGAGGAGCTTGGTGTGGCTGTGGAGAACGGCAGGATAAAGGTTGATGAATTTTTGCAGACCAGTGTAAAAGGAATATATGCAATCGGAGATGTGGTGCCCGGGCCGGCACTGGCACACAAAGCCTCTGCTGAAGGTATTGTTTGCGTGGAGAAGATAGCAGGTAAAAATCCGCAGCCTGTCAACTACAGAAACATCCCTGCATGCACCTATACCAATCCGGAAGTGGCTTCGGTGGGTTATAACGAGAAAGCTGCACGTGAAGCAGGGTATGAAATAAAGGTGGGTAAGTTCCCTTATTCAGCTTCGGGGAAAGCCAGTGCGACAGGGCAAAAAGATGGTTTTGTCAAACTGATATATGATGCCAGGTATGGTGAATTGCTGGGTGCGCACCTTGTCGGTGCCAATGTCACAGAGATGATTGCTGAGATAGTGGTGGCACGAAACCTGGAGACAACCGGTATAGAAATGATCAAATCCATCCATCCTCATCCGACCATGTCTGAAGCCATTATGGAAGCTTCCGCCGCTGCATGGGGTGAGGTGATACATCTTTAAGAGTTCCTGGTTCCTGCCCGCCCGTACCGAACGGTACGTTCGGGCGGGGTTCCAGGTTCAAGAATCGGGATTCACAGGTTCGAGACAGGAAAATCCTTGTTCCTGTTTCAAATCAGGGACAAGGAACTCTTCCTCCTCATTTGTTATTCACATTCAGGTGTGCGTTGGCAAACCGGAAAAGGAGCGAACCTCAACCTGTTTGGTGGTGCAACGTTTCTTTTTCTTAAAATCCTGGATATTGATCAAAAAAGGTGCCTGTATTCAGGCTTTTAGGCTGTAGGCTGTTAGGCTTTTAGCATAATCTTACACCTAAACCAATGTATCGGTTACTTTCTTTAGCAAGTTCAAATGCCTTATGTCCGGTATGGCCCTGCATATATTTAATAGTATATCAACCTTCAGCTTATTTATCTGTTCGATACCGTTTTTCTTCTTCTTTCAAACCTTCCATATTGATCAAATAAGTGCCTGCCAAATTTTGCATCGCAAAATTTGAAGCGCCGATCAATCTCTTCTTATCCTTTTTCTTTTCTTATACCTCTGATATTGATCGGATAAGGCGCCAGGATCTATTTTTTGCGTAACAAAAAATGAAGCGCCGATCAATCTCTTCTTATCCTTTTTCTTTTCTTATACCTCTGATATTGATCGGATAAGGCGCCAGGATCTATTTTTTGCGTAACAAAAAATGAAGC
>Ga0172366_10002122_pt1 | contig 15510 bp, 9 predicted proteins | sample LakKivSesite69cm_FD_114533 | JGI IMG/M metagenome (GOLD analysis project Ga0172366, IMG submission 114533) | Sediment microbial communities from Lake Kivu, Rwanda - Sediment site 69cm | ecosystem: Environmental > Aquatic > Freshwater > Lake > Sediment | place: Rwanda: Western Province, Lake Kivu... | reverse complement strand
CACACTGCCCATGTCGTGGCTCACAGGACCCGGGACTCCCAACCCCACGCCAGCTACCTGCTCCAGACTCACTCCCGCCTGAGCAAGGGCCTGTCGGACCGACTCTATCACTTGCCTTAGTCCTGCCTCCGGCCCAATAGTCAGATCGAACTCGTGCTCAAGCTCGACGATGGTGTGGGGCTCTAGATCAGTGACGATGACGAGGATGTGAGTGGCTCCTAGCTCTACACCCACTGCGTAACCGGTCTGGTAATTAAACTCAATCAGGATAGGGCGTCGCCCCCCCTGGGACTGCCCGATGCCTGACTCCTCCACCAAATGCGCGGCCAGTAGTTCGTTAACAATGTTGGAGACTGTCGAGCGACTGAGGTTAGTACGTTTGGCGATGTCGGCCCGGGAGATGGTTCCTTGTTGGTGGATGAGGCTAAGAACGAGGGCCTTGTTGAAGTCGCGCATCAAGCCGAGGTCGGCTGTCAGCAATTTCTCGCCCAAGGGAGTGCTCCCTCACTAGAATCATAAGTCGTGCAGCGCCTGTCAATTTGATAACTGACAAGGCGCCCACTGAAAAACTATGCCTAGCTACTGGATAAATCCCCTCGGGTTACCTGACCCCACGGGGTGGATAGCGTCGAACACAGCTACGATGCAGGGGACGTTAGAGTCAGGAAAGAGTATAGCATAAGACACTCCGTTTGTCAAGAGCACGAACAATGTTTTGTAGTCTTTTCTGGTGCTTGAGTTGCTGGTTCTCCAGACCACGGAAGTGCGGCGGGCAGAGCCTGGGTACTGATACCCACACAGGGACTGACGGCGGGGTGATGGCGATAAAACAAAAAGGGACTGGGCGCAAAAAGCACCCCGTCCCCTTGTTGTCTGGCCTGCGTTCGTATCAGGTTACTTCTTGGTCTTGACTTCGATGACCTTGGGCTTAACTTCCTCGGCCTTGGGAATCGTGAGCTTGAGGACACCGTGCTCGAATTCGGCCTCGGCTTTGTCCCCTTCCAGGCCGGATGGCAGAGAGACAGAGCGGCAGAAGGAGCCATAGCGCCGCTCGCGGCGGATGTAGCTCTCCTCCTTCACTTCTTTCTCGGCCTTCGTCTCACCCTTGATGGTCAGCACGTCGCCGGTGAGACTAACCTCGATCTCTTCAGGCTTGACTCCCGGCATCGCGGCCTCGACTATCACGTTGTCCTCTGTCTCGTAGACGTCCACAGCCAGGCCGCCTTCGAAAGGCACCATCCAGGCTCGGGGTCGAATGAAGCTCTCCTCAAACAGACGGTCCATGGCGTCGCGCAGAGAAACCAGGTCACCAAATGGTTGCCACCTTATGATGCTAGACATGGTTCACACCTCCTCCATCGTTAATTACTTGCTTCCGCTTTCTACTAGGACTTTCAACCTCGGTTTCGATTGCTATTGTACGCGGTTTGTGTTAGAATAGCATTAGAGGAGCGTTAGAGTTGCGTTAGAGTTGCCGATCCCGGCCGGGAGGGCGCCATGCTGCGGGATTATCAGTTGCGACAGCGAGAATACTTGCTGGAGATAAGCCGGGCCATCACTGCCCAGCTTGACCTGGGAGCTGTGTTGCGGCTGATTATCCAGTATGCGGTGGAGATGCTGAGCGGTCGCGCCGGACTCATCGCCCTGCGCCAGGACGACGGCTCATTTCACGTGCGGGCCAGTTACGGCCTGCCGGCGCAACTCCCCCACCTGTTCGCTCCCCTGTTCGCCGACATCCCTTACCAACTGGAGCGCGCCGACCTGACCCGCTGGACTATCCCCAACCTGGAGGTGAAGATGGCCCTGGTCTCGGCCGCGTTGGGATTGCCTCTAAGCCAGGTAGTGGCCTTGCCCCTGGTCGTCCGCAATTCTCTGACCGGGATGATCTACATCTTCCGCACTGAGGGAGCAGCCTTCTCCACTAACGACCGGCAGGTGTTGGCCAGTTTTGCTGATCAGGCGGCCATCGCCGTGCATAACGCGCGATTATATCAGGAGGTTACTACCGAAAAACGCCGCCTGGATGCCATCATCGCCAACTCCGGCGACGGAATAATGATTCTCGATCGTGAATCCCAAGTGTGGGCTTTCAACAAGGCACTGGAGTCAATGACCGGCGTGCCGGCTCAACGGGCGATAGGCCGCCCCTGTGACGAGGTTTTCGCTCTCCATAACTGGCAGAATGGCACCAGCGTTTGCGAGACCGAATGTCCGCTAAAATTCAAAAGCCCCGGCGAGCGCCTGTATGTGGAGGGCGACATCACACGCAGCGACGGGAGCGTGATCACCGTAGGCATCGCCTACTCCCCTTTGTTCGACGATGATGGGGAACTGGTGAACGTAATCGCCAACGTGCGCGACATCACCCGCTTCCGGGAAGCGGAGGAGATGAAGTCCACTTTTATCTCTGTCATCTCCCACGAACTGAAAACGCCCGTGTCGCTGATCAAAGGTTACGCCGGAACCCTCCGCCGTGAGGATGCCAAGTGGGACGAGCAAACCCTACGCGAGAGCCTGGCGGTCATCGAAGAAGAAAGCGACCGCCTCAACCAGCTCATTGACAACCTGCTTGACGCCTCGCGTCTGCAGGCCGGTGCGCTCAAGCTGGAGTTGGGATATGTTGCCCTGGACAAACTGGCTGCCCAAACGGTGGAGAAATTCCGTACTCAGACCCAGCAGCACGTCCTCAGTCTGGATTTCCCGCCCGATTTTCCCACCGTGTGGGGCGATACCGAGCGCCTGCGCCAGGTGCTCAGCAATCTGCTTTCCAATGCGATCAAGTACTCGCCGGAAGGGGGAACGATCCGCGTCAGCGGGCGCGCTGACGCGGATTGGGTATACGTGGCCGTGAGCGACGAGGGTATAGGCATCCCCCAGGACGAGCAGGAGCACATCTTCGACCGTTTCTACCGGGTGGAGAGCAGCCTCAGCCGGCGCACGCAGGGCGCGGGTCTCGGCCTGTTCCTGGTCAAGGCCGTGGTCGAAGCCCACCAGGGGCGCGTGTGGGTAGAGAGTGCGTCAGGGCAGGGGGCGACGTTTGTCTTTGCCCTGCCACGCCATTGACCCTCGCTTGCTAAAACCCCTAAATGTGCTATAATCCTGTCCCAATGTGTGGCCCTTGAGCCACAATACTCTCGAAAGGAAAAATGAATAATGGTTGAACGCTCACCTCAACTCGCCTCCATCGTCTGCCCTCGCTGCGGAAACCGGTTTGCGGCTCCAGTTCAGAACGTGATTGACGTTGGCCGCCATCCCGAACTCAAGGCGATGCTGTTGCAAGGTCGCTTGAACATTGCTACCTGCCCGCAATGCGGCACCGGTGGGATGCTCAACGTGCCGTTTGTCTATCACGACCCTGAGAAAGAACTGCTTCTCGTCCTTGCTCCTAATAACCTGAAAATCACAGGAGATGCCCAGCAACGGCTCATCGGCGACCTGAGCAACGCCGTCATGAACTCCGTGCCTCCAGCACAGCGCAAGGCCTATCTCCTGCAACCTAAGGTTTTCCTCACGCTGACCAGTCTGATGGAGGCTATCCTGCAAGCTGACGGCGTCACACCAGAGATGCTGGAAGCGCAGCGAGCCAGGGCGCGCCTGGTTGAGCAATTCCTTCAGGCCAGCGATGAGATCGCGCTCCAGGACCTGGTGGCAGAGCACGATGCGGACCTGGATTACGACTTCTTCGCTACGTTCACTGCTTCGATTGACGCTGCGCGCATTGAGGGACAGAATGAGCTTGTTGGGCGATTGTTGGCGCTGCGTGACAAACTGCTGGACATGAGCAGTCTGGGCCGCAGCATACGGGCGCAGCGAGAGGCCCTGGAAAGCCTGGGAGAGGAGGTCACGCGGGAGGAACTCCTCGAAAAGGTTATTAACGCCCAGGATGATGGCGTGGTCGAGGTGCTGATCTCGGCTGTCCGCCCGTTGGTAGATTACCCGTTCTTCCAGATGTTGACTAAGCGGATCGAGGCAGCCGACGAGCAGGAGGCCGCACGTCTGAAACAATTGCGAACGAGGATACTGGAGGTTACCAAAGAAGTGGACGCGCAGGTCAAGAAGGAGTTGGAGCGGGCTTCCTCACTTCTGCAGGAGATCTTGCTCAGCGAAGACCAGGAACAAGCTATCCGCGCTCACCTCAGCCAGATTGACGATATATTCCTGAGCGTTCTCACGGCTAACATCCAGAACGCACAGGAGACTGGCCGCGAGGACATCGCCGAGGAACTGGCTGACTTGATGGAGCTGGTGTTTGAAGTAGCTGAGGAGGGCACTCCCCCGCAGGTTCGCTTCGTCAACCGATTGCTGCGCGCCGAGTATCCACAGGGTACCCAGGAGATACTGAGGGAGAACGCCGACCAGGTCAATAAGGAACTGTTGCAGTTCATGGATTCCCTGAGCAAGAACCTGGAAGACAGCGGCCGCCAGGAACTCAGCCAGCGGCTGGGCAAGATCCGCCAGCAGGCAGAGGCGCTACTGGCCTGATTGGTATCTCCTGTGGGTTTTGGCAATCGTGCTTCTTTTGCGCTTGAAAAAGCAGGGGCGCGTTTCAAACGCGCCCCTTTGTTGCACCCCGTGAATGTCTACGTGCCCTGGACCTCCAGCCGGAAGCCGTGACCGCGCACGGTGACGATGTAGGTGTGGTCGGGGTCAACCTCGGCCAGCCGCTCGCGGAGGCGGCGTGCCAGGGCGTCAATGGCCTGCTCTGATATGCCTTCTTCCAGCGCGTCCGGCCACACCGCGTGCACTACTTCCTCGCGGCTGCACACCGTGCCGGCCCGGTCGTACAATAGCTCCAGCAGGTGGTACTGGGCCGAGGAGAGGGGAGGGACGATCTCGTAGTCACCGACCCACACGCGGTGGCTGTCTCTGTCAATGCGAATGCCCCGCCGGGGCAGTGCCCGCTCCAATGTCAGAGGCATAGTCGCTCCTGCACCCACGAAGATCAGACGGAGACAAAGAGCAACTTGAATTTCGTCCCCGTCTTGCAGGGCCACAGGTCTGGTGACGGCCTGGCCGTTGAGGAAGGTCCCGTTTTTGCTTCCCAGGTCCTCCAGCAGGTATCCCCCGTCCTGGCGGCGGATGGCGGCATGTCGCCGGGAGACCAATCGCTCTGGTAGTACGACGTCACAATCCTCGTCTCGCCCCAGGACGATAGCCTCTTTATCCAGCACCCATTTATGGCCCGCCAATTGTCCCTCTTCGATGACCAGCATGGGCAGTTCGCGATTGGTGACCATGTTCTACTCCCTTGCCGAAGTATTGAGGTTAATCTAACGGTGTCAAGCTACCATCGCCGCTGATTATAGCATGAAACCCATCTCGCATCAACTGGCCCTGGCTTCGGGGCGCATTCCAGTTCGGGGCGAGTAGGGGCGAACGGCCGTTCGCCCCACAGGCATCAAGTTAACGGCCACAAAGCTTCCCAGAGTTCCCCTCCCCTGGTGGGAGGGGTTGGGGAGGGGGAAAGGACAGGGCGGTATGAAGATGCGACCTGCTCAGCGAGCCGGAGCATTGAAGCAACTTCACCCCCTCCTAGCCTCCCCCATCAAGGGGGAGGGACTTGCCAGGGCCGGCCACCCAGTTTGCCCCGCTTAACTTGATGCGAGTAGGGGCGAACGGCCGTTCGCCCTACCACAAATTCGTAGCGGCGGCTGCCCTGGCCGCCGTAAAGCCGACACAGCTATAATTGAAATGTGCACGCCTCTGATTGTAGCATCGGGGCTTGCCCCCGACGCCTGCGTCGCCCGCAAAGAGCGACGCTACGACCCTGATGCAAACGCATTGTCGCTGTTTTTGTTGTGTGATATAATACCCCCTGATTTCATCTGGAAGCGAGGTCACCGAACATGCCATCTGACGAGCCGATACGCCAGACGCACGAGCGTGTCCCGACCTGGGAATGGGCGGCCATCGTTGCCATCCTGCTGATAGCGGCTTTCTTCCGCCTGTGGGCCCTGGGCGACGCACCCCGGGGCCTGGAGCACGATGAGGTCATCAGTTGGCGCATTGCCGACGGGGTGCTTCGTGGTCAGGTGGGACTGTACTTCGCGGAACAGGGCAGCTTCGGCCACGAGCCGCTGTTCTCGTATTTCATGGCCGCCGCGCTGGCCTTGTGCGGCCCTAACTGGCTGGGAGTGCGCTTCTGGGCCCCGATGTTCGGCTTGCTGGGCATCTCCACCGCCTACGCTCTGATGCGCCGTTTGTTTGGTCGTCTGGTGGCGCTGGTCATGGCCGGCGGGATGGCGGTTCTCGTCTGGTCGCTATTTTTCAACCGGCTGGGCCTGCGGCTGAACATGCTGCTCGTGCTGTGGTGCGCGGCTGCCTATTGCTTCTGGCGCGGCCTCGACACCCTGCAACCTGGAACTTTAAACCTGAAACTCGAATCCTCCTGGCCCTGGTTCGCTGGTGGCGGCGTGCTGGCCGGGCTTGGCCTGTACACCTACATGGCCAGCCGGGCGTTGCCCCTTTTCTGCGGGGCGTTTGCTGTCTACCTGGCCGTTTTCCACCGTGACCGGCTGCGGGGGCGCTGGCTGTCCCTCGTTTTGTTTTTCGTTCTTCTCGTGGCTGTCGCTGCCCCGTTGTTTCTGTACCTGGCTGCTCACCCGGAATTGGAGGAGCGTACCACCCAGGTGGACGAGCCGCTGCGCCAGCTTCGGCTGGGCAATCCCCACCCCATTCTGCAAAATGCCCTGGCTCTGTTGGGGATGTGGCAGGTGCGCGGTGAACCGTACTGGCAGGTGAACGTGGCCAACCGCCCGGTTTTCGTCGAGCCGCTGGGGGCGCTGCTGTTCTACCTCGGCGTCGGACTGGCCCTGTGGCGGTGGCGACAGCCGCGCTACGCTTTTTTGCTGCTGTGGCTGGGGGCGGGGCTTGTCCCCAGCCTGGTCACCTCTGATGCGCCGAGTTGGCCGCGCACCCTGGGGGCAGTGCCCGCCGCGCTGGCTCTCCTGGGCGTGGCTGCGCACCAGGTCTGGCGCTGGGCGGGGCAGCGCTGGTCGGGCCGGGCACGGCCCTATCTGGTGGCGGCACTGGTCGCCGTGCTGGCCATCGAGGCCGGGTGGACTTACCGGAATTACCTGGTGCGCTGGCCCCGCCAGGCCAACGTGCGTTTCACTTTCCAGAGCAGCATGACGGAAGCATTTCGCTATTTGGATGCCAACGAAGATACCAGCCCGGTGATCGTGGCCGGGCTTTCGGTGCACGACGTAGATCAATGGACGCAGGCGTGCACGTTGCGCAGGCGGGACCTGGCGGTGAGCTGGGCAGACGTCCGCCAGGCGTTGATCCTGCCCGCCGGAACGGACGTGGCCCGCCTGATCGTGTTGGACATCACCCCGTTCGCGCCAGCCTTGCAGGATTGGGCGCTGGCGGGAGCGGCGACACTGGCTGAGGGGCCAACCACCGGGGAGAACCGCCCTTCTTTCGTCGTCTACCGCCTGGATCTGGCTGAGCTACGGCACGAGGCAGAATCCCCGCCGTTGACCTCCGTCGCCGTGGGATCAGATCCCGTGGACCGCGCCGGCCAGCGGAGTCTACAGCCACCGGTGGATTTCGGCGGCGTGGTGGAATTCCTGGGCTACCGCTGGGTGGGGGAGTTAACCTCTGGCGAGCAGGCAGGAGTGCTCACTTTCTGGCGGGTGCTCCGATCGGTGCCTCCGCCGCTGCGTGCTTTCGTACACCTGCTCGACGCGGGGCAGAACGTGGTCGTCGGCTACGACGCTCTGGGTTCACCGCCAGATCGCTGGCAGGCCGGCGACATCCTGGTGCAATGGCATCCACTCACCATGCCCCCGGCGGGGACGTATTACCCGGAGATCGGCTGGTACGTCCCGCCAGACGGTCCCCGTCTACAGGTGCGCGAAGATGGTACTGACCTGGCCGACCGTTTACTGCTTGCTCCCGTTTCGTGCCGGTAGAGGCAGGGCTTGTCCCTGCTCCAGTCAGGGCAACCACGAAGGACACAAAGGAAAAGCCCGTGGTGTCCTTGATGGCCTTTGTGGTTGAAACTTTTGGGTTAGGAAGGTTAGCGAGAATCGTGCCTCGAAAAGCCGCCGTCAATTTGATTGCCGTTGCCCTGCTGCTCCTGATGTTCGGCCAGGCATTGGGCAGCGCCCGCCTGAAATCGCCCACCATGGACGAGCAGAACCACATCGCGCGCGGGTTGGCTTACCTGCGCACCGGCGACCCGCGCCTGAGCGTGGAGCATCCACCGCTGGTCAATGCCCTGTGCGCCCTCCCCCTTCTCCTGGACCCGCAGATCGAGTTGCCTCTGGATCACCCCTCGTGGCAAAGTGGGGCGTGGTACGTCTTTGCCGACGAGTTCCTGTGGCGGGCCAATGCCGCCAGCGTAGACCGCATCGTCTTTCTGGCTCGCCTGCCGGTCATCTGGCTGGGACTGTTGCTGGGAGCGTTGGTCTACCGGTGGGCGCGGGAGCTTGGTGGCGCGCGAGCCGGTCTGCCGGCCCTTTTCCTCCTCGCCTGCGACCCCAACATCCTGGCCCACGCTCGCCTGGTCACCACCGACCTGGGCGTGACCGTTTTCTCCTTCCTGGCCGTCTACGCCCTGTGGCGGATGATGCGGAGTTCGCCAGGCTCTCGGCCTGGCGAGTTGCTGGCTGGCGTGGCTCTGGGCCTGGCCCTGACGGCGAAGTTTTCCGCGCTCTTGCTATGTCCCCTGTTCTGCCTGCTCGTTCTCTGGCAGGCGATCACGCGCAGAACGCTGCGCCCCGTCCTCGCTCTGATAATAGTTTTCGTGCTCGCCGCATTCACCCTGTGGGCCGTGTACGGCTTCGAGTTCGGCCCCCTGAACGCAGGCGGGCCGTCCTTGCCTGCCCCGTCTTACCTGCGCGGGGTGCAGGCCATCCTACGCCGCACCGAGGGCGGCAATCCGTCCTTCCTCGTGGGCCAATACTCGACGGCGGGCTGGTGGTATTATTTTCCGGTCGCTTTCCTGATCAAGACTCCCATTCTGACGCTTCTGCTCCTCCTCGCCAGCCTGGTGCTCACCGCGCGGCAGCGGACGTGGGATCACGACCTTTTTCTGCTCCTGCCGATGGTCGCCTTCTTCGGGGTGAATCTGCTCAGCCGTTTGAACATCGGCTACCGGCACCTGCTGCCCGTGCTGCCTTTCGTCTTCGTGTACGTTGCCCGGTGGATAGGTTCTGAGTTTCAGGTTCAAGGTTACAGGTTCAAAGTTTCGGACCCGAAACCTGGAACATTGAACCTGAAACAAATGGCGGGTGTTCTGCTGACAGCATGGTATCTGACCAGCGCGCTCCTCATCTATCCGGACTACCTGGCCTATTTCAACGAGCTTGCCGGCGGCCCGGCCAACGGCTATCGCTGGCTGGTGGATTCCAATCTGGATTGGGGACAGGATTTGCCAGGGCTGCGATACTACGTGGAGACCCATGGCCTCACCCAGGTGTACCTGAGTTGGTTCGGCAGCGCCCGGCCGGAGCACTACGGCATTCCCTACCGACCCCTGCCGGGCTATCCCCTGTACCAGGGCGATGCCGAGACCTTCGCTTTCAATCCGTACCACCCTGCGCCGGGGACCTACGTCATCAGTGCGACCAATCTCCAGGGAGTGGCTCTGCGTGACCGTGACACTTTCCTGTGGTTTCGCCAGCACCAGCCGGTGGCTCGCATCGGCTACTCGATCTTCGTGTACGAGGTCCCGCCGGAGGAGAGCGCGGGCGCGGTGTGCCTGGGTGGCGTTCACCTGCATGACCTGGACTCCGGCACGGTGGATGCACTGCTGCGGAGGAACGTGCGTGTCAAAGCGTGCGACCCAGCCACCAGCCTGATCTGGCCCGGTGAGGGGCCGGTCTGGCTGGTAGCCCCCGACCTGGCTCCTTTCGATTCGGGACTGCGGGAGGTGCTGGCCCAGGCAGGGAAGGTCACGGAGGAGCAGGCTGGCTACCGCGTAATCCATCTGCCGGATACGGCGGTGCTGGATGGGTGGTTAGACGAAGTGCAGGCTCGCTCTCGCGTTTGGTGGAGTCCGGCGGCCGCCTTTCCTGCCGGCGAGCCTCTGCGCGATGCGACTTTGCTAACCCTGCCGCTGGATTTTGGACACCGTGCTACACTGCTGGGTTATCAGAGCCTGGATGGGCCGCTGAACGCCGGAGACGCATTCGACGTGACCACCATCTGGCGTGTGTTGGACAGGGTCGAACCGCCGGTGGCCATCTTCGTACACCTGTTGAACGCGGAAGGGCATCTGATCGCTGGCTGGGACGGATTGGACGTGGCTACGCTGGGCTGGGAATCAGGTGACGTTTTCGTCCAAACGCACCGTCTGGAAGTGCCTGCCGGCACGCCGCCTGGAGTTTATCTGTTGGAAGTGGGCGTATACTCGCCGGAGACGTTGGAGCGCTGGCCGGTGTTCGCGGCCGGGGCAATCGCGGCGGACCGCGTGTTGCTTGAACCGGTCCAGGTGCAAGAGCCGTAGGCGATGGCGCCGCACGCGACTTGCCCCACGAGGGGGAGTATGATATAATCTGCTGCACACAGACAGTTGGGGTGAAGCAACACCATGTGGACGAGTGACCCTCTTCCCTTGAAAGTGCATACCCTGGGTCGGCCAGCGGTGTCCGACGGGGTAACGGCCCCCGTCCCTTCTGGGCTGCTGGGAAGAGCCTGATGCACACAGGCATTAGGCTCTTTTTGTTTGCTGTGTGCCGGCCAAAAACCCCGTGCCCGGTGGCAGGCTGGCGGTGACCAACTCAGGAGGTTTACATGCACCGTACAGAACAACTCTATAACCTACAGTGCACCGATTCCGAATTCGACAAGCTGGCCCGCCGCCTGCGGCAGGTCGAGGCCAGCCTGAGTGAAACGGAAGAACTGCGCCAGGCCCGTCTCGATTTGCAGGCGGCAGAGCAGGCCCTGGGCCGGCGGCAGATCAAACTGCGCGACCTGGAGCTGGAGAACGCTGGTCTAGCCGATAAGCTCAAAGCCAACGAACAGCGACTGTACGGCGGCACGGTGAAGAATCCCAAGGAACTGACCGGCCTGCAAGAGGAAAATGCGTCCCTCAAGCGACGCAAAAGCCAGTTGGAAGACGTTATCCTGGAGGTGATGATCGAGATTGAGGATACCCAGAAACGCGTCCACGACGCACGGCAGCACCTGACCCACGTCGAAGAGCGGTGGCGGGCGGAGCAGGAACGGTTGGCGGCGGAACGCGCGGAATTGCAGGACAATCTGCGCGCCCTAGACGAAAGGCGCCAGGCACTGCGCGCGGCCATCTCACCTGATGACCTGGACATCTATGACGACCTGCGGCAACGCAAGGGAGGCCAGGCCACTGCCCTGCTTAAAGAGGACACCTGCCAGGGTTGTCAGGTCAGCCTGCCCTCCAGTAAAGCCCAACAAGTGCGCCAGGGTGAAGTCCTGGTCTTCTGCGGAAACTGCGGGCGCATTCTTTACGCGCGTTAGCATACAAGGGGTCCAAGTTTCAGGTTCCAAGTTCCAGGTTCCGGGTTTCAGGTTGGGTGCGATGGTAAACTTGAACCCGGAACTCGACATTTCGAGTGTTACTCCAAAGCTGCGATGAACTTGTGAAACAACCAGGGTTTCAAAGGAGAGACTATGGGTAAGATATTCGTTCCTGATGCGCAGGACTTCCCATCCCAGGCGGAGGTCGCCATCATCGGCGGGGGTGTGCTGGGTACAGCCACCGCTTTCCACGCTAGCAAGGCCGGCCTGGATGCAGTCGTGCTGGAGATGCGCGACAGCCTGGGTAGCCTGACCACTACTGCCTCCGAGGAATGCTTCCGCGCTCAGTTCAGCGAGCCGGAAAACGTGGCTATGATGAAGGCCAGCATCGCCGTATTCGAGAACTTCGCCGACGTGATCGGCATCCCCGGTTACGACATCAGCCTGCACCAGCAGGGCTATCTCTTCTTCACCGCCGATCTCAATGGGCCGGAAAAGCTGCGGGCGCAGGTGGCCCATCAGCGCAGCATCGGTCTGGACGACGTGGAGTTTTGGACCGGTGACGAGGTGCGTTCTCACTTCTCTTGGGCGTCGCCTCAGGTCACGGCGGCGACCTGGCGGGCCAAAGATGGGTGGCTTTCCGCTCACGAGCTGACCTACGGTTTCGCCAAAGGAAGTGATGCACGTTTCCTGCTGCGTACCAAAGCCACTGGCATCCTCGTGGACGGCCACGGAGTCGCCGGGGTGGAGACCAATCGCGGGACGATTGCCACCCGCACGGTGGTCATTGCCGCCGGCCCCTTCTCCGGCAAAGTGGCCCAATTGGCCGGTGTTGAACTGCCACTGACTCTCCTGCGCCGCCAGAAATTCATCGTTGCCCCGCATCCGGACATCCCACCGGACGCGCCGATGACCATTGACCTGAGCAAGGGGGCCTACTGGCGGCCGGAGGTCGGCGGGGCGGCTCTGGGCTGGGCGGACGCTCTGCCGGAACAACCAGCCGCGCCACTGGAGAAAGTGCCCACTGACTGGACCTTTCCTCCCCTGGTGCTGGAAGAGGTGATGAAACTGGCTCCCTTCTGGGCAAAGGTGGCAGAGGGTCTCAAACGGGAGGACGTGTTCCTCAGCGCTGGCCAGTACACCGTCACGCCGGACCACAAACCCGTCCTCGGCCCTTATCTCGACGTACCCGGCCTATTCTTGAACGTGGGCTACTCTGGTCACGGGGTGATGGCCTCACCGGAGGGCAGCCGCTACGTAGTGGCCACGATCACCGGTGAGTTGTGCCCCGAGGACAACCCGTTCTCCTTCGAGCGTTTTGCCCGAGGGATAGTCACCGTCTCGGCGGAGAAAATGGTGCTCTGATCGCTCCTGAGGTGCGACGCACTTCGCAAGTGCGTCGCACCTGTCTGCGCACCCACAACTCGTCACCGTTGTAGGTGTAGGTGGCGTTCACCCCGCCGCCGCTCACTCCAGTCAGCCGGTCGGCAGCGTCGTAGGCTGCACCCTGAGCGAAGTCGAAGGGGCAGACGAAGGGTGTAGGTGATGACCCGCGTCTCCACCACTTCCAGCGCGGTGGCGGCGATGTAGTTCGTTGCAGCATAGGAAAGGCAAGCGGTTTTGGCAAACCGCTTGCCCAGAAGAAACCACCCGTCTTCACTTTCTGCTTTACCGGAGAGTGTCGCATGCTGCTTCAGCAACCTGGGTTATTCTGAAGGAAACAGCCACGCTAAACTGGTACTACCTTCCACGTTCGGAATCTTCCAATAGCTCCCATCCGATACCGAGACAATGTATAGGCCATCACCGTCCACTTCCGAGCGTACCAACATAAGCCTACTATCCGGCGACCAAATGCCTCCCCCGGTTACGTTCGGCATGACCAGCCGCACCTCACCGCTGTCGAGGTCCAAGACATACAGGTTTTCCACATCTTCAACTACACGCTCAAATGAGATCTGCTTGCCATCCGGCGACCATTGAGGTGAGTAGCCATGATAGCTATCCTCGAGGACTAATTTCTTGCTATCACTGTATGGGTCAATAACAAAGACAGGATATGTTCCCGGCCGCTCCTCACTTCCACCTTGTATGGCAATGAGGCCCGTGGTTTCCGACCAGTCAAGGTTGAAAAGAAAGTCGAAATTGAAAGGTGATAGTTCTATGGCGGAGTATACTGTGCCATCAAGATTCAGAATCTGGAGTGCGCTTGTGGCAGCGTAACGGTTCGCGCTGTGAACTGCCAGCATGCTTCCGTCTGGAGACCAATCAAGAATCTCCCCTTCGCCTATCTTCCACCACTGACCACTTTCGACATCCAAAATACAAACTCTTCCCGGTTCGTAGGGAACCCTGTCCACAAAGGCGATTAAAGAATCATCAGGTGACCAGATTGGAGATACGGGCCTTTCTTTGTTCAAGAAAGCCAGTAAATCTTCCTTTGACCAGCCTGGGGATCCGGGTCGTAAATCGCCCTTGCTAACCACTTCGCTGGGCTCGGAGCCGTCGGTATACATGATCCACAGACTGCTCGACCAATCCATAAGTCCTCTCTGTTGTACAGATTGAATGAACGCCAACCTCTGACTGTCGTGAGATAATCTAGGGGCATCCAACAACCAATACCATTCTCCTTTCGGTTCCTCGGCGACAAAGAGCATTTGCCTCTCCGAACCATCTGCCTTGATTCTCCAAATCGCGTCACATAAACCTGAATAAAAAACCGTGATGTCTCTAAGCACCAATGGATTCAAGAGCGGGTGTGGTGTGGAAAGCGACACTGAGGTTGGTGTCTGATCGGGTGTGGCTATACCTGTGGAACCAGGTGCTGCCGTGGGTTGAGACGTTAAACTCGTTAACACTCTTGGAGTATAGGCTGGAGAGGGCCTGGCTACACATCCAATGCCGATACAAAGGATGCTCAGCAACGTGATTGTCCAAAGAGCTCCATTCATGATCTTGACCATCACTGCTCTCCTTCTCTCATGATTGTCCGGACTCGTAAGTATCCCACCAGACATCATCTTTCGGGTAAGCATTTCCGAAAAAGTGTAAGGGATCACCTGCTACTTCTTTGTATTCGTCACCTTGATACCCCTTAGGGCGATTAGTAATGTAAGGTGCTTTTTTGGCCACGAAACTGTCGTAGCGACGCAACTCCTCTGGCATCTGCTCGTAGGGCGTGTTCATCACAATGCCGGCCAGTTGCCAAGTTTCCTCGTACAGCCTGGCGAACCGGCCGCCGTCTGGGGCACCTTTTGGATCGAACGAGTCGTTAAAGTTCACCGTGCCCCACTCAACACCCAGCGTGATGGGCGAGAATGAGGAGAAAGCATTAGGATACAGAATTTGCGCACGATAGGTTCTGCCTGCACCGGTCAAGTCGAATTCCACTCTGGTTCGCACAATCCACATCGCATTCTCTCTGGAGTCCACGGTACCATCCGGCTCGCCCGCTTCTGCAATGGCCATCATGGCCAGAATTGCCCGGTCAGGAACATGGTCAAAGTCGGCAACCGTGACGTGCAGGTGAAGCTTTGTGTGTTCCACGTCATTTAGTTTGGTCGTGTGTTGTTTTACGTAGTCTATTGGAGTGAGGATTGGTTCAGGAGTTAGTGGCTCCGGTATCAGCGGCGTGCACGTCTCTGGAATCGGCGCAGGCGTATATGTCGGCGGTGGCGGCGAAGTAGGAGTCAGGGTTGGGATTGGGGTCGGCGTTGGCTCCGGCGTCGCTGTGCCAGGCGGCAGCGTCGGCGGCATGGTCGGCGTGGACGGGGGCGTTTCCCCGCACCCCACCGCCACCACACCAACCCCCACCAGCACCAACAGCAGCAGCCAATGCCACCACCTGAGCCGCCGCTTCCCTACCGCCGCGCTCCACACCACCAGCGGAGCCAGCAAGCCCATCGTCAGCGGCATCCCGTAGGGCGAGTACGGGTTGCGCCGCCCCCACTGCGGGGAGAGGAAGCGCCCGGTCACCGGGTCATAGTAGCGCCCGTCCCAGTACAGCAGCCCAAGCCCGGAATCCCACCAGGCCCCGAAGTAGCCGTAGGCACTTTCCCCGCT
>Ga0172366_10002116_pt1 | contig 15527 bp, 14 predicted proteins | sample LakKivSesite69cm_FD_114533 | JGI IMG/M metagenome (GOLD analysis project Ga0172366, IMG submission 114533) | Sediment microbial communities from Lake Kivu, Rwanda - Sediment site 69cm | ecosystem: Environmental > Aquatic > Freshwater > Lake > Sediment | place: Rwanda: Western Province, Lake... | reverse complement strand
GGGATCTATGAAGAAAATAGAAGAAGTGGAAATAGAAGAGGGCTGCATAAAGCTTCCGGTAGAGTTTATTCGGGGGTTGAAGCCTAAATCAAAGGTTTTTGTGCGGATAGATAGATTTGGGCTGGTAATAAAACCAAAAATAGACCCCGTGGAAGACATGATAGGTTGTGTTAAATCAGCACCTATGGATATTGAAAAGCAATTAGACGAGAGGTTGGAAGAGGATGATACTGAGATTTACTGACAATCTACCTAAAGCATTATATTTGGATTCGTCTGTGATATTAAACGCTGTATTAACCGGCGGTAGATTTCACGATGAATGTGCATCATTCTTAAGGAGAATTAGAGACGAAGATATTAGGTGTGCAACTGCTTCCCTCTCTTTTGATGAAATATGGTATGTTCTCATTAAAAACAAAGTCGAACATTTAACCGGACAATCCCTCATTAAATCCTACAAATCAAATCCAGATTCTATTTTATCTGCAAGAGATGAGGTTGAGAGAATTACTTTTGATTTGTTGATAATGGGATTAGAAATTTTAACCGTTGATCTAGATGCCATGCTTGATGCAAAAGATTTTTTGTGGATTTATAATTTACTTCCCAGAGATAGTGTCCACCTTGCACTTTCATTAAAGCATGGGATCAAAGCAATCGCAACCACGAATCCTGATTTTATGAGCGCTCCTAACCAGGTGGATGTATATACATGTAACCCGAAGATGTTAACTTGATGACCGGATATTTTTATCCTCGAAGACCATCTCGACGATTTCCGGGTATTCAAACGTGAAACCATCACCGTACTCGAGCGCATGCATAAAACGTGACGGGACGAGTCCCGGAAGGGGGCATAATCCCGAAGCTGGTACAGGGTCAGCCGAGCAAGCGCGTCTGATTCCGCAGGCGCTTCGCGGCGATGCTACCGCCCGGGCCCGGCCGAAGCGCCGCGGCACGGGGAAGGTGGCTATAAAGCGAGCGAGCGGGCAGCCAACGGGGCGAGTTCAGCCGCGATGGCGTGGTACGGCACCGGTAAGGCACCGGTACGGCAACGGAGGCCGCATGTGCCCCCGTAGCGAGCGATCGAAAAGCTTATATAGGTGCGGGAAGAATAAGGGGGTGATGACCACCGATGCGCACGCCACCGGGATCACGATCGATATTCCGCGCTATCACGATGTGTGGATGGATAATGAGTTGAAAACGGTGGAAAAAGATATATTCTTCCAATTTACGGGCAATCCCTTTGTAGATGCCGGTATATGGGCGATTTGCGAATGGTGCAAAAAGGAACGGCCTGAAGATTTGGATACAGATGATCTAAGGATGATGATAGGGGATATTGTCCCACTTTATCTTACTCCTGCGTGGTCAAAAAATCTGTATTCCATTTTTCCAAATAATCCGATTACCAATCCTTCAGTAGAGGATAAAAAGGGAAGCATGTCCAAATTCTTAAATGACCTGCTTCATGAGATCACTCCTATTACCAATGAAGGATCGGGAAACTGCATAAGTTGTGGACGCAGGATTGTTAAAACAGTCAGGACCAAAACAGAGATACCATTACTGGGTTCCGGTTCTTTAGTTAATTATTTCCCTAATGGGCAATCAGGAGCTGATTATTGCCCTGCGTGCACTTTTGCAGTTCAATTTTCACCACTGATTTTTTATTCATGTAGGAAATTATTGTTGCTTCATTCTAATTCTGTTAAGGTGATGCGCTATTGGGCAAAAAGAGCCATTCAGGACATACGCAGGCAAATGATAGAAAGGGATTACGGAGGATGCTTTAATGAAAACTTCAAGAATCCTAGAAACGCTCTTTTTCATATCATTCAGGATATTGTACTTGGATACGATGAAAGATGGTCAGAGGAAAATCCTTCAATAATTTTGTATCACTTTACGAATTATAATCAAGGACCTGATTTGGATCTGTATTATCTCCCCACTCAAGTTTTTAGATTTTTAACTTATGTGCGACAGCATGAAAGATATCATCAATGGATACAAATAGTCAGAAGAGGGTATATTAATGTGGATTTGAATAAGGTAAAAGAAGAAGGTGATTACAGGGATAAGATGAATGTGGTCTATAACAATCTTTTAACTGGTGAATCGATAGTAAAATTCTTCATAGACCATGAAGGACGGAAAGTGCTCGGGAATTGGGATCTTTTGTCCTATTATTTGAAGGAGGTACGCAACATGGAAGCGAAAAGATTGGAAACCATAAAGAGGGTTGGAGATGAGCTGGCAGACTATATTAAAGAGACCGAGAACCTCAAGAGATTGACGCAACTTGAGCAAGCACGTAATTATGGAACCCTAAGAAACATCCTTAGGTTTATAATTACGGATCGTATAAGAAAATGCGCTGACAAACCGTTGTTCTCTTTGGACGAATATGTAGAGGACCTTTTTCCTGATGGTTACATGAACTGGAAGGAAACGCAAGACCTATTGCTTTTCAGAATATACGAAACGCTGCACACATGGCTTGTAGAGCAAGAGCGGAGTGGATTAGAATTAATAGAAGAATCCTCGACTGAAGAAATCACGGTGGAGGAATAAAAATGTCGAAAACTGTAGTTGGATTTATGTTGGTGGACGCGCCGCATTCTGCGCTTAACAATGCAGGGATGGATGCTGGAGAGAGAACAGAGAATATCGTAAGAGTGAAGGCCATTCGTAGGGGTAGAAACGTTTATCCCTACGTCTCTGGACAGGCGTTGCGATACTGGTGGAGAGCAACATTAAAAGATAAATATGAATGGAAGCTTTCGCCAGTAATAAGAGAAAAGAAAATTGCCTTTACTCACGCAAATCCTGTAGAATATGACGATGATGATATCTTTGGGTATATGAGAGCTCTTAAAGAGAAAGAAGGGGGAACGGTAACAAGGTTATCGCCTTTAAAAAATTCTCCGCTTATCTCTGTTATTAGTCAAATGCCGACGGATGATTTTGGTGTTATGGCTAGGCAAGAAGGAGACCCAGTACCCTATGAACACGAGTTCTATTCGACCATTTTAAAGGGGATATTCTCTTTGTCTCTGGATAGTGTAGGTGTCTTTTATTCGATCGATAAAACGGGCTACAAAAATATGTACCCCACACTTGAGGAGATTGCTGAAAAGAGTGGTGCTCAAAAAGAAGATAACAAATGGATACTGCCAAGAAATATCAGAGTCAAAAGAGCTCAAGAGGTAATAGCAGTTCTTCCTTACTTAAGCGGTGGTGCAAAACAGACGTCACACCTTACTGATGTATCTCCGAAGTTTCTAGTGCTAGCAGCTCTTGAAGGTGGAAACCACATCTTTATGAATATCGCAAAAGAGGATAATGGAGAGGTAGCAGTGAGCATGGAGGCCCTTGAGGAGGTTATTTTGGACTATTCTGAAACTCTCCTGACCGATATTTATATCGGCAGACGCGAAGGCTTTATGGACAATTTGGGAGACAAAATTAAAGGACTCGTCGAAAAGTATCAACAATCGGATAAAAAAATCAATTACGGCTCTATCAATGAAGTTGTAAATGCATTCGTTGAGAAAATTCCTAATTTAATGGAATGAAGAAAAAAACTCTACGGATCCTCATTAAGGGTTGGACAGCCTCGTTCAGATTCCCAGGATTCATCAGTGGGTTCCAGCCTACTCTTCCAATGCCACCGCTCAGCACAGTCTATGGCCTAATTTCCGCAGCCAAGGGAGAACTTGTTAGTCCTAAAGATGTTTCCATTGGCTATGTGTTCACAAGTGATGGAAAGGCGGTGGATCTTGAAGTTATCTACGAACTCAGCCCGGGGTTAACAGCCAAATCAAACGTCATAAAGAGGGAGTTTCTGGTCGATCCAGAACTTTATCTTTACATTGACGATTTGAATTACGAAACATATTTCAAGAGACCCTGTTATCCATTATTGCTCGGGCGCTCAAGTGATCTTGCTTCAGTAACAGAGATTAAAGGAGTTGAGTTAAAAGAATTAGATAATGTAAAATTGGGAAACACAATCTTACCCTTCTGGGTTAAGGGTTCGCATGGACTTGTGCATGCTCTTCCTACGCACTTTACAGATACCATTCCAAGAAAAGCCGTTGGTGTTAAAACATATCTGATGATGAATGAGTTTTTTACGTACCATGAGAAGTGCCTGTACGACGAAGAGAAAGGGTGGGGTGTTTGGTTACATATGGATGGGTGAATTCCTTTGGTTTTATTGGCAAAAGCAGATGAGACAATATTAGAACATACAGAGAATGCACTGAAAGTATTCAAAGGCATAAGAGAAGCCTATCCGACAGTTCCTGAAATCTGCGGCGTTAAAAATTTCTGGGAGATTCTTTTTTATTCTCTATTCTTCCACGATTTTGGAAAAGGAGCGATAGGTTTTCAGAACTTTCTGAAAAGTGGAGATAAATGGAATTATCGCCACGAGATATTATCGGCAGGATTTGTATCTTCTTTAGATTATTGTGATAAGTATTATTTAGACGCAATAGGTCTTGCGATAATTACTCATCATAAAGATATATTAGAATTAAGGGAAAAATTTCAGACGCATACAAGTCCCGGAAAAGAAAGATACGAGAATAAATTAAAAGAGCTTGAGCCAATGTTCGATGAATTAAATAGCTATTTTAACAAAATACCCGAGTTTAGCAAGACATATTTGGGATATAGACTAAATAATTTTAGGCTACTAGATTCAATAGAGGCACTTAACGATGTTTATAAAACCATAGTTCTACCTTACTATTACGAAGGAGAAGAAGGAGTGAAAACGGCACTTCATGGCAAGTTTGGTATTTTTTTGAAGGGTTTTTTAAATGCTTGTGATCACTTAGCTTCAGCTTCCAAATATGAAATCCTGACTGCAATTGAAAACATGCGGGAGGTTTATTCTTTTAGAGATTTACGATATACGCAGGAAAAAGCACTTAGAACGAAAGGTGATGCATTCCTTACCGCACCTACAGGTAGTGGGAAGACTGAAGCGGCTCTCTTCTGGAGTGGTGCCAACCAAAACGTTCGGAAATCACGAAGAGTGTTTTATCTTTTACCTTATACCGCAAGCATTAATGCAATGTATAATAGATTGCAGCGCGACTTTAAGAACGAAGAATTGGTCGGAGTTCTGCATGGAAAAGCAAATTACTTTCTTTATAAATCTTTCTCTGAAGACGATTATACATTAGCGCGAGATAAAGCAAAAAAGATCAGTGATTTAACCAAAAAAATATACCGCCCCTATAAAATACTCACACCGTTCCAGATACTAAAATCGTTCTTCGGAATGCGCGGTTTTGAACAACAACTTTCAGAAATGACAAATGGGCTTTTCATCTTGGACGAGATTCATGCTTATGATGCCCATACAACGGCCCTAATTTTAGAGATGCTTAAGATACTCAAAAAAGAATATTGTGCTAATATTTTCATAATGTCTGCTACCCTTCCTGAATTTATAAAAGATTTATTCAGTGAAAACTTAGATATAAATCTGAAAATATCTATGGAAAAGGAGAAACTAAAAGATTTCACAAGACATCGCGTTGAAATACTTCCGGGAGCCATAATTGATAATGATAATTTAGAATTAATCAAAGCCGATTTGGATGCAAAGAAAAAAGTTTTGGTCGTATGTAATACGGTTTCAAGAGCTCAGGAGGTTTTTAAAGAATTGTGTCCACTGGTTCCAAAAAGTGCCCTTTTGCACGGCAAGTTCATATTAAGGGATAGAGAAAAGATAGAGCAGAAATTAAATGATTTGTATTTGCTCGTTGGAACGCAAGCGATAGAAGTTTCTTTAGATATCGATTATGACGTTTTATACACTGAACCAGCACCTATTGATGCCTTAATTCAAAGATTTGGGAGGGTAAACAGGAAAGGCTGGGTTATACAAAGGATTTCCCCGGTATACGTATTTTCTGATGGTTCTAAAAATGACAGATATATCTATAACGAAGCATTAGTAAGAAGAACTCTTGAAAATCTCGCTACTGTAAACTTATTAGAAGAGGATATTATCCAAAACTTGGTAGATGACATCTATAAAAATGGTTACACTGGTAAAGACAAAGAGGATTTTGATCTTGTCCAAAAACAATTTAAACACTTCTATGACCGTAATGTTCCGTTCGTTAATAATAGTAGTGGTGAAGAAGAGTTTTATTCACTTTATAAAGCCTATGAAGTCATCCCGCTACAATATAAATTAGAATACTTAAGGGAAATAGAATGTGATAGGTATCTTGAAGCTATTAGCTACTTTACTTCTTTAAGTGTTGGTCAATATAAAAAGCTAGAAAGAGAAAATAAGACTGAAAGAGAAAATGGAACATCATTTATAGATGCACCATATGATAAAACATTTGGGTTATTTTTACACGAAGAAAATTCAAGCATTATTTGACGTTATTTACATTTTGCACCTTACATTTCCCATTTCCCATATTTCCTTCACACGATGCACCGCGTATCAGCCTTCTCCACGCCCAGGATCTCTAGGTTCACCTGCTCCCTCGTCCTGAACGTATAGAGCCGTACGGAATCAGCCTCCGCTTCGATGAGCCCTTTCAGATCGTGCTGGATACGCTTGTATTCCGCGTCCGTCAGCTCGCCCTCGAAGACCGAGTTCTGCACCCAGTCCATCGACCGCCGCAAATACTGGCAGATCTTCGCCACGCGCTCCACTCCCACATCGTACACGATGATCACGTACATACTACATGGGCTGCAAAATGCTGTACTCTCCTATTTCCATCTCCTTCCAATCAAACCGACTACCAGGAACCAGAGCAATGCCTCTAAAGTTCGGCTTTTGTCCAGCTCCTTTTTCACTCCATTCCCGCCACACGAGCGGTTCTATATCACCTCGGATATTCGCAAGCTTCGCGAAATACTCGACATTATCATCCTTTAGCATCAGGTGCGAAAGAGCGATATCCGCTTTTATTCGTGGCTTATCACTGTCCAGAGCGATCTCATATCCGTTGAGAATCTTTTTATCCTTTATCTCTCGTTTATCTTTTAAGCCAACCTTTCCAAATCCATAGATTCTCTCGCCTCCCACTTGAATCTCTTTTATCGCTTCAAATAGCTCAACTTCTCTGCCTTTGATTTCTACTCTTATCTTCTCATCGCTAACTTCTCTGACAAAAATTGAAAGACCATATTTGGCATTGCCCTGATTTTTCTCCAGATCGGTAAGTAGGTATCCAATATATTCCATCGACGAAACGAGTTCGAACTCGTGCAAAGATCCTTCTTCCGCCGTCCTTGAGGTTTTATCCAACCCCGTTGAAACGTATGAAGTGATAGCCTCTTTCTCAAATTCTTCTTTACTCATCACGAACGTATTATCCTCTTTGCTTCCAAAACCTAATCCTTCCGCTGTATAATTGGGATATAAGAAATCGATACCTTTTACAGGATAGAAATAGCTGAGAATCAAGTGATTTTTGACAAACTCACCAACCTTTTGGTAAAGTGCCGGATCGTAACTTTCCATTATGCTCCTGCTCAGAACTGCGGTTACAGCGCCCCACATCGTCTTCCCCGGTATGTAATACCGGGTCTTGCTCACAATCCCGAGTTGAGCGCCGTAGCCAATATGCAAAGGCGATTTCGCTTCGTATTTGAGTTCATAGCATCTCCACATTGATATCACCTCCTTTTCTCGCACTCTTTCAAAAACTTTTCAGCACCCTCAATTATCTTCTTTGCTTCTTTTTCCACAATTTCAGAGAAGAGCCCATAATCAGCCTCCTCTCTGTCTTCTTGTGCACGAGTGAACAAATCGAAGATTTCTTTCTCGAATTTACCTTCTTTTACGAATTTTAATCCGAATTGAGAAATGACGCCACGATGTGTCTTCGGATAAACACTCTTCTCTGATAGCAATGCCCGGGCTGCATAAAACATCGCATAATAAGCCCTGCTCACCGCGTCAGCATAAAAACCATCCTCAAATAGCCGTTTCGCCACTGCCAACTTCTGAACTGCACGCTCCATCAAGACCTGCTGCTCATCCAATCACCACACCCTCCTTCTCGATTTGTGAGAAGAAATGTGTAGTTCTTAACCGCTCAAATTCGGAAGGTGAAATTACCTTAACGGAGATGTACGTGCCCGTATCAAGCAGTATATCCGTGACTTTTTCAATGACTTTCTCTTTTGTCTTTAGTTTATCTCTGGATATTATCAGAATATCTACATCAGAATCCTCTTTTTCATCGCCCCTTGCAACGGAGCCGTAAAGGATTATCTTTTCAACGTCTTTTAAGGATTTCGCAAACGCCTTCGCCAGCTCTAATTTGTTCATTTTCCCAAGGCTCTCGCATGGTACCGTGCATAGATCAAGCATTTTTCAATCAAATCCTTTGCGAGGAAGAGCTCATTTAAATCTTCTGATAGTAGTTTTTGAAGCTCTGGATATACGACATCTCTTTTACAGTCCCCTTTGACCAAAGCTACATTGGAATCCATTAGCAAGTTCCACACATTTTTAAGTATTTCCTTTACCACTTTCTCCTTGCCCTGCACATTATCTTTGAAAGCTCCCTCTGAATCCAAATATACTGTAAATGCGTATAATCCATCTTCGTGCAAAATACCAAGTGACTTCTGAAGCATATTTTCTATTTCGTTCTTCTGTTGTACTATATCCTCCGTGCTTTTTACAACACTCTGTCCATAGTTAGCGCATAAAAAATCTAAATTGACTTTTTCTATCATTTCGCGGTGTCACTCCCTAAGTTCAAAATCTTCATTCTGCCGAATCCCCGAGTTTGCATCCCTCCAATACCTAAAATTCCAAATAATGTCAAGCCTTGCTTGACTACTCGCTCTATGTCGTTCACTAAATCTGGCTTTTCAAGTTTATTGTTCTTTTCTATTCCACAATTAAACCATTTGGGATCTTGATATGTCACATCAAACCACAGCACAGTTGCTCTCTGGATCGCTTCGTAAGTGAATAACGCTCCTTCTTCTGCCGCACCGGTCCTCGGGTCTATCGCCACGGAGGTTCTTACCTCAAGATTGGAATTCACCACATAGCTGAAGAGCTTTTCGGAGACCAAAACGGCTCTGGTCTTAATTTCTTGGGGGACATTGCCCAAGCTTCCAGCAGGAATCGAGAACTCATCCTCATTCTCCAAGTAAAGCCAGCCCAGATTCAATTTTTCACCTTTCTTGATTAGCTTCGTTCTTATCTTGTTTTCAGCTTCGACTGGTAAATTATCTGAGCCGACATCGTTCAAAACGCTCGGAGTCGTCACCCATACCGGTCCAATCAGCGAATACACCGGGAAGAAGAGTATTCGTGCGTCACTGAATTGCGCCATCCCATGCAGGCTTGCCGGCACTTTTATTTCCTTTCCTTTCTTATCCGTGTCCTTAACTCTAAAAGTGGTCTGTTTAGCATCCGTATATCCAAAGGTTATGCAAACTCTACACCTACCACATGGGTCCTTCTTACCTAAAGCACAGCCTTCTTCTGGCTTTTTACAACCGTTTGGTTCAGCAGTTTCTCGCTCTTTATAATAGGCATACGTCCTCGCATTTCCTTCTATAGTCGTTCCCGGAATCTTCGGTAAATTAGTTCCCGGTTCTCTCACTATAGTGTTGTCCACTCTCCCTAATCTATACCCGCCAGTCCCTATATGTATAGGGTCTAAAGCCATTGCAAAATATCGGTCGTTCATTTCCCAACATCTCCTAAGTCCATCTTCATGATGCTCTTGAACAGTTCGATTGCATCAAAGAACGAACCTTCTAAGATGCATCTTTTCAAAAATGTTTTAGTCTCCCTCCAATCATCCAACTTCTTCGCCGAGTCGGATATTTTATTCTCGAGCGCAGAATCTATGAGTTCTTCATAAACATCTTTCTTATCCCCTAATTCCCCTTCATCACCCCATTCCCACCTCTTTGATGTCGCTAAAGCCTCAATGTCTCTAATGGGTGTCCATGAACCTATCGCTTCAAATATCTCTTTTAACCTTTCAAACTTATCCAACTCTTCTAAAAGATACGGTCTTGGTCCATTATTGCCGATGATAGAATGCGCTCTCTTTTTACCTTCTCCTACGACTATGTCAAATCTTCTTGCCGTTGTGTCAAGATATTCAAAGTCGAAAAACGAAGGATGGATTTTGATTTTATCGCCCTTTTCGAGAGATAAAACATGTTTTACCGTTATGTCACCTAGTGAAATTCCTCCTTCCTCCACCATTATGTATGGATGATAATAATCTCTTTTGCCATTCCCAAGTTCACATGGCAGTTCAATCTCGCCAACATCTATCAGTATTTTATTTCTCTCAATCCCTTTTATTTCCTTCACTAAAAGTTCCTTTTTGACCTCAAAACTGTTTATATATCTTCTCCCAGAATCTAACACAACAAAGAATGGTGTCTTCCTCTTAAAGTGAACAACTCCCGCATTTAATGGCAATTTACCGTATACTTTCCCAAACCACTCCATGTATCTACTTTTTATCGCCAAGATACAATCAAAAACCTTTGAAGCCGGAACCAAAAACATAAACATATTTGGGGAGACTGATATGGTTCTATACCCTCTCACAGTTCCTTTTTCCTTAAACTTCGCTGAAAACTCACTTTCAGCATCTTCCCAGTCTCTATCTGTTACCGTTATTTTTAACTGAGCATCTCTGCTCTCTTCAATAAACTCATTTATATGGGGCGTTACAGTTATGCCAGATCTCCCATCAAATACAATCTCTCCCCTCCGTCTTTTGCCTTTAGCACTTATCTCAACTTCCCATGCTCTCCTATCTACGTCTAAGATTTTGCCAATTTCTAAGACATATCGGTCTATACTAAGAGACTTCTCGCATAAATAAGTGCTCAAATCCTCAAAAAACTCTCCTGTGTTATTCCAAACACGCATCAGACGGGAAGGGGAGGGGTTTTTAAGAAATATTTTCTCTCTAATCTCACCGGTGGTAGAATTTTTAACTATTTCCCTTTTCTCCTTTAGATTTTCAGAACCTAACAGAGAATACTCAATCTCTCGGAATTTAGTCCTTAATTGTTCTGCAATCTTATCTTTGTTTAATTCTTCTTCAAATATTTCACTTACAGTATTTCGATTTCTCACTTCCAGCTCTTTCTCAACTTTCTCCAATGAAATTTTAATATTACTCAATTCTGATTTGACAAAATTTTCCGAAGAGTTAAATACAGCCATGCAATTTTTTACCTGACTTGAAGCGCCATTATATGCTCTATCAGTTCCATCTATCCATGTTTTTAAAGCTCCCAAATTTAACAAATCCTTAATGAAAGTTATGTTTATATCGTAATTATCGGAGCAAAAATCTGAATTGTAAAAATATGTTAATTTTTGTAACTCCTCCTCATTATATCTTCTCATAAATAGACTCTTGACAAAATTCCCGTTAAGCCAGTTTTCCAAATCGAAATTTAAGACAACCAGAGCGACGTTTTCATAATCCTTCCCATTCCATGCAATTTCGTCTATAAATTTTGTTTGTTGAGTTTTCCCTTCTCTACCCTTATCCCTGAGGTCTTTACATGTTCCGCAAATCTCTTCTTCATCGCTCTCACAATAAACGCCCTTACCACAAACCCTGCAAATTAGTTTATTTCTGGACAAACTATCTCTCCATTCAGTTATCCACTTTGGAACGAGGTCGATTTTCTTCTCCGTTATTCTCTTTGCTAAGTTGTCTAAAGCATTTGGTAGAAGTTCAGCTAATTTACCTCCATCGTCTGTTAAATTTAAATGAGGTATTAGGAAGCCATTAGTTTTTTCATTGAAAATCTCTAAAATCTGATCTTTAATTATAGTTTTATCATCAAACGCTGCGGGAACCAAGAAATGTAGTCCATAGTCATCTTCATAAATACAGTTCCCAAGTAATAGCTCAGCCTCTATCAAATTTTTTGTCTCTTCTTTTATCGCCTCTAGAACCTTTATCCTCCCAACCACATCTGGTATCGCATGGGATTGGGAGACAAAATCAAAAAAATCCCATCCTACGGTTAATATCCTGAAAGATTTCTCATTCTCAATTTCCGCCTTGCCTTTAACAACCGGGAAATTATTTTTTAATATGCTCTGACCTAACAAAGCCTTAAAAATACTCGCTGTCATATAGGAGTGTTCCCATAACGAGACATCGTTCGCCGCCCTAGCAGTCATCCCCAAAGCTCTGCTGAAGGTATTCTTCAAAGTATCAAGAAATACTCTTCGTTTGAGTTTTATCTTATTGATATCGCAAGTATCAACAACATTAAGAAGAAGATCATAAACTGCCTTTCTTTCTGTCCTGTAATCCACCATTAGCTCTTTTTCAAACCCAAAAGCATTGGAATAACAGGTCCTGCAAATTGATTGTTTATCTGAGGCATTGCCTCTATCTTCTTCTGAATCAAATGCGTCTGATGATGAGAGTAGATAGATAAATCCATTTTGTTCACTCAAATTCTTGTGATGATCTCTTATAAAGGAGTAAAGGTCAGAGCTTTTATCGTTATACGTCACTTCAATATTCTTAAGTGTTTTCTTAAGTTTTTCTGCCTTTTCCTTTAATATTTCATCAGCAGGAAAGTACTTTTGGTGGTCATCTGAGTCGTATTCAAGAATATCACCATGATTATACCCTTGGAGCTGCGAGTCTTCTTCGCCTTCTAAGGATTGTTTTTTAACGAAATGATCGTTTAATTTACCCAAGTCATGAATGAGTGCCCCTATTTCTCCATAAGTTATAGCTGGGCGATATTTCATGAGAATTTCAATTTCTTCTTTGCTCACATTCTTCACCATAACTTTTCATTAAGCCATCCATTTCCCCTACAAATGTGGACCCTTCTTCTCCAAAATAGTCATCCTTCGTCATTTCCTTCATTTCTGGCAATATTTGAAATTTGACTTTACTCAGTATTACGCCATACCCCGCTGTTGTTTTAGCCCCAAAACCATATTTTGTAAACATTGCTGGAATAGCTTCCTTCAAAATCTCTAAATCCTCCTTTAATTCCTTTTTGACCCTTTCTTCACTTTCTCCAATCAAATCAAAAGGGAAATAGAGCACTGAAAAAGTTCCTCCTCTTCCTTCTGCTCCTTCTGGAACAGTTTCAAAATAAATAGGGCCTCTTGCTGGCGTTTTTGTCTTTCTATCGTGAGGGGCGATTACATCCAGACCTATTTTATCGAAGAAGGTGGGATAAAAGACAAGTCTACCCCTTAAATTTGGCTCTTCACCATAAATCTCCTTTACTTTCTGTTTGTATTTGCTCTTCGATTCATCTCCCAATTGGTCATCCAAGAACTTTTCCGTCTTATCCTTTTCATTCCCGAAAAGCCTGACTAGTGCAAGCCGAGCGTTTATTTTTCCCTCGCTCGGCTTTCTCAATATGATTTCCATTGCAGCGTATCTCAAAGCGCCTTTCCATGAACTTGGTCTCACTAAAGGAACTTTGAAAACCTTGTCCTTGCAGACTGGATTGTCTACGATGTAGAAGTCATCATCGTCCCGGCTTATATACGGTTTTTTAAGGGAGAAGATGACTTTTATAAGGATTGAATGGCCTGGGAGAACTCCTACATTTATTTTCGGTTCTTTGATCTCTTTAAAAATTTCACAATTTTCCAAATTTTCACTATCATCGATTGGATAGACTTTTATAGTTTGTATAAATCCTTTATAGCCTGCTTTTACGTCATCTTTTTTAACATCGTCGCTCCCTTCGTAATATTTCTCAAATAATGATAGCTCTTTTATTATAGTATACCAATTTTTTGCTATTAGTTCCGCTCTAAAAAAGCGAGGGAGATTCTGTTCCATCCATTTTTCTCGCTTAGCCGCTTTGTCCTTAAATTCAACAATTTTATTTTTGATCTCTTTGCCATCTTTCAGGAACAGCTCAGCATAAAAATCGTAGACCATTTTAAGTCTCCAAAATTTCCTTTCCTGTTTTGAAATTTGTCTCTTTGCCTAATTGGAGCTGGAGCCTCTCTTTTATTTTGTCTATTCCTTCCTCATTTTTCACATATCCAAAAACCTTTTTGGCCGGCCTTTCAAAGGAGAATATCTTTTTACTTTCACCTATTCTTCCTCCTAGCCACCTATCAAAATCGTTAGCAGTTTGGGTGTAGTTTCCGGATTCACCTCTACTTACAATTTTATTCATCTGAAGACGATTTAAATACTTCCCCTCAACTATCCAATAGAACCTGAAATCAAACCAATCTGCATCATTATCTCTTCCAATGCTCTTTTTGTTCTTTCCAAGCCAATTCTCAATATCTTCTTTATTTAATCCTGAATTCCAATATTTGATTTCTCCATAATCTTCAATTTTTATTATTCCATAAGGTGTTCCCCAAGAACTATTTGGTTTCCAGGTCGTTCTTCCACCAATTGCCCCATAATTTTCTATTATCCATAACGTCTTCTTAAAAAGCCATTTATGTTTTTGGTCTTTTTCATAAAGAAAAGTATAGTTAAAGAATATTTCTTTATTTGCCTGTAGACCTGATTTTTGCCCCCTGCCCAGTATAAAATCACTAGTAGTCAATCCGCTTACTTCTACTCTAAACATTTTTTTCCAACCCGTGCATCCAAACAACTGACAGGAGGGACAAATCTGCTCATCTAGCGCTTCTTGAACAGTTTTACCGGATTTTATTGCTTTATCAAATTTATCTTGGTTTAATTCACATTTTCCACCCGAAGTGGGATCACATGCATACCCGCCCATGCCCCTCACTAAGGCTTCGTACCACCATCGTAACGAACCGATAATTCCGGTCTCTTTTATCCTTTTGCAGTCCCGATCAATATCCCCGGTCCAGAGCGGCGTCAGGGTCTTTATCCTAATCTCGCCCATACTACTAATCATTCGCTTCTCCATTCTTTATAAGCTTTTCACAGGAACAAACCTCTTAGCGATGTGATCCTATCCACTTGTGCGCTGAAATCTTCTTGGCTACCATTTTCTTCCCTCCTGATCGAAGGAAAACGCGCGCAGCGGTCCGAGTCCGTGAACTTTTGGTAAAGGTTTTCTGCTTTGCAGAAAAATTTTGCCAAATGTTTTTCCGCGCAGTAGACCGCGCCAGCCCGTTTTTAGTTAAGGTTTTCTGCGCAGCAGAAAAAGTTATTTTTAGTCAAGGTTTTTACGAAGTAAAAAAGTTTACCACCAGAGCACGAACGGCTTGTACTCCTGCGTGCCCAACAGGTGCTTCGTCAGCTTGTAGCACTCCAGCCGGATCAAGCGCTGGTACGAGACGTTCCGTTTCAACTCGCGGTGCTTGATCGTCGTCTTCAACTTCTCGTCCCACTCCGCTAAGAACGTCCGCCGGCCTTTGTCGTTCAGCAAGCACGAGTTCAACTCCTGCACGAAATCGCGCTCGCCCAGCATCTGCTTGTTCACCAGCTTGAAGATCACCCGGTCCACAAGGAACGGCTTGAAGACCTCCGCTACGTCCAGCGAGAGCGAGAACCGGCGCGCCG
>Ga0172366_10002113_pt1 | contig 15535 bp, 11 predicted proteins | sample LakKivSesite69cm_FD_114533 | JGI IMG/M metagenome (GOLD analysis project Ga0172366, IMG submission 114533) | Sediment microbial communities from Lake Kivu, Rwanda - Sediment site 69cm | ecosystem: Environmental > Aquatic > Freshwater > Lake > Sediment | place: Rwanda: Western Province, Lake... | reverse complement strand
GCCTCGGGCCCAGCCGTGGACCGCCCTGGACGAGCTCTTCCCGGTCGTTATGACGAGCTCGATCTGGAGCTATCGGGATCTGAAGGTCAAGCCGGCCATCGATCATCCGTTCACCAGGTCCCTGCCCTGGGCCACGATCCCCTACTTTCATGGCTCAAACAACGTTTGGTTGAAGGAAGGGGCCATACTCCTGCTGAGGGCCGACGAGACCGAGATCCCGCCGCTGTCCTACTGGGACATCGAGCAGGGCAGGGGCGTGGCCCACTCCATGGACTGGACCCCGGGCGGAGGCACCGATGTCATGCTGTGGGAGTACTACCCGGACTACGTGGCCAACATCGGCTACCTCTCGACGAAGAACGAGATCCCCCAGGATGCCCAGCTTCTGCACCATCTCAGGACAAGCTTCTGGTCGACCCGATCCAGGTTGACCTCTGTGATCGACACGATGAACTTTGTCGAGAGATTCGGCGCAAGCACGCAGAAGATCGGGACGGAGCTGGGGGAGGTCCGGATCATGATAAAAGAGGCCGAGCAGCTCTACGTCCAGCACGAGTATGATGCCTCGGCTGACCGGATAAAGGAGATAGACGACCTGATCATCGAGCTGCAGGGGCAGGCCATGAAGCTGAAGGACCGCGCGCTCTTCTGGATCTACATGATCGAATGGGCGGCCACGACCGGCACGGCCTTGGTCGCCGGATTCTTCCTGTGGACCCTGATGGTGAGGAGACGCTTGTACCGAGATGTTAGGACTACCAGGCTCGTGTGAGCCAGTCGCCAATAGCTCCTGGGGCGCGAGACTCAATGGTGACCATAGCGCGGATCCTCACACTCGTCCGGGCGCACGGGACCTGGAAGGCCTTTGGATCAGGCTCTTACAGGATCTGCCTCATGTGCCTCTCGACCGAGCTCACCTTGTCGGCCATAGATCTCGGCTTGTCCCTTCTGTCGTCTACGCGCAGGGTTGACTCCACCCGCATCGAACCTGCCTCGACAAGCGCTTCGTGGGCGACCCTCACTGCCTCGAGGATGGGATCAAGGCCCTCCGCCTCAAGGACGGTCCCCATGGGCGTCAGCTGATGTCGGATTCCCCTGACCTTCGTCATGGCCTTCACGGCGATGGCCACCTGGTGGCCTATGCTGGTCGATCCCCCGCCAATCGGGACGATGCTGAAATCCGCGATCACGCACGGCTTGCCTTTGTCGGTCATGCGATCATAGTTGAATGCGGTCAACCTGCTTATGAAGTTATCGAGCGCCCGCGGTCAGATCGACCTGGGCAACGGCAGGAGCCTATTTATCTGGGGTCCGCGATCTCGACGGAGACCGCCACAAGGTGGATCTGTTTGGCATACGAAACGAAGTTCTACCAGTTCACCGAACATCCGGACTCGGATTCATGCTGGTCCCTCTCAACGGGGCCCGATGGCCGGATCTATGCGTCAGCCTGCGCCGAGGGCGTGCCCGGCGGCGTGGTCAAGCTTGTGCGCTACGATGAGGAGCATGATCGGCTACAGTATCTCCTCGATCTGGATGAGATGGTCGACGATCCGCGCGACTCCGGGAGGGCCACGCAATGCAAGATCCACTACAGCTTCGCGCCCTCCATGCATGATGGGGTGCTCTACATGGCAACCCACCTTTCGGGGCCACCCATAGACCGCCCTGCCTACTCGCCCTGGAATTCCTGGCACGATCCAGAACGTTGTTTCCGCGGAAGCGCTTTGTTGGCGTTCGATACACGGAAGGACCAGGTGCTGTGGTGGGACACCCTGATCCCGAAGGAAGGCTGCAGGTGCATAGCGCTCGATGAGGAGCGCGGCATGATCTACGCCGTCAGCTACCCCAGGGACCACTTCATCATCTACGACATCGAGAAGCGCAGAAGGAGGGACTTCGGCAGGATCGGCTCGATAAACTCGCAGGCCATCTTCACCGATGACAGGCACAGGGTCTGGACCTCGAGCGACTACGGACACCTGGTCAGGTATGATCCGGAGAAGGACAGCATGGAGATGTCCCCCTACATGCTGCCCCACGATCTCCTCTATCAGAACGGCTTTCACAGCGTCTTCTACGACGCCGTCAGGCAGCCCGGCACCGATTGCATATGGGCGGTCACCTGGATCGCCAATCCGCGTCTGGTGAGGATCCGGCTGAACGAAGGGGAATGGGGGCGGGTCGAGGACCTCGGTTCCACGACCCAGGGCCGCGATTTGACCCTGCCCATGAACACCTTCAGGGACCACTGCGGCGGAGTAGCGTTTGCCGGGGATGGCCAGCTCTACTACGTCGCTTCCAGATGGAAGGACCCACAGTACAACCCTATGGGCGATGATCATGAGGAGATGGAGGGCGTGGTCACCCGGGTGAACCCAAAGACTTTGAAGCGCGAGGAGGTCACGGTGCTGCGCCGGCCGGGGCATTGCGCGCAGTACGTTTCGCGTGGCGCGGTGGATCACAACGGTGACCTGTTCTTCGGGCACGTTGGGCCGCGCCCGGTGGGCATATTCAAGGTGGAGATGCCGCCGGACAGGAAGAGGAAGGACGCACACCTACCGATAAGGACGTGGGGGTGAAGGGATGCAGAAGAGAAAGCGTTGGGACTTGAAATCGCCGGAGACCAAGGCGCTGGTCGATGAGATCGTCCACGGGACATTCGTGAAGGAGGGGACGATGGTTGCCTTTCCGGCGTGCTTCCCGGGTGCGACCGCCCAGATCCCCGCTGACGAGAGCCACATCACCGCCCTGGACGTCTCCGCGGACGGGTTGATCTACGGCGGAACCAGCGGCAGGAAGGTTCACCTCTTCGTCGCCATGTTCCACGGCGTCACAGGCCTCGTTTTCGACTTGGGATGGCTAGAGGGCTCCCGGAGATGCGAAGCCGTATGTTGCGCCAAGAACGGTTTCGTTGCAGCGGTCAACGGTCCGACCGGCGGCAGGCTCATAGCCGGCAAGTACCAGCCCCTGCCGTTCGACCTGATTCAGGAGTGGGGTTTCAGCAGGTCACCTCTCGATGATCTGGGCGAGGCAGTCAAGGGAGAGGATATCGTTCATGCTGTGGCCGATGGGTCTGGAACCAAGATCATAGGAACCACGCGAAGCCACCTCTTTGCTTGCGATCTGGAGGGCAAGGCTGTCAAGGCTGTGGCGAAGACGAGGGCGGCGGGGCAGATCGTGCTCGGCCCATCCGGCCACGTGTATGGGGCTGACGGCAAGACGAGCCTATGGCGATACGACCCCAGAAGCGAGAGGCTTGAGAGGCGGTGGGTTGCGCTTCCTGCCGGTCGCTGGGGGGACGGGTCGCCAAAGTGGGCGAAGGAGGCGAAGAGCGGCACGCTGTATGCGGTGGACTCGCAGGGGAGGATCTTCTCCTTCGACGAGGCCAAGTTCAGCAAGGAGCTCGGCCACACCCAAGTGGCTCCCGTGGGCGCGATGGCAGCAACCTTCGACGGCCGCCTGTTCGGCGCCTGCGGAAGCGGGATATCGAGGCTGTTCTGCTTCGACCCCCGCGGGGGCAGCGTTCGCGATCTAGGGGTGGCCGTGTCGGTCATCGAGAGGCGACGGTATGGGTATCAGTTCGGCGCGGCAGCGGTGGGGCGGGACGGCGAGATAGTGCTCGGGGAGGACGATGACCTGGGCCATGTGTGGCTGTACTTCCCCAAGATTGTGCCAAGGTGATGTGGCGTTCCGGCTCAGGTCGTGGGCCGGCCCAAACGCAGCCGGCCTCCGTTCGCCTTCGTGAACTCGCTTGAATCCGCACGGCCCAACGTTGTCCAGGCGCAAATCCTCCCTTCGTAGGAGGGGATGATGATCTCGTTGCGACCATCTTGATCGATGTCGCACGCCATTGGGTCTCCGGCCCAGTCTGGGAACTGCTGCCTCCAGATCAGATCCCCCGTGGGCGAGAAGATGTAGGCCTCTCCCCACGGCTTCTTCCCGGGTATGCGGCCGTAGCCGCTGGGCGTGCCAGTGGTCGCGATGGTTTCCAGCCCCTCAGACCCGGTCAGACTGGCTATCACGGGGTCCCCCGAGAGGTACACCCTCGGCACCGGGGAACTCCACTTCCGGGTGGCGTGGAGGAGATCAAAGCACGCCATCTCGCTTCTTTTATGGTTTCCTCCATCCCTTGCGGTCGTGAGGCCGAGGCCCTCCAGCATGCCGTCCCCGTCTACATCCGCTATCGCTATGCTTGAACCCCCGAAGGGCAGGGAGTACCTGGGTTTGCCCCAAGCGTCAAAACACATCACGGTGCTCACGTGTCCGTCGCGCCCACAGAGGTCTATCTCGACCTTCAGGATCTCGAGGCACCCGTCGCCGTCGACATCGGCAAGCATGGCAGGGGTGGAGCCGGCGTCACCCCGGATCTTGTCGTATCGCCACCTGAGCGACCCTTCTTGGGAGAGGACTATGATCGAGGAGGTGCCGTCCGGGTTCCCGTACTCGGTCCCGAAGATGATTTCGTACTCGCCATCTCGGTCGATGTCTGCGACAGCCATGCGTCCCCAGCAGACCGTGATCCGGTCATCGTAGCGCCAGAGGTCCTCGCCCGTCCGGGCAACGGAGCAGGCAACCCAGTTGTGTTCCCCGCCCACTGAGTAGAGCAGTTCGTCCCGGCCGTCGTGGTTCACGTCCAGATCCAGGAAATCGCCGTTTCCGATCCAAGGATATTCCCTCTGCCAAAGGAGGCGCCCGTCCTTTGCTCTTCTGATCTTCAGAAGCCAATCGGGCTCCTTTCCGGACCAATACGCTACGTGTAAGGTGCCTTTCACCCGGATGAAAGCCGGGAAGACCGACAGGAAGCCCCTCTCCCGGGATCGGTAGACGAGCCTTCCTTCGGAGTCGATGATGAAGACTCCGGTCTGACTCTGGGATGCAGGCAGGAGCTGCCCCGGGGAAGCGATGAAGGTCTCACGGTCGATGTGGGCACACGCCGTGGCATAGTGGGTCCCGACTCCGGTGGGCATATGATAGGTCCATAGAGGCTGAATCCAGTCTGCTTCCGGGTCCATGGCGTTTGGTCGTAACAATCGCAGAAAAATCAATCGAATCCGAAGCCCCCTCCGTGGCGCACGAAAGCTTTTAGTTGGCTGCCCCATCCATGTCAGAGCGTGAAGCTTCGGTACGCCGTACATGCCTACTCCTGGACGGACTCATGGAGCAACAAGTCGCTGCACATCATCGATCACGTCAAGGACCTCGGCTTTGACCTGATCGAGATCCCGCTCATGGAGCTTGAGAAGGTCGACCCCAAGGCCTGTAGAGAACGACTCCAATCGGCCGACCTGGATGTCTGCTGCTCGGTGGTGCTATCGGACCGGACGGACATCACCAGCGCCGACTCGTCAGTGGGAAAGGCAGGTGTTCGTTTCCTGAAGGGTTGCGTTGACGCGTCGCAGAGAATGGGTGCAAAGGTGCTCTCGGGCGTAATCTACTCGGCTCTCGGCTTCTTCCCGGCGGAGCCTCCCTCGGACAAGCACTGGGAAAGGTCCGCCTCCGCCCTTCGAGAGGTTGCTAGATATGCCAAGGATCTCGGACTTGTGATCGGGCTGGAGCCCGTCAATCGGTACGAGACCTTCCTCGTCAACACCTGCGAGCAGGCTCTCAGGTTGCGCAAGATGATAGGCGAGAACAACGTCGGGATACACCTGGACGCCTACCACATGAACATCGAGGAGGACGAGTTCTACGGACCGACTGTGAAGGCCGGGCCATACCTCTGCCACTACCACTTGAGCGAAAGCCACAGGGGGATACCCGGCAAGGGCGTGGTCGACTGGGACGGCATCTACAGGGGCCTTGCCGATGCCAAGTACTCCGGCGTCGTGGGGCTTGAGTCCTTCGTGCAGGCTTCTGGAGCTATGAACGGCGCCACCCGGGTCTGGAGGAAGATGGCCCCCGATTCGGACACCCTTGTCACCGAGGGCCTGCGCTATCTGAAAGGGGTGGAGGCCAAGTACTTCGGTTGATTGGCCGAGTCCGGGCCATCTTGCACAGCGAATTGGTTTGGTCCCGCCTGACCCATGCGTGCGCAAGCCTTCCGATAGATCGTAGTGACAGAGGCAGATAATCTATTAGAGGGCGGGGGATGTTCGTCGGATCGGGTGGCCCTTCCAAGCGGGATGTTCCCCGGTGTGTCCGCCGGTTGGTAATAGGACAGGGTGTTGATCTCGGTGGAACTGCTTCTCAAGAAGTCTCAGATGTCACTGCTCCAAATACAGGCCACCATGTCGGACTACTTCGACGTGGAGAGGAAGGTGAGAGGCGGGTACGAGTGGATGGGGGGGTGACCTCAAACAGATCCCGGGGCTGGGAAGACAGGACCCGGAGGATGAGGCGTGGGTGTTCGCCACGGTCCCGTATGCAGATAAGGAGAAGAGGACGATGATGACGAGAATCCTGTCGCCGTTCTCCGGCGCCCTCTATCGGATCAGGCTTCACAACGTCGATCTTCCCACAACACTGGCGATCATCACGCGGCTTCAAGGGATGGGAGCCGATGTGGGTTTTGTGGCGCCTACCACCGGGGACTTCGGGGGCAGATCGAGGAGTAGCCCAGGTGAGGAATTCGTCTGGCCCGGGAATTATGAAGCAGAGCTGTCCAAGGCGTCGGAGCTGCACAAGCTCTATGAGGAAAACGTACTCGGCGAGCCAAAGCATGGAGCTGAACCACCGCCCCATCAGCTGTGCGCAGGCAACCCGTCAGGGGAGTTGTGCGTTCGATGCAGCTACAATACACTGGGCGGCGGGGAGAGCTTCTGTCTGAAATACAAGATGCGGACAGCGAGATAACACATCGCGGCACAAACCGGGCTAGAGCCCATGCACTGATGCAATCCGACCTCACTTCTAGAGGGCATCTTGACCTGGTCCCGGGCGAGTCCCACGGACCGTACTGGAGTCTCGAGTCGCATTGACAAGTCTGCCGCCATAGATGTGTTTGACACCTACGTCCACTATTGATGCAGTGGGAACCGGGGGGTGCCTTCTACTGCCAAGTTGGCGTTGGTTCGACGCTGGAGTTCATAGAACATTTATACGGCGCCTTCCGGTGGCGCCGGTCTGACCATGAGCAGGGTGATCGCCCCGCGATGGCTCAGGATGCTTGGCCCCTGGGAGATCAGGGGCTACGTCAGGTCAGCCAGGGAGGTCATAGACCGACAGCCCCAGAACTTCAGATTCTGGGTCCTTGTGTATGTGCTCTCAGGGGTGTACTCGGGCCTCTTCGGCGCCTACATCGGGATGTATCCACGGGCCGTTGGTGCAACCGCGGCCCAGATCGGTTTCATAAGCGGGGTCGCGGCGATTGTGGCCTGGGTTCCCCAGCTGCTGGGCGGCTTCCTCACCGACAGGTACGGGAGGCGATGGCTGCTGGCCGGTGGCTGGATATTCGAGGCCGGGATGTGTCTCGTCTCGTATTTCGCGAGGGACTGGACCTGGCTCCTCGTTTCCGGGATCGTCGCGTCGCTGGGCGCGTTCGGCGGCAGCGCAAGCGGAGCATTCATGGCCGAGTCGATCAATGAAAAGGACCGGGCGAAGGGTACCATGCTACTATCAACCCTCGCGGCGGTTCCCGTGATAGCCTTGCCGCCGGTTGGGGCAGCGCTCATCAGCAAGCTGGGCGGGGTCAAGGACGTTGACGCGCTCAGGATCTACTTCCTTCTGAACCTGGTGAGGATCCTTGTTCTGTTCGCCTACTTCTCACTCAGAACGACCGAGACGCTGAATAGCAGACGCACCGTGTCCAAGGGGTTCTCGGTGTTCAGCGAGCTGGTCTCGGATCTAAGGGAATTGATTGCCATCAAGAGGGTAAGGATCTACCTCGCCTACACGCTCATGAGCGGCTTCGCAGGCTACCTCGTGGGGCCTTTCCAAGCCATAGTCATCTACGAGGTGATAGGGGCCTCACCCGTCTTCATCGGGCTATTGACTTCGGCGTCATCCGTGATCTCGTACGCAGTGATGACCCTAGGGGCAGTCTGGTCCGACAGGATCGGCAGGAAGAAGCCCATCGTCGTGGCCTCGGTCATCAGCGGGGTCGGCTGGGCCTTCTTCCTTTTTGCGAAAGATCAGAACATGCTCGTTCCCTTTTACATCATAACCTCGTTCTCAGCGCTGTCGGGCGGGGCGGCCAGCGCCCTGGTAATGGAGTACGTCCCCACCAGCATGCGGGGCCGGTGGTACGGCACGGTGAACTTCGTGAGTCTGATCCCAGGTGCGATCGCCCCCGTGGTGGGTGGGTGGCTCTTCGACACCTTTTCCCCGAGGGCTCCGTACTACGTCTTCTACATCATCTGCTTCCCCTTGATCATTCCATTCTTCCTGAAATTCATACCCGAGACTATGAAGGCTGGCGATCAGGATCAACTTGGCCAAAGCCCGGTGACCTAGAGCCACGGAGATACTGCAGGAGCCATCGCTTGCGCAAGCAAGGCCATATCCGGCAACTTCCTGTCCGCATCGGGCTCCTCAGGCTAGATGTTCGACCAGGATCTTCAGGCCGATCCCGATCAGCACGACGCCCCCGATGACCTCGGCTATGTTCCCGAACACCCGTCCCATTCTGTCACCCATGTAGATCCCAACAAAGGATAGGGCAAAGGTCACGGCCCCGATGAACGCCACCGCTTGGATGAGGGGGATCTTGGCGAATACGAAGGTGACTCCCGTGGCCAGGGCGTCGATGCTTGTCGCAATGGAGAGTATGACCAGCGGCCGAAGGCCCAGGGGGTTGACGAGTTTCAGGCTCACCTTCGTTGCCTCGTAGATCATCCTGCAGCCGATGAAGCTCAGAAGGCAGAAGGCTATCCAGTGGTCGATGCCCGAGATGACGTAGCTCAGCGCCACGCCGGCCGACCAACCGATCACCGGCATCCCGACCTGGAAGCCCCCGAAGAAGACGGCAATCTTCAGCGCATCACTGACCCGGACCCGCTTCATCACTATGCCGCTGGCGATGGACACGGCGAAGGCATCCATCGCTAGGCCGACGGCAATGAGCGGGATCGTAAACGTGTTCATGCCATCCGGCCAGTCGAACCACCCTTGTCCGGAGGCGGGATAAAACTCTGTCCTCGTAGTCGAATCTGCTGTCCCAAGCCGCCAATGGCGTTCCTCTGGGTCCTGGCAATCGTCATTATCGCCCGGCCCACCCGTTCAAAATATATTTCAGACCGCCCGTCGGCGGCGTTGACCGGTGTGGCGTACCGCATTCGCCGTTGTCGGATTGCTAGTGATCTCACTTCCGAGCCTCTGCTGGGCCCTGGATTCTGACGGGGACGGCATCCCAGATTCCACCGAGTCCAGCCTTGCCGAGAAGTTCGCCCCGGTTCTTCGCCTTGCCCCCAGCGAGGCATATCTCCCGGTGGCAATCCAGTATGCCCTGAATGACTCTGAACTCAGATTCCAGGAGGACGGCGCAAGCACCACGATCCAGGCATCTCCGACGGTTGAGTCCATCTCTGTTTTCCGGGATCCCGACTCAGGCTACTTCTTGGACAACACGCACGGGAGCATCGATGACCAGGGGATCAAGGACCGCTTCAGCTTGGTGAAGAGTAGCCTGAAGCCCACCGTCTACGCCAGGGTCACCAAGGACTCCTCCTACACGGTGGTGCAGTACTGGTTCTACTACCCCTTCAACGACGGCCCGCTCAACAGTCACGAGGGGGACTGGGAGATGGTGCAGATCCTCCTTGAAGGGGAGGAGCCGGTCTCGGCCGCCTATTCCCAGCATTTCTCCGGCCAGAAGGCAGCCTGGAGCAAGGTCCTACTCCGCAAAGGCCATCCCGTAGTGTACGTGGCCAGGGGATCCCATGCGAACTACTTCAGGGCCTACCAGGGGGTGCTGGGCGTGCAGAACGACGAGGTCTCGGCGCTGGGCCCGGCCCTGGAATCGGACGAGTACCAACTTGTGATCCTGGGGGAGATGGAATCCCATGCAGCTGACCAGGGTTGGCTCGCCTTCTCCGGTAGATGGGGGGAGTGGGGAGAGGCGGAGGACCAGCTCATGGGACGGAGAGGCCCTTCCGGCCCCGGACACGGGGACAATGCGGAGAAGTGGGATTCTCCGAGCTCCTGGGAGGAGGAGCTCCCCGCCTTGAACACCAGCTGGCTCTGGATGAGCTGGATTGTGTCCAACTTCGCGATCCTGTTTGGGCTTTTCATCCTTGTGCGAGGGCTGTGGAAGATCATCGGCCTTGGCAGGTCGATTCTGTCGAGGCAAGCGCTCAAGGGTCTCGGGATCGGCTCTGGCCTGGCCATCGCGGGTGCGGTGCTGGCGGTCCTCGCCATATGGCAGCCGTGGTACTCCATCAGCCTCAACGTGCCGAGCGGAGAGTACAGGACCGACGGCGATGCAACGGTCATGCTTCTGGATGGCACTCACGGCCTGCAAATCAGCGATCCCCAAAGCAACAGGGGCCTGGTGACCCTTATGGGGCTGAGGATGCCCATCGGCATCGTCTTCATCTCGGGCCTCGTGCTCCTCTTTCTTGACGTTTTCAAGGCGAAAGCTCCCTCAGAGCTCCGTGGCGGCTTCATCAGGGGCGGGGTGGCCAATGTGCTTATCCCGCTTGTGCCCATCCTGCTACTGGTCGCCCTAATGGGCCCGGTCGTCAAGGAGCTGGCATCGGTCGCGCTCAAGGAGGAGGTTCCCGACACCGTGGCTGCGATGATGGACCAAGTGCCGGGCAATCCCGTTGCCGGTTCATACCAGGGCACTCTGCCGGAGATCGGCGATGCCAGGTTGACGTGGGGCCTGGGGCCGGGGTGCATCATGATCATTGCGGCCGGAGCGCTGAAGATCCTGGGAGGTATTGCATCGGGGAAGAAGGCAGGAGGTGGGACTGCTGAGAAGGATGAGGGTCAGCCGCCCGAAAGCCAGGACGAAGGCAAGCCTCCCGAAAGCCAGGACGAAGGCAAGCCTCCCGAAACCCAGGGCGAGAGCAAGCCCCCCGAAACCAAGGCCCAGGCACCCCCTACAGGCCCATCCTGAGCCGCAGGAGGTCCTCGGTATTGTCGGCGTGCATGAATATGGGGACGTTCCGCATGCCCGTTGCCGCGTAGGACGAAACCAGCCAGTCCCCCGGCGCGAACTCCAGCGTCTTCTCAAGTATCCCCAGGTCAACGGCGAAGACGTCGCTCACGACCGTGCGGTCGTAGGGCCTGGGAAGCGTCCCCACGAAGTACGTGTGGAGCTGCTGGAGGGCGTTGGTGTTTAGGTAGGCGATCCTCTGGGTTGATATGCAGCACCCCAGTCCATACTTGCGGCCTTGGCGGAGGAGGCGTTCTATGCTCTTTGAGCACTGGCCCTCCAGGCCGGGCGCGCCCTGGGCCGGGATGAACTCCTGGGCCTCGTCGAAGACGAACAGAACGTAGGGCTTCAACCTGAACTGGGCCTTGCGTCGTCGCAGGATCTCCGAGGTCAGATCGATGGCGAGTTGACGGATCGCGTCGGGATCCGATATGGAGAGGCAGACGATCCTTGCTTCCTTGTCAAGGGCATCGCAGATGCGGTCGAGCGTGTACTGATTGGGCTTGGGCTTCCACGAATACTGGGAAGCCAGACGGACCAGTTCCGGGAGCCGCTTCATCGCAGTTGCCCAGTTGTGGAGGGTTGAGCCTTTGCGGAGGCCACGTTCGTCAAGGATCGCCTCCGTCTCCTCGCCCATCGAAACCGCGGAGGCATCGTCGGGCACATCCTCCTCAAAGACCCCGCTATCCCTCATCCTCGCCATGACCCTGAGCCTGATCTCCTGCGCGGCCTGGCCCTGAGGGGAGTCTACGCCGTCGCCGATGGTCGAAAGCTCCCGAAGTATGCCTCCGTAGGTTGGCATCTCGAATCTCGGGGGCTCCGAGAAGTAGCCGACACGTCCGAGGTCCAGCATCTTCTGGAAGAGGGGGTTCGCGCGCTCCTCGCCCTCGAATTGCTTGGGCTTGACTATCGAGTTGGAAAGCTGGGCCGCGCTTGACGCCTCGCTCTCGAGCACCAGAAGGGAGGGAATCCGGTCATTGGAGAAGATGTCCGCGAGCAGGAACGGGTACTCACAGGACACGTCGAATATCACGACCTTGCAGTCCTGAAGATGAAGCAGCATGCGCCGGAGCATGTTGGCCATGAGGTTCGACTTGCCCCCGCCCGTGAAGGAGAAGATGCCGAAGTGATACCTGAGCAGGGACTCAAAGTCCAGGTAGATCGGCACCAAGTCCCTGCCCTGAGACAGGAACATCCTGATCGTTCCTACCCTGGGATCCTCCCAGACATCGGCCGCCTTGCCCTTCCACTGTAGCTTCTCCAGCACGTACTCGTTGTACATCCTGTCTATCATCTTGGAGTTGAGGAGCAGGGCCTCCTCGCCAAGCTTGGGGAAGGAGAACCCCTTGACGAACTCCGGACCCCTCGCTCCGATCGTGAGGTCGTAGTTGATGGGGATGGCGCTCACGTGCACCATCATCGTGGAGCGGTCATCGGTTGACCAGTCGGGGACCGCCTGCTCTATGATCTCGAACTGCATTGGGTAGTAGCTCTGGTCGGACAGTCCCCTGAGGCCGAAATGCTCCGGCAGGATCTTGCTGATCTCCAGAAGCGTGAAGCGTTCGGATTCCTCTGCGGACTTGAAGTTTCTCACAGCAAGGAGCATCCCCTCCTCCAGAAGCTCCATGATCTCGCTGTGGTACTCGACCTTAACCCTGCAGTCGTACCTTGCGGAGATGCCGGAGAAGCGTCCCTCGCCCTGGAGCTGGGGCGCCCTGCTGGGGATCACCCTGCTCAGCCTGGCCTTGAACCGGCCCTCGAAGTCTGTGAAATACTCCTCATATCCCTTCGACGATCCTTCTTGATTGCTCAATTCCCGACCTCCTTTCCTTGAAGCTTGACATGTAGAAGACGAAGTCACGGACGTCCCGGTTGGTCATGATCCACGAGGCAGTTGTATCGACCATCCTCCGGAAGCATTCGTTGTTCCACTTCGCAACCTTGTCCGCAATGAAGAGGGGCTTGTTGTGTCCGAAGAGCTCCGGGATGTCGGAGCTTGTCATGGCCGCCAGCACGCAGACCACCATGTTCTGAAGTTCGCCCGGCTTGGAGGCATCCCTCGGCAGGACCAATCTTACTGGCTCAACGGCGCCTCCATACTCGTTCTTCAGCTCCATCAGATCGCCCTGCCCTGCGTCGAACCCCGGGTAGGCCAGCCTATCCGTCAGAAGCACGTTGCTCCGGAACCTTTCGTCCTTGTGGGCCTCCGCGAGCTGGATGTACGATTTCAGCAGGAGCCTCTCCGGCACGATCTTGTTCTTGATGGATCCGCGTACCCTGTCCATCCCGGCCGAGGGATCGTGGACCACGGTCCTCATGGCGCAGTCGTACTCGGCAAGCGCCCAGGGCACGTTGAGTTTCGCCGCGTTCATCATCGACGTCGCCTGCAGGAACATCCTGTCGGTATCGGGTATCTCCTGGAAGGTCTTGGCGTCGATCCTCTCGGGGAAGGCGCCGATGTTCGACAGCAGCGGAAGGACGTGGCGCTTGAAGTCCCTGGCCGCCGTGTCCTTCGTCAGCCCGATCAGAATGATCCTGCGGGACCAGCACTCCTCGATGAGCATGTTGATGGCGAACAGCGTGAGGAAGGCCAGATCCAGGGATGTCAGTTGCTTCCTGCTCCCCTCAAGCTCCAGGGCCATGCAGGCGCTGGGGTCCGCCCTTTCCGCGAACATGCGATCGCCGATCTGGCACACCATCGACCTGACCCTTTGCCAGTAGCATTCGTACCTGGACGCCATCCGGTAGTTCCCTAGGATGTCCCCGATCATGCCCTCTGCCTTGAGGCGTTTCAGCTGCCGTGACGCCCGATCCTTCTGGGCGCCCGTCAGGCCGAGGGCGTTGCTGATCTGGTGAAGGTCGCCCTTGTTGCCCGCCTCCAAGTAGTGAAGGATCGCATAGCGGAGGTAGTCACCGCGGGGCGAAAGCGTTTGGAGATCGGCATTGTGGATCCTGTGCCGAGAGTAGAAGAGCTCGTTCTCGTCGATCGGCGTCCCTTCCACCGGATAGCCCAGGATCGAGCAGACCCTGGACCAGACGCTCCTCTTGGATGTGTCAAAGATGAGGGATCCGATCTCGCCCGACAGGGTCCGGTCCATGAGGATGATCCGAACCGGTTTCTGCCGATCAGAGGCCAGCTTGTAGGCAAGGTAGAACTCCGAGAAGGTCATCATCCTGCTGGCCATCTCAGAGTTGGCGACAACGTCGGAATCGGTCAGCAGCTTCCCGGCGGAGACTCCATCCTGCCCCTGCGCCCAGGTGGTTTGGTCGATCTCGGCAACCTGGCTCACGTAGACGGGCGCGCAGGCGCAGATGCCCTTCGCATCTTGCAGGTTGTCCGGGTCGTAGTCAACCCGTATGCCGGACGGCGTGAAGCGGACCTCCCCCGTCGCGGCGTAGGAGCCGCCGAAGAAGACGACTAGGTCGAAGAGGAGCTTTGAGTAGCTTGTGCCGTCAACCGCCGCGAACCGCACTACGTTGGTGCCAAAGAAGCGCTTGGATGTCTCGCAGGACCTTGCGACATCGAAGGACTGGATCAGGAGGTGGCAAAGCGCCGCGTCGTAGAGACTCGACGCCGACGAGAACCTTCTCTGGTATTCCCTGATCTCGTGCTCGGCCCCGCTTCTCAGCACGCTGCCCATCCATCGAATCCTCTCCCCGATTCGCTCCTCCAACCTGATTGCGCCCCGCGTCTGTGCGCAAAACGGATGCCTTCCCTAGAAGTAGGTTTCGTTTGGCTGTTTGGCTGAAAGCAGATCCGGCCTACCTGACTGAAGCTTGACAGAGGATATACGGCCGACACAGTACACATGCGGACATTGGGCGGCGCGACCAGACAGCACTCCAGAAGATGAAAGACCCCCGCTACGGGGCACCGGGTTGATGCTGCAGAAGGATTGTTGCTACGATGGGGCGACCTCGGAGTGGTTTGGGAACACCGCTGCCTCCTTGAGGCTGGCGAGAATGGCTCTTTCTGCACGTTCCTTGGCGATCTTGGCTGCTTCGAGGTGTTTGGCCTCGAAGGGAGGATGCCAGTCGCCCCAGAGTTCATCGCTGACTGTGAGCAGGTTGCACACCTCCACACTACGGAAGATGCCGAGCGCATACATCGCCGATGTCTCCATGTCCACACCCAGAACACCCTTCCGTGCATATGTCTTGACCTTCTCCTCTGTTTCACGGTAGATAGCATCCGTGGTCCAGTGGAGGCCTTTGAGGGCGACCAGGCTTTCCTTTCTGCAGGATTGCTCCAAGAGCTCGGCGAGTCTCGCGCTTGCGGTTATCTCTTGACCGGGATCGAGGTAGTGCCTGGACGTGCCCTCTTCACTGATGCAGCTGGTTGGGATTATGGCAGTCCCGATAGGTGCGTGGGGTTGGAGGCTCCCAGCGATCCCAAACCCAATGAAGACTTTTGCCCCGCAAGCAATCATCTCCTCCATGACCATGACTGTCCCTGGAGCGCCAACCGGAATGTTGCCAAAGGAGACTGGATGCCCG
>Ga0172366_10002107_pt1 | contig 15566 bp, 10 predicted proteins | sample LakKivSesite69cm_FD_114533 | JGI IMG/M metagenome (GOLD analysis project Ga0172366, IMG submission 114533) | Sediment microbial communities from Lake Kivu, Rwanda - Sediment site 69cm | ecosystem: Environmental > Aquatic > Freshwater > Lake > Sediment | place: Rwanda: Western Province, Lake... | reverse complement strand
CTGGAGATCCGCCGGAAACCCTCTTCTTGACCTCATCTCGCCGGCGGCGATATCATGACTTCCGTTCTTTGAAGGAGGTCCCGATGTCCCGATCCCGTTCGATCCGTCGCGCCGCCGCGTTGGCGGCTTTCGCCCTCGCCGCCCTGGCCTGGATCCCGGCCCCGGCGCCGGCCGCGGCCCCGGTCAAGGTCCCCGGCGTCCCGCCCGGGATCGACGCCACCGTGGCCAAGATCCAGAAAGCCTTCGAGGTCCCCGGCCTGGCCCTGGCCATCGTCAAGGACGGGAAGGTCGTGATGGCCAAAGGCTACGGCGTGCGGAAGCTCGGCGAGCCCGCGCCGGTCGATGCCCAGACCCTCTTCGGCATCGCCTCGAACACCAAGGTCTTCACGGCCACGGCTCTCGGGCTCCTGGTCGAGGAAGGCAAGATCGCCTGGGACGGCCGCGTCGTCGACTATATCCCGTGGTTCATGATGAACGATCCGTACGTGACCCGGGAGCTCACGGTCCGCGATCTCCTCGTCCACCGCAGCGGCCTCGGGCTCGGGGCCGGCGATCTCCTCTGGTGGCCGGAATCGACCTACAACCGGCGTGAGGTGGCCCGGCGCATCCGCTTCATCAAGCCCGTGGCCTCGTTCCGCAGCGCCTACGCCTACGACAACGTCCTCTACACAGTGGCCGGCGAGCTCATCCAGGACGTCAGCGGCCGGACCTGGGAGGACTTCATGGCCGAGCGCATTCTCAAGAAGGTCGGTATGACCGGCAGCAACGTCCGGCACTCGGCCGCAGGGGAGGGCGGCAATGTCGCGACGCCGCACGCCAAGGTCGAGGGCGCCGTCCAGCCCATCGCCCCCTTCACGAGCGACAACACCAATCCGGCGGGCGGGATCAATTCGAGCGCCGAGGACATGGCCAAGTGGCTTCTCGTCCGTCTCAACCGGGGCCGGCTCGCCGACGGCACGCCGCTCTACTCGGAGCGGACCGCCCGGCAGATCGAGACACCGGTGACCATCATGCCCAACCCGAACCCGCCCGCGGAGCTGACGGGCCTGCGCTCGAACCTCAACGCCTATGGGCTCGGCGTTAACATCCGCGACTATCACGGCGAACGCGTCGTCACCCACACGGGCGGCCTCCCCGGTTATGTCTCCGAGGTCACCCTGCTCCCCGAGCGGAACCTCGGCATCGCCGTCCTGACCAACGCCGAATCGACCGAGGCCTTCACCGCCCTCACCATGGCCATCGTCGATCACGACCTCGGCCTCCATGCGACCGACTGGACGGCCGCCTTCCTCAAAGTCGCGGCCCGCGGCGCGGCCGCGGCGGCCGAGTCCGTCGGCCAGGCGACATCCGCCCGCGACACGTCGTCCAAGCCTTCGCTCCCCCTGGCCAAGTATGCCGGGACCTACACCGACGCCTGGTACGGCGACATCGTGATCGAAGAAACGGGCGGGAAGCTGGTCATGCGCTTCACCAAGACTCCGGCCCTCGTCGGCGACATGGAGCACTGGCAATACGACACCTTCGTCGTCCGCTGGCGCGACCGGGAGCTCCGGGCCGACGCCTTCGTCACCTTCGCTCTCGATCCCGACGGCTCGATCGAGAGGGCCAAGATGCAGGCCGTCTCGCCCGAGACCGATTTCAGCTACGACTTCCAGGACCTCGACCTCCGGCCGGCCCGCAAGCGCTAAGCGGCCTGGGGGCTGGGAAGGACGGCGTCCGGGACCGGCGGGAGGCCCGGCATTTTGGCCTTGACGGCGGCGGCGTCCGCCTCTATGATGCCCGCGGGAGGGCTCAGCATGAAAGTCGATTCCACCATTGTCCTTTGGGGACAGACCCTGGCCTACACGGTCTATTGCATTGTCATGATCCTCACCGTCGGCTGGATCGGCTGGCGCCTCGTCAAGCCGGCCAAGGCCGGCGTCAAGCCGGCCGTATTCTTCACCTTCGTGGGGTTCCTGACCGTGCTCGGCGTCTCGCTCCATCTCATCACCCTCAAGACCATCCCCTGGGTCGAGCCCGACCTGCACCGGGCCAGCGTCCAGGTCGACCGGGTCTTCGAGATCCGGGTCGCCAACCACGAATTCACCCTGCCCGAGGCACGGCTGGTCATCAAGGCCGGCGAGAAGGTGCGTTTCGACGTCGCCTCGGACGACCTGACCTACGGCTTCGGCGTCTTCCGGCCCGACCACACCATGGTCTTCCAGATGCAGGTCATCCCGGGCCACAAGAACGACGTCATCTGGCAGTTCCACAAGCCCGGGCTCTACACGATCCGCTCGACGGAATACTCCGGGCCGGCCGGGATCGCCATGGTCCTGCCGGACGTCATCGAAGTCGTCAAGGCCAACTAGGGGACGCGCCATGAACATCATTCAAGCCCTGATCAACGGTCACGACGGGTCGTTCCGGCCGAAAGGCCTGACGCCCATGCAGAAGCTGGCCCTGCGCTTCGTCGTCGTCGGTCTCGTCTACTTCGGGTTCGCCGTCATCGAAGGCATGATCATGCGGATCTTCGAGGTCAAGCCCCTCCCGATGATCCAGACGAAGCAGTTCTTCGCCATCATGACGGCGCACCCGCTGGTCGGCATCTTCGGCTCGTCGTATTCGATCGTCTTCGGCGCCTTCCTTTTCCTGGTGCCGTTCCTGATGAAAAAGCCCCTCTGGAGCTTCAAGCTGGCCAACTGGACGTTCTGGCTCATCACCGTCGGCACGTTCGTGTTCTGGGGCGCGGGATTCGTCTCCCATTACGCGCCCCTCTACACCCTTTACTGGCCCCTGCCGGCCGATTTCAGCCAGTTCAGCGCCCTCGGCGGCGCCGTCTTTATCCTGGGCATCGCCCTGGTCATGCTCGGCGTCTCCTTCTTCGTCGTCAACATCTTCAAGACCATCACCTATACGCCCAAGGGCTGGGACAAGCAGCCGTCCGGGGCCCTCTTCGCCTCGGCCATCGGCTGGACCGGCCTCCGCAACCTCTTCCGGAAAAAGAAAGAGGCTCACCTCGTGCCCCTCCCGGTCGCGGCGGTCGCCCGCGGCACCGTGGATGTCGCCTTCAATTCCGGCATCATCCTGTTCACGGGGGTCCTCATCCTCGTCTACATGGTCGGCTCGCTCCTGGGCTTCGACCTGCGGCGGACGGCGATCGACGCCCTCCTTTACAAGAACTGGTTCTGGTGGGGCCTCGACCTCGTCGCCGACGGCCTCGTCCTCATCTTCGTCGCCGGCACGTGGTACCTGCTGGCGACGCTGATCACTGGAAAGACCTTGTTCATGCAGAATATCGCCCGGGCCGCCCTGCTCGTCGAGCTCGTCGTCTCCTGGACCGTCTGGTCGCACCACCTGCTCTCCGACCAGGCCCAGCCGGCGGCCCTCAAGGTCGTCTCCGGCGAGATGGTGACGGCCTTCGAGCTCATCACCCAGGGCTTGGCCTTCTTCGTCACGATGGCCACGCTCTGGAACGCCCGGCCCCTGAAGATGTCGAACGAGCTGAAGTTCCTGCTGGGCGGGCTGCTCGGGTTCGCGCTGGGCGTGCCGGCCGGCATCATCCAGGCCGACGTCGGCCTGAACCGCATCCTCCACAACACGCAGTGGGTCGTCGGCCCGCACGTCCACGTCGCCATCCTGGTCGGGCTGAGCATGACCCTCTACGCCGCGATCTACGTCCTCTTCCCGATCCTGACCAACGGGGCCAAGCTCTACAGCCAGAAGCTGGCCAGCATCCACTTCTGGGCCCAGCTCATCGGCGGCATCGGCATGGGCGCCTTCATGGGCATGGCCGGCCTGAAGGGCATGCTGCGCCGGACGATCTATGCCAACGGCGAGTTCAACGTCTATATGATCCTGGCGGCCCTGTGCGGGGCCCTGCTCGCCTTCGGCTTCTTGTGCTTCTTCATCAATCTCGTGATGAGCGTGGGGGTGAAGGGCGTGCTGGGCCTCTTCGGCAAGTCACGGCTCGACAAGGACGCGCTGCTGCCCGCGCAGGAGTGATTTTCGGGGGGCGGGCAGGCCGCCTTGACTCGGCCGCCTGTCCGCCGATATCATCCGGGCGGGGGCACGTCCCCAAGGAGGCCCGGATGATCGCGATGTGCGGGCGGCCGCGCCGCCCGATCGTTTTCGCTTTTATATCGCTCGGCTTAGCCGCGGCCGCTGCCGTCCCTGGCTTTGCCCAAGCCCCGGCGGCGCAAACGGCGGCCGGGCTACGGACGGTCGAGCTCGGCGGCCCGTCAGGCGCCGGCACGACCATCGCCGGGCTGACGCTCGACGACGGCTCGAATAAGGCCCTCTCGGAGCCCTTGCCGGTCTTCACCGTCCTCGTCGACGGCCGTCTCCTGCCGGCCGCGGCCCTGCCCGCCGGCCTGACCCTGACCGTGACGCCTCAGCCGGACTTCAGGCCCGGGGCCAAGCTCACGGTCGTCCTCCGGAACGAAGGCAAGGCCAAGGTGACCGTCGAGAACCTGGTCCCGCTCGGCCAGGGCGACGACCGGGTCTATATCACGGCCGGGTTGCCCAACAAGGAGCCCCATACGCTCGACCGGAGCCAGCTCTTCCAGCCGGGGCTTCAGCCCGTTGGCGTCGTCCTGCCCGACAACGCCTGGCACCTCGGCTTCGCCTCCGTGGGCCTCGCCTCCGAAGACTTCGGCGACGGCCATTGGCTGACGGCCATCGCCCGCCGGATCAAGACCGATAACGCCGAGAGGACGCGCTGGGCCACGACGCTGAAGCCGGGCGGATCGGTCGAGTACGCGATTTTTATCGAGCACCACAAGGGAAACTGGCTTCGCGGCCTCGAGATCATGTTCCGCGAGCGCTATCTCTATGACCTGGATAAGCTCGACGACGCCCTGTTCAAGCGGGCCGACCTGGCCTGGGTCCGGCGGGCCTATCTGATGGTCCTCCAGTTCGCCTGGGACCGGACCTATTACGACAGCGACGCCGGGAGATATGCCTACGACAAGACGCTGACGGCCTGGGACCGGATCCTCGGCCCCATCGACATCTTCACCATCTGGCCGACCTGGCCCCGGCTCGGCCTGGACGCCCGCAATCAATGGGACATGTACCGCGATCTGCCGGGAGGCCTCGCCGAGCTGCGCCGCCAGGCCGACCTGGCCCACAAGCTGGGCAAGAAGTACTTCATCTCCTACAACCCCTGGGACTCGAGCACCCGGCACGAGGACCACATCGCCGGGATGGAGGACATGCTCCGGACCCTCGACGCCGACGGCGTCGTCCTCGACACGCGCGGCGAGTCGAGCCGCGAGTTCCAGGCCGCGGCCGACCGGGTCAAGCCCGGCATCATCATGTACAGCGAGGGCATGGCCGTGCCCCGCGACATGACCGGCATCGTCGTTGGCCGAGTCCACGATGCCCTCTATATGCCTCCGCCGCTCAACCTCAACAAGTTCATGAAGCCCGATTTCGCCATCTTCCGGGTCCTGCAGCTGGCCGAGGGGCCGCTCCACCGCGAAGCCGCAGTAGCCCTCTTCAACGGCTACGGTTCGGAGATCAACACCATGCGGCCGGGCCGGCCCGACTGGATCGACGAAGACCTGCGCTACCTCGGCCGGACGACCATGCTCCTGCGCGAGAATTCGTCGGCCTTCCTCGACCCGGCCTGGGAGCCGCTCGTCCCGGCGCTCGCGGACGGGCTGTGGGCCAACCGCTGGCGCGACGGCGCCAAGACCGTTTGGACCGTTTTCAGTCTACGGCCCGAGGGTTTCAAGGGCCCGCTCGTCGAGGCTGACGTGACGAAGGGCGCCCACCTCGTCAGTCTCTGGAACCACGAGGAGCTCGCGCCGGTCGTCCGTGACGGGAAGACCTTCGCGCCCGCCGAGGTGTCCGCTTTCGACCAGTCCTGGCTGGGGACACGGCTCGAGGGCAGCGTGGACCTGGTGGCCGTCCTGCCCGAGCTGCTTCGCGTCCAGGCGGACGGGGAGCTGGTCACCTTCGAGGCCCCCGCGGCGCCGGAAGGGAGCCGTATCGCCGTATCGGCCGGCAATCCTGCTTATGGGAATGAGCCCTTCCTCTGCGGGACCGAGAAGCGGACCATTGCCCTTCATGACCACTTCGGCTTTCGGGAAGAGAAGTACGTCGTCCAGCTCTTCGACCCGCGCGGCGAGATCCTCGATGAGCGCGTGGTGCGCCTGCCGCTGGCCTATCCGCGGCTCGTGACGAAAGTCGAACGGACGGCATCGGCGGCGAAGCCGCCGGCGGACATGGTCGAGGTCCCGGCCGGATCGTTCGTCTTCAAGACGGCCGGTAATCCCGACGACGCCAATCCCATTATCCCTTATCCCGACACAATGAAGCCGCGGACAGTCGAGATGCGCCGGTTCTTCATGGACCGCACGCCGGTCACGAACGGGGCCTTCAAGGCCTTCCTCGAGGCGACCGGCTACGCTCCCGCCGACCGATCCAATTTCCTCAAGCACTGGGTCGACGGCAAGCTGCCGGCGGGGGAGGGCGACCACCCGGTCCGCTGGGTCTCGCTTGAGGACGCCCGGGCCTACGCCGAGTGGGCCGGCAAGCGACTGCCGACCGAGGCCGAATGGCAGTACGCCGCTCAGGGCCGGGACGGCCGGCCCTATCCCTGGGGCGCTAAGATGGAGCCCGGCCGCTGCAACAACAAGCTCAACAGGACGACCTCGGTCACGGCCTTCCCCAAAGGCGCCAGCCCATTCGGGGTCCTCGACCTGGTCGGCAATATCTGGCAGATGATGGACGACGTCTACGACAACGGCGTCTATCGCTACGGCATCATCCGCGGCGGCAGCTTCTACGCGCCGGAAACGAGCGAGTGGTATGTCAAGAGCGGGCCTCTCGCGGTGGACCGGGTCCAGATCCTGCTCCTCGTCGCACCCGGCCTCGACCGCGTGGCCACGGTCGGCTTCCGCTGCGTCAAGGACGCGGACTAAGGCAGGGCCTCTGCGTCCGGACTGAGGGTAGGTGCCCGGCCTTATGATCTTCGCCAGGGCCGCGAGAAGGCCGTCGATCTAGTGGATCGCGGCCGTCACGCTCGTCTGCGTTTCGGCGACGTCCTTGACGACCTCCAGGGCCGCGCCGAAAAGCTCGTCCTCCCGATCTTTGCCCCGTTTGAGATCCCGGCAGATCTCGGCGTGGAATTCGCACCATCGGAGACAACGGGACAGAGCCTGTTCCTGGGCCGCCCGGGCGGGCGATCCTTCGACGGCGGTCACCGGGTTCTTCTTGGCGCAGCAGTCCCCGCACCGGGCGAGATCGCATTCTGCGCATAGGCCCGCGGATGCAGGGCGGAGCTCTTGAAGGCGCGAATTGTATTCGTCTTGCCGGGCTTTGAGGAGGCTGCCGAGGTCCTGCAGGACCGCCGCTTCACGTTGGAGCTCCTGAGCGGCCTTCGACAGGCACTGCTTGTCCCGGTCGGGGACCGCCGAACCGGGAGAGATCCTGCCGAAGGACCCCCTGATGATCCGGAGGTCGCTGCGGATCCCTTTGAGTTCGGCGACGAGGATGTCTTTCTGCCGTTTGGCCTCTCCGTCGAACCTCCGCAGCTCCCGGATCCCCGCGGCGGTCTCGATAGAGGTCTCTCCCGACCGCGGTCCGGCGATCGTGCCGGTCGCGGTCTGAGGGGATCCCGTCGTCGGGGCCGGCTTCATGGGGCCCGGCATCGCGACGGTTTCGGCGATCTCCTTCTCCGCCTTCGATGAGGCGTCGATCATCCTCCGTCCGGATTCCACGAAATCCTGGGCTATGCGGTTGACGCCTTGGAGCCTCGAAGCGGCCTTTGTCAGCTCTTGGCAAACACCGTTCAGATTCTCCTGAGCCCCTTGAAGGGAGACCCGTTCTTGCCGGACCGCTTGGTGCGGCCCGGACGACGTTTCGGGACCTCCGACCTGAAGCGTGGCGAAGGCCAGAACGGCCGTGGCCGCAGCGACGCCCTTCATTTCGATGGCCCTCCCTGCTTGACCAGCTCGACCCGGCGGTTCTTGGCCTTGCCCTCCTCGGTGTCGTTCGTTGTGACCGGGGCCAGGGGTCCCACGCCGTAGGGCTTGAGCCGGTCTGCGGCAACGCCGCGCTTCGCGACCAGCGCCTTGACCACGGCCTCGGCCCGCTCCTGCGAGAGTTTCATGTTGTGGTCCAAGGCGCCCGTGTTGTCGGTATGACCGACGATGTAGAGCGTCAATCCCGGGTCCTGTCCGAGGAGCTTCGTGATCTCGGTCAGGGCGGGCTCGGATTCCGGCTTGACCTCGGCCTTGTCGACGTCGAAATAGATGCCGTAGAGGACCGCCTTGCCCGACGCGCCGATGTCGGCGGCCATGGTCTTTGCGTCGGCCTCGACCTCCTGCCGCATCCGCTCCTTCTCGATGATGGTGAGAGTGTAGCCCTTTCCGTTCTGATTGATGTAGATGCGGATGAAGACCTCGAGGCCCTCCTTGGCGTAGCGGGCGTGCAGCTCCCCGCCGCCGATCTGGGTCCAAGAGTAGGTCTGGCCGCCGACCTTCTGGATGGCCATTTCATAGTTGCGGATGATCTGCAGGGTCGAGGGCGAGCTCTCCCTGAACTCGTCCTTGACCTGGTAACTGAGCCAGAACTTCTTGCCTTCGGCCGTGACCTTCGTCTTCCCCTGGGTCGCGGGGTCGTAGAACTCCTGGGCGTCGAAATCCCATTTCTTGCATTCGACAAGAGCGTACTGCGGCATCCGCGTCAGGAACGGATGGTCCTGGCAGCCGGCCACGTCCTTCTGGGCCCGGACGGGGACAGCCGCGAGAACGGCGACAGACACAAGACACGAGAGAATTGGAATGGCTTTCTTCATGGCCTTCAACCTCCTTCGATCCTCGAACTCGCTCTCTTTCATCGCCGGTCCGGAAGCGACAGGTTCCAGGCGAAGCTTGTCCCGGGCTCGTTGCCCTGATTGCTTCGATGGCCGGGCCAGGTCGCCGGCCCGGCGCCCGGAGCGGTGTAGGACCCCTTGACGGTCCGGCCTTCGGCCGCACCCTTCAAGAGCTCGGGCAGCGTGTTGACGCCGATGAACCACGAGCCTCGCGCCTGCTTCTCGCGGCTGCGCAGGCCGATCTCGAGCGTGTAGGCCCCGGAGTTCCGGTCGACGACCAATTTGACGGACACGCTGTCCTCCGGCCCGAACGTCCCGGAATCCTCGACGCTCTCGCTGAGGGCGTCCGCCTTGTGCCCGTTGACGAGGACGTCGTTCCTATAGCTGTATGAATAGGACGCCACGGCCGATTCGGACTTGTAGTAGTCGCGGTCCCTATCGGTGTTCGTATACTTGAGCCCGACACGGGCGGAGACCTCCTCGGTCAGGCTGCCCCGGTAGGTCGTGGAACCCGCCGCGTTGGAGCCCGTCGTGTCCCAGGCGACCGTCCGCCGGTAGACCACCGTCCCCGGCCCGACGCCGCCGTGGACGTTGAACCGGCATTCCCCGACCTTCCGGCCGGGCGACGTTTTGGTGAGCGGCCAAAGGTCGGGCCGGGCCACGTCGCAGGAATCGTAGACGGCGAGGACATCCTGCAGGCCGGCCGCCTCTCCGGAGGGGGCCTGGTAGCGGAGTTCGATCAGGCCGTCATCGACCGGAAAGGCTCGGGCGCGCGGCCGCCCGTCCACGGCTTCGCCGCCGAGGACGCGGCCCCGGCCTGCCTCGACGACGATCCGGTTGAAGGGTTTGGCTTCCCGGCCGCGCCCGTCCTTAAGGCCGGCGATCATGAGGTCCGTGGTTTCGCCGGCGGCCAAGTCCTTCTTCGCCGGGTGGACGTCGCAGGCGACGGGACGGCGCTCGAAATCCCAAAGGAGCGCTTCGATGGGCCGGACGCGCTTCAGCAGCGCGTCTTCGTTCTTGAACATCCGGTTCGTGCAGGCCGTGTAGGAGTTGACCGGGCTCGTCACCGACCAGTTCGCGACGGGCTCGCGCGTCTCGCCGTCGTAGAGCAGGCTGATCGTCAGGCGGCTCATCACGGTCCCGCCGTCCCCATCCTTCGCGTTCAGGTTCTCCTCGTACCGGGCGGTGAAGACGTATTCCGGCGCCCGGGCCGCGGCGCCGAACCCGGCCGCGTCCCGTCCCCATTCCGAGGCGTCGGACCGGACGAGACGGAAGCAGGGCGAGGTCAGGGCCTCGGCGAGGCGGCTGATGAGCGACTCTTTCAGCGCGACGCCGGTCGCCCCGGCGTCGGCGTCGCCGACATAAGCCTGACGGGCGCAGCCCTCACAGCCGGTTGCGGCTTGCTGAATGGCCGGGGCTGATCTTCCTGGAGACGTGCCGGCATTCACGCTTAACAGGCATCCGGCCAGGGCCGCGATGGGGATCAGGCGTATGAATTGTCGAACCTTGTCAGACCCCTGCGGTCGCATACCCCTCCACCCCTAACATAACAGAACTTTATCGCCCATTCCCTTATTTGTCAAGCACTTGAAGGCTTTCTGAGCTCCCTGTAGATAGATCGCGCCGGGTCGCTTATGATCCCGGTGTCTTGGTGATCCTCCAGGTCAGTTTGTAGGAGAACCGAGAGCCTGGCTTGGACGGACGTCGAGAGCTGCCGCCGAGCATTTCCGGCAAGTCGACGAGCTCGATGGAGCCGGAGTCGCTTTCCGACGTCCATTGAGAGCTCCCGGTGAGGGCCTCGTCGCTCGACATCTTGGCCCGCAGGGTGAGGCTGAAGTGGTTCACCGTGACCGAATGGTCACGATAGTCCTGACAGCGCGGCGGGCTCAACCGTGATCGTCCGGACGCTTTCAGCACCGGCACGTCCATGGGCTCGAGCATGAGTTCGTAATAATCAACCATCCCGAACACCGCGGCCCGCTCCCCGACCCCTCCGAGACCTCGGAACGAATGCAGGATCAGGGCCATGGGGTTGGAGTTCCTGACCGGAAAGGACCCGCTACCGGCGTGCTCATAGAGAAGCGTCGGACACCCCGGCTCCGGCTTCAGGTCGGTCGTCCTGTCACGGTAAGTCCACCTGGCCGAAACCCCCACGGGCTCGAACATGGCCATAGGAGGCCGGGATTCCGGGAGCTTCCGCAACGGTCCCGATATGACGGCCGTGAACTCCCCCTCGTGGCGGTTGGGGGAGCTCGAGGCGTCATAAGCCCACGACTTCTCGAAGCGGACGTCGAGCGCATAATCCCCTCGCGTGACGGCGACCCCCTTCTCGGCGATTTTCTCCCTTTTCGGGGTCTTGGACAGAGGCCACCGGGACTCGGGCCTGATCTCGCAGGAGCCATAGACCGTCACCATGTCCTTGGTCACGCCCTTCCGGTCGGGGGCTTTGTATCGGATGCCGGGCGCACCTTCGCCGAGGATGAAAGCCTTGGCCTTGGGATCGTCTTCACACGCGACCCCGTTGAGGATCTCCCCTTGCTCGGCCTTGACCACAATGCGGTTCCAGGGCTTCGGCATTCGGCCCTGGCCGTCGCGGGCGTCGAGCAGCTCCAACTCCCATTCCTGCCCCGCTCCGAGCTCGGTTGCCTGATGGAGGAGCTCCAGACGGGCCTGGACGGGGCGCCGCTCGAAGTTCTCGAGGAAGGCCTCGATGGGCCGGACGCGCTTCAGCGGCGCGTCCTCGTTCTTGAACATCCGGTTCGTGCAGGCCGTGTAGGAGTTGACCGGGCTGGTCACCGACCAGTTTGCGACGGGCTCGCGCGTCTCGCCGTCGTAGAGCAGCGTGATGGTCAAGCGGGACATGACGACCGAGCCGTCGGCGGCCCGCTCGTCCAGCCCCTCCTCGTACGTGGCCTCGAAGACATATTCCGGCGGCTCGGCCTTCGCCCCGAACCGGGCCGATTCGGGCTCCGGCACGCTGATATCGGTCCGCTGAAGATGGAAACAGGGGGAGGTCAGGACCTCGGCCAGGCGAGAGACGGCAGATTCCCGGAGCGCGACGCCGGTCGCCCCGGCGTCGGCGTCGCCGACATAAGCCTGACGGGCGCAGCCCTCACAGCCGGGCCGAGCGGCCTGGCGGGCGTTCCCGGAACGGACGCCCAGGAGGAGCAGGCCCGAAACGCAGACAAAGCCCGCGAACCACAAGGCCCAGGCAGGGCATCGAGCCCAAGATCGCACGGCCATTCGTCCCTCCAATACGTCTCTCAAAAGAATATCGGCGTGGAATTCAAGCCGATCCGGACGCCGGCCTCGGCGCCGGCCCTGTCGGCCGTCAGGCCCTCGCCGAGGCTCATGCCCACCGAAGCTTTGGCCTCGAGGCCGATGTCGGTCATGGAATCGCCGTCGAAGCTGAGGACGAGCCCGGCCCTGGCGGAAGCTTCGGCCGATACAAGCTTCCCGGCGTCAAGACCCGCCTCGGCGCCGATGAAGAGCGTCCCCGTCTTCTCGACGAAGTTCCATTCGAGTTCCACGGCGGCGGGGCCGATGTCCCCGGCGATGCTCACCGTCGTGCAATCGACGTGAAAAGAAACGACGACGAGATCGAGACCGAGGCCCGAAAAGGTGCACGGCACCTTGAAGTCCTCGAGCCTGAGCTCTCCCTCGATCGACTGGGCGGGCGGCGGCGCCTTCAGGCAGCTCTCGTGAGGGGCCAGCGCGGAGAACATGAAGAGCATCTGGTCGACGATCTGCGAATAGTTCGTGAGGACAGCGCCTCGGGCGCCGAGCCTGGTCTGCACCGCCTCCGCCGGGTCGGGGATGAAGCTGGCCCAGTGATTCACGGTCCGGTGATAGGCCAGGGCCGCGGCCTCCCAGGCCGGAGCGAACCGGGTGTAGGCTTCGGAGACGGCTTGGGCTTCGCCGTCGAAGGTCTGGGCGTGCCGGGCGCAAGCGCGGCGCTTGACCTCCTCGAGGCAGCGGCCGCGGAGCTTCGGCTCGAGCGTCCGGCACCTTTCTTCCTCGGCCAGCCCGGCCTGGTCGAGCTCGCCGCGTTTCTTCACGGCCTCCGTCCAGCGGGCATGGATGTCGTCGAGGAAACGTTCCCGCGATCCGCTGAGATGCTCGAGCCAGAGCTCGGCGTCACGCAGCCCTCTCTTCGCCTTGTCGGGCGTCAGCCGGAGGACCCGTGCGCCCGACCCCGGCGCCGCGGCCGCGGCTTCCAAACCGGAGGGCCGCGTTTGCGGGCCGAGCGGCAGAGACCGCCGGAGCTCCTCGTTCAAAGCCATGGCCCAAGCGGCTTTCTTTTTGCCTTCCGACTCCAGCGCCCGTCGGGCCGAGACGCATTCGGCGCTGTTGTCCGCCTGGACCATCGGCAGGCGGACCATGGCCTCTTTTCCAGCCTCATCGGCCAGGAAGGGGACAGGCGGAGGCGCCTTGGCCGCTTCGGCTTTGGCCGCGCCGCTTCGGCGCAGGGCGCGATCTACGTCTTTGAGCGCCTTGGCCGCGGCCGCCGTATAGGAGGCGTCGAGGGAGGCGTCGAGGTGCCGTCGGGCCGCCGCGAGATCGTTCCTTCGCATGGCCAGCCGGCCCAACGCGTAATTGGCCTGGGGATGGCCCGGAGCGATCTTGATGGCCCTGGCGAAGAGCTTCTCCGCTTCGGCGGAGCGGCCCTCGCCGAGCTCGGCCGCGCCCAGGTTGGACAGGACCATCGGGTTGTCCGGCGAAAGCTCATCGGCGTATCGGAGGAGAGGCCGGGCGCGTTGGTACTGGCCGAGGTTGTTGAGGACCGCGCCCAGGTTGTTAAAGGGCAGGAAATCGTCGGGCGCTATGACCGCGGCCTCGGCCAGAGCGAGCAGGGCGTCGCCGGGCCGGCCGGCGAGGAGCGAGACCAGGGCATAGGAATTGATGCCGTTGGCCGAAGGGATGTGGCGCAGGGTCTGACGGAACCGGTCGATCGCCGCCGGCTCGGCGTGTTGCCCGAGCCGAGCCATCAGGTCCGCGGCGATCTGTAAAGCCGCCGTTCTGAAGGACGGCCCGCCCCACGGCGCTGCGCCAGGCCGGCCAGCGCCGAGGGAGAGACACAGCAGCAGGCCAAGGAGAAGGGGGGCCCGCCTTCTGACATCAGGCCGATCGTCCATCTCCAATTGTCCCGCGCCTTGCGGTACAACTCCCTTCACCGACAAATGCTAGCACCGGAACTCGGCTTTTGTCAACGGACCGGCCGTACCGGCCGTACCCTTGAAACGGTCCGGCCCCGGTCGGTGTGGACGTGGAGGGCCGGTTGCGGCCGCGCGGGGGGTTTGCGATAATGGGGCCGCCCGATCACGAGCGCTCGGAGGGTGCCGATGGCGATCAAGCCCGATTTCAACAAGCTGCTCGTTCCTTTGATCCGTTACCTGGAAAAGGCCCTGGCCGTGGCCGTCCTGGTCAGCGTTCTCGTCTCGCTCGTCAAGGGCGGGATCACGTTGGCGGGGATGGACTGGGCCGCGAAGGAGACGTTCTACGAGCTCATTTACAGGGCCCTTCTGCTGGTCATCGGTCTCGAGCTCGTCCGGATGCTCATCACCCATAGCCTGGGTGCCGTCCTGGAGCTGCTGGCCTTCGTCATCGCCCGCAAGATGCTGAAGCCCGACCTGACGGCCGTCGATATCATCCTGAGCGTGACCGCATTCGTCGCTCTCCTCGCGGGACGGAAGTACCTCATGAGCCGTACCTGTTACGGACCGGGCGAGATCGGAGGGTACCCTGCCGACGCAGGCGGGGGGCCAGGACCGTCCGACCGCTAGGTCCCCGGAAAGGGACGCCGCTCCCTCAGGGCGGTCCCGGTGTGAGAGGCGGCGCAGGCCATCACTTCTGCCGGCGTTCCTTGAACGACGACCCGGCCGCCTTCGTCTCCTCCCTCGGGACCCAGATCGATGACGTGCCCGGCCCGGGAGATGAGATCGAGATCGTGCTCGACGGCCACGATCGTGTGCCCGGCGTCGAGAAGCCGGCTGAAGAGGGCGAGCAGGCGGTCGACGTCCGAGGGGTGGAGCCCGGTCGTCGGCTCGTCGAAAAGATAGAGAGCCGGGCCCCGGGACGGATCGGCGAGCTCGGCCGCGAGCTTGAGGCGCTGGCGCTCGCCGCTCGAGAGGGTGTCGAGCGATTGGCCGAGGGCGAGATAGCCGAGCCCGATCTCGGCGAGAAGGCCGAGCCCGGCCGCGACCTTGGGCAGGCTGGCCAGGACTTCTTTCCCCTGCGCCGCCGTCAGCTCGAGGACATCGGCCATGGTCCGCCCGGCGACGCGGACCTCGAGGACCTCGGGCTTGTAGCGGGCGCCGCCGCAGACCTCACAGGGCCCGAAGACGTCGGCCAGATGATCGAGGCTGACCGTCTTGCGGCCGGTCCCTCCGCAGGCCTCGCAACGGCCCTCGGGCGTCAGGAACGAGAAATGGGCCTTCTTGAAGCCCCGCGCCCGGGCGTCGTCCGAAGCCGCGTAGAGGTTCCGCACGGCGTCGAAAAGCCCGAGATAAGTGAGAGGGATGCTGGCGGCGCTCTCGGCCGGGGCCTCGATGCCGGCGGCGACGATCTTCGCGTAACGCTCGAGCCCGCGGATCTCGCGGCACATGACGGGACGTCCGGCCTCGGCCGAGGCCTGGATAACGTCGAAGACAAGGCTCGACTTGCCGCTCCCCGAGACGCCGGTCACGGCCGTCAGCGTGACGGAGGGAATGGCGAGATCGATCCCCCGCAGGTTATGGGCCCGCGCCCCTGAGATCTCGAG
>Ga0172366_10002106_pt1 | contig 15570 bp, 11 predicted proteins | sample LakKivSesite69cm_FD_114533 | JGI IMG/M metagenome (GOLD analysis project Ga0172366, IMG submission 114533) | Sediment microbial communities from Lake Kivu, Rwanda - Sediment site 69cm | ecosystem: Environmental > Aquatic > Freshwater > Lake > Sediment | place: Rwanda: Western Province, Lake... | reverse complement strand
ACTGTTCAGCCTATTCAAAAAGACGCATACGCTGAAGTTTCATCCAAACCATTCTCATTTGACACCAAAGGACAGGTGAGCATGAAGGTAAAGGTTTCCTCCACAAACACAGATGACCTGGTTGAGGGCTCAGCCCAGCCGTATGAGGACGTCCGTACGGTTAACGTTGTTCAGCCCATAGGCATTGGTCCATACATATTAATCGGTGTGATGGTTGTGCTTGTGGTGGTTGTTGCAGCGCTAACATTGTTAAGTATAAAAAGAAAGAAAAAATAATCATCCATTTTTCCAAACACCTGCTGAGGTTACATAAACAAAGCATGCCATCCCTTTTTCTATTTTGAAATCAGAAAGGTTTGAACCAGTAATGTATGTCACATATCTTCCAAGTGTAGAGTTCCAGTATGCTACTGCTGTGCAGTTTTCAATTTTTGATGCTAAACCTGATGCTGTTGTTGATGTGTCATTTGTCCATCCTATGCTGTTCCAGCCTTTGTTTAAACTTATTGTCTGCATTGAAATTTTCGTTCCTTCTGTTGTAAAATCCGTTGCGCTCGTAGTATAAACCCAGTACCCAACACCATTTTCGAGCGTGAAATTATTCACCCCAGTAACCTTCTCATAGGTCATCCAGGACTGCGTTGCAGAATCCCATTTTCTAATATGTGTGCAGGTTGAAATATTGTTTGCCAGGTCGCTTGCATATTTATAAGACGTATTCAGCGGTAGTGAGATATAATTCCAGCCTTGCTCGAGATTAAATGTAAACATCTGAACTATTGTTACAGTTATGCTCTTTGCATCATTTCCCTTTGACTCATCAGTGCTCAGCCAGGTTTTAACTGTTATTATGTACTTTGTTGTATTCTGGAAATTATAGTTCCAGGAAACCTGCTTTGTAGCGTACTGCACTAAACTTGTAGTTACAGTCTGATTGGTATTGAATACAAGTTGGGTTACTGGCGGTATGACCTTACTGACTACCACATCATCCACATACCATCCGATGCCGCTCAGTATGCTAACGTCTGTATGGAATCTGAATTTTATTTGGACAGTACTGCCGACATAGCTTGAGATATCAAAAGAGCCTTTGTTCCAACTACTGTTGTATGTTGTACCTGTATACTGCGTCAGAATACTCCATGTGGTATCCGTAGTTCTCTTAATTTCAACATACAGGTAGTCATAAGTACTTTCTGAAGAGCCTCTGAAGTAATATTCAAACTTCGCGCTACTAGTGCCTGTCAAATCAATATTTTGAGATGTTAAATTATAGTTAGTATTATTTGCGTCATAAAGGCACTTTGCGGAGTAGCTGCCTGAGTTTGCATAAGCAGTACTTCTAACCCATTTGCCACTAGGAGACACAGTCCATTTGCTCAAATCAGTCTCAAACCCGTCTGAAAATACTGTAGTTACCTGCTCCGGCTGTGTGACCTCTTCTATTTTGCAGCTCGCATTGAAATTACTCTGCGCATTTCTCCCGTTATTAATAACTGTTGCATTTATGTATTGAGTCCCGGGTTGATATTTGCCGCTGTCAGCAGGGTAATCTATGGATTTCACACTTACATCGTTTACAGGCTCAAACCATTTCATTATTCTGTCCATGATTGTAGCTTTGTTTGCAGCACTGTCACCGCCTTCAAAGTATTCGCATGCAAAATAGACAACTTTATAAATGCCAGTATCTGCTTTGAGTGCTGCGATTTTCGTAGTGCCTGTGTATGTAAATATTTTAGATGCATAAGAATCGTAGAGCGCTATCTCGCTAGGATAGGAGCCTGTGATAGAAATACCTGAAAAACCATTGCTTATTGGGTCACTGGCAACACCTGTGATTGTACTCACACCTGCATTATCTGCGATGTAGTCCGCATGCAGGTAGTTTGCTATGAAACCGCTTTCACCCGTGCCAGATGTTCCGATGTTATATCCGATATCTTCACCGCATACGAGCAGTTTGCCGCCGCTGTCTAAGAAAGTTGCAAGGTTTTGCTGGTCTGTACTGGTTAGAGTACTGCTTGAGCCTGATATGAACCAAATCACAATTTTATACTGCATTAGAAAACCAGCCCAGCCTGTAGACTGTGTAGGGCCTGCAACATAATCGTATTTATAGCTGTTTGCATCAAGCGCTGCTTTGTAGTATGTTTCATCAGTACCTGATTCATCATCTATGAGCACTATTGCTGGTATTATTGTAGTGAGCGTAGAAACATTCGCAGTCTTTTTTGTATTTCCTTGCGATGTGCCAATTACTTTTACAGTATTGTTTGCGTTTGGCGGTGCACCTCCAGGCGAGGTAACAGTAAGATTCACATCTCTCGATGCCTGGGCAGCAAGCGTTACCTCATATGCATCGAGTGATGCGGACCATGTAGCATTAGGATTCTGTATGGTTAAGTTAATTGTATCTGTAAGAGCACCTGTGTTCTTAACTGTGATCAAATAAACTGCGGATGCGCCTGCAGGCACCTTCTTTTCGCCTGCAGAACATGACAGAGCCACTGCATAACCTGAAACTATAATATCTTTAGTAGCGGTATTATTGTCATCAGTAATCTCTGCCACTGTATAGTTCGGGTCTGCAACCACATATATTGTATGGTAGCCTGCAAGCATGCTTGTATTCCAGACAATTTCCGCATACCCAAAGCCTCCTGGTGTTATATTGCCAGGTATTGATGCTATCCCTATGAGCACACCACCAGAACCTGGGTCCCCATCATAGAATCCAACTTCTACACCAGTTGCGTTTTTAGCGCTCGCGTTAGTATTTACATTACTAATAGTAGCATTAATTTTAACTAAATAGCCCTCGATCACTTGAAATGTGGTATCAACTTTTATATGAATTATCTTAGAATACCAGTTCGTTTTTCCCTGCATTGAATTCTCGCCGTTAGTTATATTCCAAGATGCGTTTGTGCGCATGTTCACATATAATGACTGAGGCTTGGTGTTAGACGGGTCTGGCGTGGTTTGACTTAGCGTATTATTATCTACTTTGGCTCTGATTACAAAATAATAATCGCCGGGTTGGGAAGGCATTTTTATGTCTTGCGAATACTCTGCACTTTGCCAGCCTGTAGCACCAGAAAGGGTTGATGTGATATTAGTATAAAATTTTATAGGATCGCTGTTGTTCCCCCATTGGATATTTGTCTCTGTAGTATTCAGAGCCCCCATGACCTTCCATTTAAATGTTACTATTTGCTCAGGTAATGCTACCTGCGGTATAGGGCATGTTATGTTGATGTAGGGTTCAGCAATATCTGTGAGCAGTAAAGCAATTCTTATATTCTTGGGCACGTAGCCGTCTTCAGCACCACCTGGCGTGAAAATATCTGCCCTGCCACCAAGCGTGCTTGCAGCAGGATTTTTTATCTCTGACATCTCAATACAATGTGTTAGAGAGTGGCAGCCGTTGGTTGGATAAGATGAATTTTCATTTGCTGTATCCCATGAAGCAGCATATGCGTAATCTTCATAAGCGCCATAACAGGCATATAGAATTTCGTTTGCCTTACCATATACATAATAATTCGTGCCGCCATCGGTGTAAGGACCTCCGTACTCACTCATTTTTTTACCCTCGTTGTAAAACGCAATATCGTCAGGGCATTCATAAGGTGCTGTGTCATGTGCATAACAGCCCCATGCATAATATATTCCTTCAGCACCGCCGTGCCATGAAACCGTGTTGATAAACAAATGGCGTTTTGTAAGTTCGTGAACTGCGCGCGCGCCTATTGTAGAGAATGGTGCGCTGCCACTATAATCAAATGGATAATCCCTGTTCATATCATTACCATTTTCATCATATCTCTGAAGATGCGCCCAGCCGTAAGGATTTACGCAAGGCATGATGTAAATTTCACGGTTGTCAACCAGATATTTAATCCAAGAATCAGTAGCGTATTTTGTGCACAGCAGTTCTGCATAATAGTAGGCGGCTTCTACACCTACTGTTTCATCGCCGTGATGCCCTCCGATAAATAGTACTTCTGGCTTGTTAAATCCTGTTGATTCATTTGTTATTCTGATAATCCAGGTTTTGTAATTCTCGCTTCCATAACTTACATTTGGTAAACCGAAAAGGGCTTGTGCTGTGTAAAGCTCAAATATGCTTGGATAAGTAGAATTTAATGCCTGCATGTCTGAAACAAGCGTTGTATAGTTATGGTATGTGTAAAGAGTGGATTTTGGTTGCCGTGATGTTAAAAACTCATTTTTACTTGAAGAGGCAATGCTAAACGAAATATTTGTTACTGCAAGGTCTGGAAGTGTTGGGTCCGTGATTAAATTCACGGTCACATAGCTCCATGTAGCAGAATAATCTGTACCATCAAAAGACCTTACAGTAATTCTATGCTTTCCAGGAGCAAATCCTGCAGTGTTCCAGTTACAAGACCACGAAGTTGTACCTGTAGCAGTCTGCCATGCCTCTTTATCTATTTTCACTTCCACTTTCTGCACAGTGCCTCCGTCACCGCTATCGTTTGCAGTACCCGTAATTGTAACCACTGTATTTAGGGTTACAGCACTGCCTTGAGTAGGTGATGTAATGCTGCAGAAAGGCTCTTTATTAGGATAATCAGCAGTGTTTGCGAATATTGCTTTTACTGCCTCATCCCAGCTGGTTTCAGGCACGATTTTAAGAGTATCGTAAACAGTGTCATAGCTTGTGCCTGAGCAGTAGATTGTTATTCCGTTTTCGTTACTGTTTGTGTTATGACATAATATTGATTTAGAGTGATTCCATGTACCATTCCAAGGTGCGTCTCCAGCAGTATTTGCTGCGCCAAGATTGATTATAAGTTGCGCTGCATTATATATATCCGCATCCGTGCCTACAGGTATTTGGGATTGTAAGTTCTGCGCAAAGTGTACTAGATCCCTGTTCCAATCATAGCCCTGCCATGATGCAGAGTTCGTGGCTGCTGTGGCTATGTTGGAGTTGAGAGTTTTTGCTTTATGTTTCAACTTTTGCCCTAGATTATTAATTGCAGGCATGAGTGTATAATCAAACTCAGTAGTGTTTATTACAGACATTGTAGTGTAGGATGCCCCAACACCGTAAAAATTCACATACTCTTTATAAATCCAGTAAGCAAATGTTTCTGGGTTCATTGTAGGCTGGTCTTTTATATGCTGAAGTACAAGATTGTATTCCCAGCCGTCCCCGCCAATAGAATCTTCTGAGTTGCAGATATAGTCAACATACTGCTTTGCATCGTAGGCAACTTCGATATCACTCATCAAGCACTCATCCATGCCCATAACATCCCAGAGCAGCTTCCTGCCAGTATCAACCCTGAGTTTTTCATATATCGTTCTTACCTCCTGCATTGTAAAATCATCACCATTTGTATCGTCTGATGTCATGCCATACTTCCAAGAGCCTCCGTGATTCCAGAAATCAATAGCATAGTGTTTCGCAGGATAATTATTGTAAACATATTTAACAAAATCAATGCACGTTTGAGGGTTGCCCATGTTCAGCTCTGTGCCCCAGGAGGCATTTATACTTGTCAGTGGAATCTGAGGTGAAGTTATTGTACCAGTATCTGCATCCTGCTGGATGTAATATGCTTTGCTGTCTCCATTGGAACTGCCGTCAAAAAGCACAACTATATTAATGTCTGCAGTCGAGCCCACCTGTTCCATCTCGTTTGCATCTGCAATACCGTAACTGTTCAGGTTATTATCCGCATCCAGGTAGCATATAAATGTCCATTCCTTATCAGCCTTCTCAGCAGATTTTGTCCCGGATGATACTGTTGGGTTTTGGTTCTGCTGCGGCACCTCAACAAGCTCCACGATTTCTTTTTTGTTCCAGGATATACCATTTAAACTGGTTTTCATGTATGTCACATGTTCCCTTTCTTTTTCCTCAGTCCATTTTATACAAAAAAGATTATTCTTATTTTTAATAGACACTGAATTAACAGGGTTTTCCACATCACTTACCTTCACAGCGTTGTCCCAATAACTCCCATCCTTGCTGAATGCGCAGTAGATTCCCATATTATTGTGTACGCCTGTTTCAGGGTCTCTTATTCCCCCGCTGAATGCAATATGTATGCACCCATCATTCACAATTATATCATTAGTAAAGGATGAGAAACCAATATCTGGTTCTATCTGGGTAAATGTGTTTCCCTCATCTGTGCTTCTTGAAATGCTCATTTTCCTGTCAGACATGGTGGATAATATGTAAATAATGCTGTTGTCTAAAACCATTTTTGGGTTCTTAAATCCCGCATTCACTGGTTTTGACCATGTTGCACCACCATCACTGCTTTTCATGTAATAGGTTGTGAATTCTCTGTATGTTCCATCCTCCCATATGAGATGAACTGTGTTTTTGTCCTTTAGAAGCTCCACAGAAACTGGTGTGTAGGTTTCATCTGTGATCGGTTTTGAATCTGACCATGTGGTGCCCCCATCTTTGCTTGTCTGGAAATATATTTTTGTGTAATGAAGCCCCCCATCAACCCATGCCTTGTACACGTTTTTTCCATCATTTGCTGTTGCAACCTCATTCGCAGGCTCGGATGCTGATGATGCCAGCAGGGTGCTTGTATTTACCTCATGGTCTGTTACCAGATGAAAACTGTTCGTAGGAAGAATCATTGTTAATACTATCAGCATTAAAACAATTCTAATAATGGTTTTTTTCATTCTTTTACCCCTCACCATGCTGCATTAATGGTTATCCATTATTGCACACTTTTCTGCATTATTGTATATTATAATACTATATTGCTGTTATAGTATAAATTTTTTACCATTTTTTACAGTTTTTTCTGCTTATGAAGCCTGTGTATATGCAGAAGGTATCCTAAAATTATTATTAACAGAACCATGATTGCTACCACTAAGCTCCGAATGTTTCCCAGCTGTTCCAATGGAATTGTTTCTTTTTCAGGCTCAGCTGGTGCAGGATAAACACTCACAGGATATACCACCTCATAGTACTGGCTTTTATCCCCAAACTTATCCAAAGGGTTTGTTGACGTAATATTAATTTTTACATAATTGCTCCCAGTTTTCTCAAAACTGAAAATGAGGGAATATACTGTTGCATTCTCACCTGAGAGCATACTGCCAACAAACTGTGCATCACCAATCTGGGTAAATGTCTCATTTTCACTTCTTTTGTAGAATCTGATGAAAATGGCGCCGCTCCTGTTCTCAGCATATTCTGAGTTTCTGATTTCAACAGCAATCTGGCATTCCTTGCCAGCCTCAGCGTTTTTTGGATAATCAGCTGTGATATTAAAATCACCAATGCCTGGCTGGGCAGTGAACGACCAGGAATAATTAGAAACCATATAGTTTCCAGGATCAGAATCATCCTTTGCAGATGTGTTTACTGTGCAGGTGTAATGCTCATTGTACTCAAAAGCATCATCATGGATACCCATAACATTGTTTTCGCTTATCCATTCCCAGCGCCACCCATTTATATCCGGTGTTATTGAGAATGCCGATTCTACTGATGCATTGTCCATTGGCTCATCAAACATGATCATAATAGCGCTTCCCAATGGTGTAAATGAATTGTTTGCTGGTGATGTAAAAATTATTTCTGGAGGGGTTGAATCTATTGTGAAGTTTTCACTTATATCAAAACCTGTTTCTGAGGCGTTGTCTGTCACATTCACCATTATTTTTACTGTTTCATTTGTAATCAATGGTGTTGTCCAAGGATATGAGTATGTTCCTTTCATTGTTTGATTGTGATAATCAATGAATGTGAATGATGCGCCGTTGTCTGTTGTGCAGTAAAGTTTAACCGTATATGGTGCTGCTCCTCCTGAAACATTGTAAATAATTGCATGAGCACTGTTTCCGGCCCAGTCCTCACCACCATTAGGACTGCTAAGAGCAACAACAGGTGGTGCGTGTTTAAGAGCGCTCGCATTTGTGAGATGGTAAAGATTGTAGGTGGACTCAAACTCGATTTCCTCACAGTACTCAAGTTTTTCATCCCCAAGAACATGGAGTGTTAAAGTAACATTGTTTCCAGGATTAAAACCCTTCCATGTTGTCCAAGAACTGTAAAGGGTCCAGTTCTCACCGCTCTCAAACCTAATAGTGACATCATTTCTCGACGGGTATCCTTCCCACCTCTCCGCCACAGTATCTGCTATGTGTATGATGTCCCCGCTATCATAGTTTTCAAAATTGTCCTTTTCAACATAGTTATCAGCAAACCCCTGAAATGTTATCACATGTTGATCTGATTTAACCGCGGCTTCTTTATCATTCGCGCTGACAGCGCAGAAACTGCTGCATATAATCAGGATTAGCAGGCACAAAGAGAAAAGTTTGTATTTCATGTTTTTGTAATCATGTTTCATACTATTTAAAACCATTCTTCAAGGCTTTTCTGAGATTTTATTTGAAACTTTTTCAACGCATTCTCGACTCTATCCTCTGAAAAATCGTGTAGGATGCATAAAAATTCTTTAACAACATTTTCATCAATGCTTCCCCATTTAATCCTGTAATCGTTTGTAACCCTCGGCTCTAAAAATATTTTTCTTACATCCTCATAATCCCTTATTTCCCAGCCGGTATTTCTCAGAACATTCTCAAGGTTTTTATGTTCCTTTATGAGTTTCAAAGCCTTTTTAGGCCCGATTCCTTTTATGCCCTCATTGAAGTCTGTTCCAACAAGAATGCCTATGTCCACAAGCTGTTCAACTGTAATGCCTAAATTTTTTAAAACATTTTCTGTTCTTATCTCCTCAGGCTCAACATTAACATAGACCTTTTTTCCAGGCATTTTCCTTTTCCCTGTGATTGTGAGATTTCTGATTAGAACAGGTGCATTGAAAAGTAAAACATCAAAATCCTGGCTTCCAACAGCGTAAACATCCCCTTTTTTCACCATATGGCTTGCCTGTGCCTCCCCCTCAGACGGCGCCTGAATAAAAGGAATGCCGAGTGCATCCAGAAGAGCTTTAGCTTCATCAACCATGTCCGCTGTCAGTCTTGATGATTCCATGGCTTTTGTTCTTGCCTTCTCAATATCCCCTTCCTCAAGCGCTTTTTTCCATTCCTCAGCAGCCTTATTTCTCACAGCGCCTCTGTTTTCAAGTGTTGTCATTTTCAAAGGACTGGGTTTCCCATCAAAAACATACACTGGTTTTATGCCTGCTTCCACAAGATTTGCTGTCCTGTAAAGCAGTCCTGCAAGATGTGATGTAACAACACCGTTTGAGTCAGTGAGGGGTGTGCCGTCAGGCTGCCTGATAATTGAAATGAACTGGTACAGGGAGTTGTATGCATCTATCGCTATTGTTCTTCCCTGAAAATCACCGAGTTTCCTGTTTTCCCTTAGAATGATGTCCTTTAGGTCCACGCCCATAATTATGAATAGGTTTGTGTTAAAAAGGTTTTTTCCTATTTCAAAAAGGTTTACATACAGATAAACCATTTACGAATATGATGAAAAAATTTTATCCTGTCATAGCAATGACCTGTTTTTTTGTTATAGCACAGCTAGGGGCAATAGCAATAACCCCGACATTCAAGGAAGCAAATGTTCAGGCTTTTGAGAACCCTGAAAAGGTTGAAAACGCTGTTTTTTACATAGCAGTTATTTTGGTCTTCACAGCAGTACTGCTGACAATAGCAAGATATGGTTTCAAAAAACTGATTCAGGGAATCATATTATTTGCTGTCGGGACAACAATGTTTTATGTTTTTTACCCACTTCTATGGAAAATAATTCCTTATGCTATCAATCTCGGCATATTAATTGACATCCCTCTCTCCTTGTCCATTATCCTTGCATTATTTTTCACCATAGCCCTGTACAAGCATCCTGAATGGTATGTTGTTGATTTTGTTGGGATTGTGATAGCGGCTGGTGCTGCATCCATTTTTGGTTTATCGCTTGGGATACTCCCGACAATGGTTCTCTTGGCTGCTTTAGCTGTTTATGATGCTGTTGCTGTTTACAAAACAAAGCACATGATTTCACTGGCAGATTCTGTTGTTGACCTGCACCTCCCTGTTCTTCTTGTGATACCAAAAAAATCATCATACTCATTCCTGAAACAGAAAAGGTTGAAAGAAACATTGGAAAAAGGGGAGGAAAGGGAGGCGATGTTCATGGGGCTTGGTGATGTTGTCATACCATCCATACTTGTTGTTTCCTCATTCAGGTTTGTTGGCAGTCCTGTTGTTACCTTTTCAACATTACTGGGTGGATTAATTGGTTTCATCATTCTCATGGGTTTTGTAATGAAGGGAAAACCTCAGGCAGGACTGCCACTGCTGAACTCTGGCGCAATCCTCGGTTATCTTGTATCCTATTATCTTGTTTTCCAGAGTACAGGCTTTGGTATGGCAGTGTGATTTTTATAGAAAGTTTTATTACCCGAAAAACTATACATTATTAAGCAAAGGTGAAGAAAATGGTTGAATACGAAACAATAAAGGCTGAAAAGATAAAGTTTGGAAGGAACAACTTCATAGAGGTTGCTAGGAAGAAGGCTATAGCAGAAGAGGGTGAGAACGAATATATTTCGCTCACAAGAGGATATTTTCTGCCTGATGGTACTGAAAGGTTCAAAAAATCCTTCACTATACCGGATGAGCCTGAGGTAAAAAAGTTTATTTCAGAAAAAATAATGGAATTCTGAAACAAGTAGATAGGGTTCTTTCAGAACCCCCTTATCTTTTCTTTTTCACCAGTCATTTTTCTTTTCTCAAAGAGAAAAGAAAAAGGCTGAAAGGAGGCTTTAAGTAACCAGAAACATATTTTCCCTTATGTATCATGCAGATGTAATTATAAATTTGAAAAAAGGTGTTGCAAACCCTGAGGGTGTTAACACAAAAAAAGCTCTGGAAATGCTTGGTTTTAAGGTTAAAGATGTAAGCGTTGCAAAAATTTTTAGAATAAAACTTGGGGCTAAAAACAAAAAGGATGCTGAAAAAAAGGCAGATGAAATGTGCAGAAAACTGCTTGCAAACCCTGTAATTCATGATTATAAAATAATGGTGAAATAAATGGAATATTTTCATGAAATAAACCTCAAGGATGCAGATGATGAAAGGTTAATGCAGATTAGCAAGGAATATGGTATAGCATTAAACCTTGATGAGATGAAAAAGGTTAAGGAGCATTTTCTTGGGAAAAAAAGGAACCCAACTGATGTTGAACTTCAGAGTGTTGGTCAGGCATGGTCAGAGCACTGCTGCTACAAAAGCTCAAAATCCACATTAAAAGAGTTTGTTTTTGGAATAGACAACGGCAGGGTTATTTCAAGGGAGGATGCAGGTGTTGTAGGGTTTGATGAAAAACATGCCTATGCCTTAAGGATAGAAAGCCATAACCATCCATCTGCTGTTGAACCCTATGGCGGTGCTGCAACAGGCATAGGGGGCATTGTTAGGGATATCCTCTGCATGGGATGCCAGCCAGTAGCACTTGTTGACCCTTTGTTTTTCGGGAATCTTGACATAGAATATAAAGAACTTCCAAAGGGTGTTAAGCACCCAAAATACCTTTTCTCAGGTGTTGTTTCAGGCATAAGGGATTACGGAAACAGGATTGGAATACCAACTATTGCTGGAGCTGTTTGCTTTGATAAAAATTATGTTGGCAATCCTCTCGTGAATGTTGGCTGCATCGGCATAGGAAAAAAAGAGAATATAACAAGGAGTTCTGTGAAAAAACCAGATGATTTACTTATTCTGGCAGGAGGAAAAACAGGGAGGGATGGAATACATGGTGTTACGTTTGCCTCTGAGATACTGACAGAGAAATCAGAAGATGAAAGCAGGACTGCTGTTCAGCTTGGCGACCCTATAATGAAAGAACCCCTTATTCATGCATGTCTTGAATGTGTTGAAAAAAAACTGCTTAATGGTATGAAGGATCTTGGCGGTGGTGGCTTAAGTTGTGTTGTTGGTGAGATGGCGCTCGCAGCAGGCTTTGGTGCAGAGGTTGAGCTGGACAAGGTTCCTTTGAAAGAAAAAGGACTTAAACCCTGGGAAATATGGGTGTCTGAGAGTCAGGAAAGAATGATGCTTGCGGTTGATGAAAAAAACCTTGAATCTGTTTTAAATATTTTTAAAGGGTGGGATGTTCCAGCTGTTGTTGTTGGAAAAGTCATACCTGAAAAGGTTGTCAGGCTGTTTTATCAGAAGGTAAAGGTTTTTGACATGGAACTGGATTTTCTAACAGAAGGGCCTGTTTACTGCAGAAACAGGACTGCAAAAAAAAGAAGAAAAACAGAAAAAATACCAGATGTACCTCGGGATTATAACAGGATTCTCCTCAGTCTTTTATCCTCAGCAAACATATCAAGCAAGGAATGGGTAGTCAGGCAGTATGATCATGAAGTACGAGGCGGCACAGTGATAAAACCATTGCAGGGTAAAATCGGTTTTGCAACACATGGTGATGCATCCGTGATAAAACCATTAGAGCATTCTTTTAAAGGTCTGGCAATGTCTGTTTCATCTTCTCCCTATTTTAGCCCAATTAATCCATTAAACGGCGGGAAATCTGTTATTGATGAGGCATGCAGGAACCTTGTTTCTGTTGGTGCAAAACCTGATTCCTTAACCGACTGCCTGAATTTCGGAAACCCTGAAAAACCAGAGGTCATGCATGATTTCCATGAGACTGTAAAAGGCATGGGTGAAATATGCTCATACCTAAATATTCCAATGCCATCCGGTAACGTGAGTTTCTACAATGAGACAGAAAAAGGCAGCATTCCGCCAACACCTGTTGTCCTTGGTGTCGGCATAGTTGATGACATAAGAAACTGCGTTACGGTTGACCTGAAAAAGGAAGGAAACCCCTTGTACCTGATAGGTGAAACAAAAAACGAGATGGGCGGCTCAGCATACTACCGTCTTGTTAATGGTTATTCAAACTATGTTCCTGATGTTGACAAGAAAAAACTGAAAAAAAGCATAGGCCCTTTACTTAACGCAATGAAAAAAGAGCATGTCGCAGCCTGTCATGATGTTTCAGACGGCGGTATTGGTGTATGCCTATCAGAGATGTGCATCGGTGGAAGCATTGGCGCAGTCCTTAACATAAACAGGCTCAGCAATCTAAGAACGGACATAAAACTTTTTTCAGAATCAAACACCAGATGGGTTGTTGAGGTGAAAAAGGAAAATGAAAAAAGTTTTGTTAATGAAATGAGAAATCTCAAAATATCAAAGATAGGTGAAGTAAAAGGTGAAAACCTGATTATCAGTGATAAAAAGGAAATAATAAATCTTCCGGTAGACGAAATAAGAAAGGAATGGGGAAACACATTGTGGAGGAGAATGGGATGAAAAACCAGGACATCAAAATATGCATACTGAGAATTGAGGGAACGAACTGCGAGGACGAGATGTACCACTCCTTTGAAAGACTTTGTGCAAAACCAGAGCTCGTCCATCTTAAGCAGCTTATTAAAAAGAAAAATCTTTTTGACTACCATTGTCTTATCCTCCCAGGGGGTTTCTCAACAGGAGACTATGTGAGGGCAGGGGCAATATTTGCTGCGCTCATAAAAAGCAGGCTCAGTAATGAAATAAAAAAATTTGTTGAAGAAGGCTACCCTGTGGGCGGGGTATGCAACGGCTTCCAGGTTCTTGTTGAACTCGGATTACTCCCTGGTTTTGACAGAAAAATGAATATCGAGGCTGTTTTAACAATCAATGATTCAAACAGGTTTGAATGCAGGCCCACACTGCTGAAATATGAAAACAACGGCAGATCTGTTTTCACAAAAAAAATCAAAAAAGGCAGAATTCTTATGCTCCCATCTGCCCATGCAGAAGGAAAATTTCTTTTCCCAAAGGGCAGGGAAGAAAAATATTTACAAAGACTCATTGACAATGACCAGATTGTTTTCAGGTATGTGAACGAAAACGGCGAATACGCGGGTTATCCCTGGAATCCAAACGGCTCATTTTACAATATTGCAGGCATATGCAGTCCAGGTGGAAATGTTTTCGGGATGATGCCCCATCCAGAAAGGGTTTTTTACAGGCATCAGCATCCTGACTGGACAAGAGCAAAACTAAAAAATTTGGATGGTGATGGAAAAATTGTTTTTGAGTCCGTGCTGGAATATATAAGGAAGAGGTTTTGAGGATGGATTATGCGATACATTAATATATAAGTATTACAATGTATTACATGAGGTGAAAAATGACCACAACAATCTCTGTTCGTCTTTCTGAAGGAATCGCAGAACAATTAGAGGAAATAGCCCGGTCTATTGAACGAACAAAAACCTATTTGATAAGGAAGGCAATTAAACAGTATTTAGAAGAATATGCGGACTATCAAATTGCATTAGATCGGTTGAATGATGCAAATGATGAGATAATCTCAGGTAAAGAAGTGAGGAAACATCTTGAGATATAATGTTGAATATAAAGCCTCTGTTTTTCATGATTTAAAAAAACTTGATAAAAAAGTTGCAAAACGTATACTAAACAAAATAGAGAAAATTCTTCCTCAGAATCCTGGTAAAGGAATACCCCTTAAAGGACAGTTTGAAGGGTTATTCAGGATTCGAATAGGCGATTATCGTGTTGTATACACAAAGAAAAGGGATGCTGTGCTTATACTCCGAATAGGGCACAGGAAGAAAGTTTATCAATAAAGAGGTTTTGAGGAAAGGTGAACAACCCGAGTAAGTGCTGGGCATCACTAATCAAAATCCAACAACACCATGAAAGCAAGAGAGCAGATAAAGAATAACAACCTTCTCATCTTTTCTTAGCATTAGAAAACCAAACTTTTATATGATAGCAAAATGATATCATCATTGTGATAACATGGCTGAGACGCAGGTAATATTTAGGGTGGATGACAGGATCCTAAGACATTTTGATAGGCTTCTGAAGTCCTCTGGTTTTAGAACAAGGAATGAGTGGTTCAGGAGCAAGGTTAGGGAGTTTCTGGAGGACATGGAAAGAGAAAAAGCATTAAAAGCTGTAAAGAAACTGACAGTAAAAGGGATGACGGAGGATGAAATAGTCAGGATGGTAAAAGACTGGAGGAAAAAAGGAGCATAAATAATGATTGTTGTAGATACAAATGTTATCCTTGCATTCCTCATTACAGATGGTGTTACAAGAAAGATTATCAAGTAGTGCGGTCTAAAACACACATGCTTTAGCAGTGAGATACAGACCGCAAAAATATAAATTGAATAAAAATCATGTAGGTGTAGAGATAAATGATACGTACCATAAAGATACGGTTAGACCAATCGAATGACCTATTTCAAACGGTTAGGATATTCAATCTTGCCTGTCAAGAGGTTCTTGATTGTGGGTATGAATCAAAAGATTTCAACAAGACACGCCTGAATAGATGGACATATAAGACCATTCGTGAGAAATACCCAACATTGCCCTCTGCATTAGTGCAGACGGCGAGAGACAAAGCATCCGATATGTTGAAGCGGGATAGGTTCAAGCACAGGATTGTAAAGAAGCCGATGAGTTCAATGCGTTACGATAGTCGCACTATGAAAGTATATCTGGAAAGTGGTCGTGCGTCTCTTT